>ODAI011465844.1_pt1 | contig 15203 bp, 10 predicted proteins | sample 1539321 | NCBI WGS metagenome assembly ODAI01 (sample SAMN02144231, study PRJEB22623) | gut metagenome | biome: sheep rumen | host: Ovis aries | place: New Zealand
AGTGGCGTTGTAACGTGGTCTATCTCCGGCGTACCTGCAGGTGAGGACGGGAAGGTTATGCTGACTGTCAAGGTGTTGGATGGTGCGCTGACATCCAGCGGCGGAAACGGCAAGGTCGTTAACGGCGGCGAGACCGCGACCGTGAAGGTTGGCAATGACAGCGAGTTTACACTGGAGGTCGTGGAGAATCCTCTGCCGACCGGAAGCCTGGTGATCGAGAAGGCCCTTTTCGTGGACGGCGCCGATCAGACGCAGGCGTACGCGGATAAGAAGTCCTTCCATGTGAAGGTGTTCACAAACAGCAACGGCGTGCCGATGTATGTGACCAATGAACAGGGAACGCTGAGCCAGGAGGAAGATGAAGTCGGAATCTTCGAAATCCATCCCGGGATAGAGCTGACAATTCGTAACCTGCCGGACGGCCGATACACGGTGCAGGAGGTGACGGAAGACGGGGCGGAGCTGGACGGCGACGCGGTTGAGATGGGCAGCATGACCTTCCTGGCGGAGCTGTCCCGGACATCGAGCTACGTGACGGTGGCCAGCGGAACGGCTCCGAACGTGAAGGCATCGATCGTGAACGCCTACACCACCGGGAAATACTGCGTGGCTGTGACAAAGCAGTGGCTGCTGAACGGCGAGGCCTACGTGAACGACGACCTGGTGCTGAAGGTGAAGCTGCAGCGGTCGCTGGACGGGCAGACATGGAGCGACGTGGAGGGACAGACGGAGGTCGTCCTGAACGCGGCCAACAACTGGGCCTACGTGGCGGTCGGCATGGATCAGATGAACGAGGCGGGCAAGCGCTATGCTTACCGCTGGACGGAAACGGACATTCCGGAGGGCTGGAAGGAAGGCCTGGCGGAGACGGTGCAGTCCACGACGAAGGACGGGAAGGTGCTGATCTTCCTGACGAAGCTGACGAACCACAAGACCACGGCCGGGCTGCCGATCACGGTGAAGAAGGTCTGGGCTGACGGAGCGGAGGCGCACGCGGAGGAGACCATCACCGTGAAGCTGCTGAAAAACGGCAGGGAAGAGATAGGTAGCTATGAGCTGAGCGCGGAGAACGGATGGAGTGAGACGGTGGAAGGGCTACCCTTCATGGAGGACGGCGAGCCGGTATGGTACAGCTGGTCTGAGGTGCAGGTGCCCGGATATCGCTCCGCGGTAGAGACCTTGGGCGGAGATACGACCATTACCAATACCCGGATTCCGACAGGAGTCGGGGCCTTCACGGCGACGAAGACCTGGACGGAGGGCACCGGGACTGCCACCCTGACGCTGATCGGAAGAACGCGGAAGGACGACGGCTCGCTGGAGACGGTTTACACCAGCTCCAGGAGCGTCACGGGTGATGGGACGGTCAACTGGGAGGATGCCCCGCTGTTTACCGAAGACGGAAGGCCGATCCTGTACAGCCTGAAGGAGGAGGGCGTCAACGCGGACGGAACGGTTGGCGAGTATATTTCCTCCATCACCGGAGACGAGGAAAGCGGATATACGGTCGTGAACCACGGGAAGCCGGAGCCGGAAACGATCGAAAAGATCGTGGAGAAGGAGGTGCCGGTGGAGGTCGTCCGGGAAGTGGAGAAGGTCGTGGAAAAGGAAGTACCGGTCGAAGTGATCCGGGAAGTCGAAAAGATCGTCGAGAAGGAAGTACCGGTCGAAGTGATCAAGGAGGTTCCGGTCGAGGTGATCCGGGAGGTTGAGAAGACGGTGGAGGTTCCGGTGGAGCGGATCGTCTATGTCAACCGGACCCAGCCGGCCGGCAACACCGTGAAGGACGAGGAGCCGGAGGAGAAACCAGAAACGGAAGAACCTGAAGAGGAAGAGCCGGAGGTTCCGACGGTGTCCGCGTCGGTTACCAAGGTATGGGACGACAACAACAATGAACATGGCATGCGGCCCGGCAGCGTCCGCGTGACGCTCTCCAACGGCCAGAGCTACATCCTGAGCGAGGGCAACGGCTGGAGCATCACGGTAAACGACCTGCCGGCGGAGGAGAACGGCGAACCGATCACCTACAGCTGGTCCGAACAGAGCGTGACGGGCTATGTATGCACGGGCGTGTCGACGGTGAATGGAAATACGGTGATTACCAACCGGTATCAGCCGGTGGTGCTGCCGAGCCTGCCGGGCAACGAGGGCGTCAAGGGAGAAATGGAAGAGCCGGTGTTCATTTTCGAGGATTATGAGACGCCGCTGGGCGTGCAGGTCATCATCAACCATGTGGGCGACTGCTTCGAATAAGCATCAGTGAAGAAAAGAAAGAGAAAGGAGATAGCGAAAATGAATATGAAGAAGTACCTGTCCCTTCTGCTGGCGCTGGTGCTGTACCTTTCCGGTCTGGCGGGAGCTGCGGCTCCCGCCCGGGCGGAGGAGGCCGGAGCGGAGGACGCCGGAGCGGAGGATACGGCCGCGGAAGTCGAATATCCCGATGAGCTGCGTGTGGGACATACCACGATCACCAAGGGAGACTTTTTCACGGAAATGTTCGGCAACAACACCGCGGACATCGACGTGCGGGCTCTGATTCACGGATACAACCTGGTGAACTGGGATCAGAATCAGGGCGTATACCTGTTCGACAAATCGGTGGTGGAGCGGGTCGTGGTGGCGGAGGATGAGATCGGGAACAAAACCTATTTCCTGGCGCTGTACGACGACCTGTACTACAGCGACGGAACGCCGATCACGGCCTGGGATTACGCGTTTTCACTGCTGCTGATGATGAGCCCGGAAATCGAGCAGATCGGCGGAAAGATCTACCGGGCGGAGCACATTCTGGGTTATCGGGAGTATATCACCGGCGAGCTGCCGTATCTGACGGGGGTGGGCGTGATCGACGAGCATCAGCTGTCCATCACGCTGGATCACGAGTTTCTGCCCTATTTCTTCGAAACCGGGCTGATGCTCTGCGTGCCGTATCCGATTCGGGAAATCGCGCCGGGATGCAGGGTTTACGCGGGGGATGCCTATGATATGGGGAACGGCTACGGCTACGGCGTGCGAATCGGAAACGAGGATGCATCGGTGTCGGAGCCGATCTACACTGCGGAGCTGCTCCGGGAAACCATTCTGGATCCGGAAACGGGATACAACAGCCATCCCGCCGTCACCTCCGGACCGTATATCCTGACGGACTACGATAATCAGACGGCGCACTTTGAAATCAACGACTACTTCAAGGGCGCATGGATTCACAACACGCTGCCGGAAAGCTTCTCCTTCGACGTGCAGGACTTCGCAGGGGTGGGCTCCGGAAAGGTGGCGCATGATTCCCATACGGGACCGAACATCAGCCGGATGACCCGCGTGGACGAAAACGGGGAGGAAGAGGAAATCTACCTGGTGCGGCCGACGATCGGGAAAATCTCCTTCTCCCTGGCGGACAATGACACCATGGCGGCGGATCTGGCCAGCGGCAAATTCCATCTGATCAACAAGGCAACCTACGGGCCGGCGATCCTGCAATGCATGGGAGCCTTCAGGGATCCGATTGAGCCCGTAGCGGATCATGAGGCGGCGGAGACGGAGCAGGACGAGCCGGAGGAAGCGGCCGAGATCCGGTTCCAGAACTATCCGCGGATCGGCCTGGCTTTCCTGACCTTTACCTACGACTGGCCGACGGTGCATGACAAGGAGGTGCGGCAGGCAATCGCATGGTGCATGGATCGGGATCAGCTGACCCAGGACTATTGCCAGGGCTTTGGGCAGGTGGTCAACGGATACTACGGAATTGAACAGTGGGAGTATCTGCTCTGTCAGGGGCAGCTGGATTATCCGGTGAACTTCATTACCGACGAGATGCGCGAGAACGGGGACCTGGAGGAGCTGACCAGCCACGCGAATATGTACGCGGCCTCTGACGAGGAATACGACCGGATGATTTCCGCCTGGGAAACGCTGAACCTGGACGGGCTGACCAACTACAACGTGTATGACCTGGAGAACGATCCGGAGCGGACGGAGAAGACCGGCATCCGGAAGGCGGTGAGCCTGCTGGAATACGCCGGATGGACGCTGAACCGGGAGGGAGAAGCCTTCCGGCCGGGAGAGGACGACGTGCGCTGCAAGCGGATTGACGGCGAGCTGGTGGCGCTGGATCTGACGATGATGTATCCCCGGGGAAATCACATCGTGGATACGCTGCAGGAGAATTTTACCGACAATCTGAAGGAGGCCGGCATTCTGCTGACGCTGGTTCCGGAGGATATGGAGGAGCTGCTGAAGGCCTATTACCGGGAGAAGGAACGGACGACGGATATGATCTATCTGGCGACGAACTTCCACGTGGTGGTGGACCCGGCGATCACCTACAGCACGGATCCGACGCCGAGCCATCTGCAGTGGAACAACACCTATTCCGACGATGAGGATCTGTGGTACCGTGCGGTGAACATGCGGAAAACGGACCCGCGGGATGTGTTCGACTATGTGAGCAAATGGGTTTCCTTCCAGGAGCGGTACAATGAGGTGCTCCCCACGATTCCGATTTATTCCAACATCTATTTTGACTTCTATACCAGCCAGCTGCAGAATTACTTCGTTACCGCGCATGTGACCTGGAGCGAAGCCATTCTGGAGGCCTACTTCGGGGAGGAACCGGAGGAGGCTTCAGAGGAGGGGATGGAAGAAGAGGAAGAGTTTGGATTTGATGAGTAAAAAATGGTTCGAATCCTCCATTGTAATTGCCAAGCAAAAACCTCCGCACAAGGCGGAGGCTTTTGCTTGGCAGGGGCAGAAGGATTCGCCTTTTCTGCGGAAAAGCGGGGTCGGCTCTGACAGCCCACTGGGCTGTCATTCACTCCCGGCCCGTTCGAATCCTCTATCAAATTGCCATGACAAAACCCCCGCACAAGGCGGGGGTCTAGTCATGGCAGGGGCAGAAGGATTCGAACCCTCAACAAAGGTTTTGGAGACCCACGTGTTACCATTACACCATGCCCCTACGGGTCACACAACGCGAGAATTATATAACGGAATGGGGTGGATGTCAAGAGGGAAATCGCGGGGGTTTTGTACTCGTTTTGTGCAGAATCAGCACAATGCGGGCCGGCTGATTTGTTCGAACAGAATTCGCATATTTTTCAGCATGATTTGCATGGAAGCAGGTAGAACATGTTTATATAATGGTGACGATAGGTTGATTGGTTAAATGTATTCCATATTGAACAGGTTTAATGAGGGGGACGGTTCATGACTACCAGAGCTGTGCAGAACAGGAAGAAAGTCGGTTCGGGCTGGCTGAAGCGGGACTGGCGGCTGTATGTTATGCTAATCCTGCCGGTGGCTTTTTACCTGATTTTCTGCTACAAGCCGATGCTGGGCCTGATGATCGCTTTCCAGAAGTTCAATATGTTCAAGGGCATGTGGGGAAGCAAGTTCATCGGGCTGGAAAACTTCAAGTTCGTGATGAACATGCCGGACTTTCCCATCGCGCTGTGGAACACGCTGTATCTGAACCTGCTGGGACTGGTGGCCGGATTCCCGGTGCCGATTGTCCTGGCGATCCTGCTCAACGAGCTGCACAGCGTGCCCTTCAAGAAGGTTTCCCAGACGCTGCTGTACCTGCCGCACTTCCTGAGCTGGATCATCATCGGCGGTATGGTGCTGCAGATCTTTTCCCCGTCGACGGGCGTGATCAACGCGACGCTGATGAAATGGGGCTGGATCGACAAGGGCATTCCGTTCCTGACGGACGGTCCCCACTGGCAATGGACGTACACGCTGGTCGGCGTGTGGCAGAACATGGGCTGGGGCACGATCCTGTACCTCTCCGCGATCACGGGCATCAACATGGAGCTGTTCGAGGCGGCCAAGATTGACGGCGCGAACAAGATGCAGCAGATCTGGCACGTGACGCTGCCGGGCATCCGCTCCACGATCGTGGTGCTGCTGATCCTGAATGTCGGCCAGATGATGAACATCAGCTTTGACCGGCCGTACGTGCTGGGCAATCCCATGGTGCAGAACTACTGCGACGTGCTGTCCACGTTCGTGTACCGCGCCGGTATCACGAACTCCCAGTTCGCCCGGGCGACGGCCATCGGTCTGTTCCAGTCGGTGGTCGGCATGATCCTGATCACGGGAGCCAATCTCGTGACCAAGCGCCTCGGCGAGGAAGGCATCTGGTAAGAAAGGAGGGGAGAGCAACATGACGGCGATTGCAAGCAAGAGCAAGAAAAAGATGACAGAAAGCAAGCCGAAGGTCTGGACGGTGCCGCAGGTGATCCTGATGTTTGTGATCCTCCTGGCGAGCCTGACCTGTCTGCTTCCCTTCGTGAACGTGGCGGCGGTTTCCTTCAGCTCCAAATCCGCGATTCTGCGCGGCGACGTATCCTTCTGGCCGGTGGAATTCGAGACGACGGCCTACAAGGCGATCTTCTCGGACAGCAGCATGGTGCACAGCCTGCTGTACACAGTGGTCATCACGGTGGTGTACACCACGTTCTCCATGATTCTGACGATCCTGATGGCCTATCCGCTGACCAAGAGCCGGCTGAAGGGGCGGAAGTTCTTCAACTTCCTGGCGCTGTTCACGATGTACTTCTCCGGCGGCACGATTCCGATCTATCTGAACATCAAGGAGCTGGGGCTGCTGGACTCTCCCTGGTCCCTGATTCTGCCGGGCATGCTGAGCACGTACAACATGATCATCCTCAAGAGCTTCTTCACGGCGCTGCCCAAGGAGCTGGAGGAGGCGGCGATCATCGACGGCGCGAATGACTTCCAGGTGCTGTGGCAGGTGTATCTGCCGCTGTCCATGGCGTCCCTGGCGACGCTGACGCTGTTCTACGCGGTGGGCAAGTGGAACAGCTTCCAGGACGCGCTGTACTACATCAGCACGAAGGCCTATCAGCCGCTGCAGCTGAAGCTGTATCACATCATCAAGGGGTCCCAGGCGGTGGACGTGGCCGCGATGGAGGGCGGCGCGTCGACGGTGGCGACCAGCGTATCCGAATCCATCGAGCCGGCGACGATCATCTTCGCGACGCTGCCGATTCTGGTGGTGTATCCCTTCGTTCAGCGCTACTTCGTGGCGGGCGTCACGATCGGCGCGGTGAAGGGCTAAGGACGGTATTTGCCGTCAGGGGAAAACCCGGGCGGTAAAAATATAAAAAGGAGGAGACTCTACTATGAAGAAAATGTTGGCTATTCTGCTTTCCCTGGCGCTGCTGCTGGGCATGGCAGGCTCTGCGTTCGCGGAGGATGACTGGATCACCCTGCGGGTGGAAACCTATGACCGCGAGATCGCCGGTCTGGATGTGACGAATTGCTGGCAGCTGCACTATGCGCAGGAGCATTTCGGCGATCCGAACCACATCAAGCTGGAGTTCGTGTCCTATGCCCGCTGGACGGAAGGCGACCTGCTGACCGTTGCGCTGGCCGGCGGCACCGCGCCTGACATCTGCCTGACCTACAACGGCGGTCTGGTGCAGCAGGCGATCGATGACGAAGGCATCTGGCAGCTGGATGATCTGCTGAACGAATACGGCCCCAACCTGAAGGAGTTCCTGGGTGAGGAGCTGCTGGGCTACGGCCAGAGCGATCATGACGGCGACGGCGTCAAGGAGCAGTGGTATCTGCCGGCGCGCCGGATTTCCCGCGCGAACGTCGGTAACTTCATCCGTGAGGACTGGCTGAAGGCCCTGAACATGGAGAAGCCCACCAACATCGAAGAGTTCACCAAGTATCTGGAAGACGCGAAGGCCGCGAACCTGGGCGGAGACACCACGACTCCCTTCGCCTTCGGCATCTACGCTCCGGATCCCCTGTACAACGTGCGCCGGTTCACGGACGCCTGGGTGGATTTCTCTCAGGTGACCGAGGAAGACTGGTTCGCCTATGCGCGCAATCCTGAAATGCTGCCCGGCGCGAAGGAAGGCTTCCGCTGGCTGAACAAGCTGTACAACGAAGGCATCATTCCGGACACCTTCGCCCTGACCGACAACGACCAGGCGAACGACACCGCCCTGATCATGGGCTACAACGGCTTCTTCTCTCAGCAGCCCGACCAGCCCTGGCGGACCGACAAGAACTACGAAATCGAAATGGAAAAGAACGTTGAGGGCGCCCACTGGGTCACCGTCAACCCCTTCAAGAACGAGAGCCTGGGCGGCAAGACCCTGCATGACATCTATGCGCCTGCCGGCCTGAGCATCATCATCCCGCTGACGACCGATGAGAAGACCGCCATCGCTGCGATGAAGTACATGGACTGGATGGCTCAGCCCGAGAACATGTTCATGATGCAGAACGGACTTGAAGGCATCAACTACACCGGCCTGACCGAGGACGGCATTCCCTACGGCGTGAAGAGCGCGGACGAAGTGCCGAACGAGAACAAGATGCATGCCGGCGATATCGTGTTCATCTCCAACGGCCTGTGCTATGGCGACGACGAGAAGAACAACGCCGCGCTGGCGCTGCCCTTCGCGGGCTATGAAGAAGACGTGGTGGCTTCCTACGAGGATGCTCTGACCGATGCCTGGACTCAGATCAGCTTCACGGTCAGCATTCAGGCGGAGACCGACTACGGCGCCACCGTCAAGAGCGCGCAGGGCAAGTTCCTGGCCGATGTGGTCAGCGCTGCTCCCGACAAGTTTGACGAAGTGTATGACGCGGGCATTCAGGATATCCTGAACAGCGGCGCGCAGCAGATGATCGATGAGTTCCGTCAGGCTTATCAGGATGGGAACTATCGCGGAGTTTTCCCGGGAAATCTGTAATTCAGGTAAAAATGGGAGGGGTGCCGGTGATGCCGGCACCCCATTTTATGTATTTGGGGGGCTTTCCGATATTCAACATCCTTCCGGCCTTCATCCGCCACCGGCGGCGGCCTTCAGGATGCCCCCAGCCCCCTTCGGGGAAAATACTGTTTTTGAATTGATTGAAGGCTCAAGGCTTTTTCCGGGGGGCTTCGGTCAGGAAAGTTCCAGGCCGCGCATGCTCTGGAGCTGCTTCCGGTAGGCGCTGGGGGACATGCCGACAATTTTGGTGAAGGTGCGGAGAAAATTGGAATAATCGTTGAAGCCGCACTGGAAGGCGATGGGGTTCAGGCTGTCGGTGCCGAGCATCTGCTGGCGGGAGAGCATGATGCGGCGATAGAGCACATACTCATAGACGCTGCGGTTGGTGAAATGCGCAAATTCGTGGGCCAGATAGGAGGCGCTGACATTGAACATCCGGGCCAGCTCGGTGACATTAATCTGATCCGTATAGTGCAGATTGATATAGGTGAGGATATCCTGAATGATGCTGTTGCTCATCGGCTCGCTTTCCACGGGCGCGGCTTCGCCCAGAACCTGGGTGACGAGGGTCAGGATGGACATCATCTGCGCATAATCCTGAAAGCGGGAGACGGGATCCGAGGGCTGGGCACCGCGGGACTGAATCTGGCGGATGAGCGCGATGAACCGCTCCGCGGCGGCATCGCTGAGCTGATAGGTATAGCGGCCGTGAGAGGCATGGGAGCGGAAATAGCTTTCCAGATCGATCTGGCCGCAGCCCAGCTGACGCAGGACCTCCGGAGAGAGATTCAGATAGGCGCGCTCATAGTTGACCATGGGACGGTTGCAGCTCAGGCCATGCATGAAGAAGGGCGGCAGGAGAAAGAGCTGATTGGGCCGGAGGGCATAGAGCTGATTATCCACGCCCATGAACTGGCCGCCGTGCAGATGAATATAGAATTCAAAATAATCATGGCAGTGATACTGGGTGACCTCCATGTGCTCACTGAAATGATAATGCGCCTCATATCCCTGGGGGCTCTCCGCCATGGGGGCGAAGGAGGGCTGATCGTCATATTTTTTCATGCGGGTTTTCTCCGGAATTCATTCGTGCAGAATTTACATACAATCGAACACGATTTGTATGGCGAGAAAAAAGGATGGATGATATTCTACGAATACGAACCAATTCGACCATATGAAAGAGGGGAAAGCCATGATCAAGGTTGCGGTTGTCGGAACCGGCGGGATCTCCCACGCGCACATTGGCGCCTATCTCAAGTTCCCGGACAGATGCAAAATAGTTGCCCTGGTGGATATTATCCCCGGAAAGGCTGAGCGTGTCAAGGAGCAGTATCATCTGGACGCGGCGGTCTATCTGGATCATCATGAGATTCTGGATCAGGAGATTGACCTGGTGGACGTCTGCACGCCGCCCTTTGCGCATGCGGAAATCTCCATCAACGCGCTGCGTAGCGGCAAGAACGTGGTCTGCGAAAAGCCGATGGCGGCCTCGCTGGAGGAGTGCGACGCGATGCTGCGGGCGAGGGACGAGAGCGGCAAAAAGCTGTCCATCATTGCGCAGAACCGGTTCCGGGAGCCGATCCGCAACCTGAAGGCGCTGCTGGACAGCGGCATGGCGGGGAAGGTTCGCTCCGCGGAGATCGATTCCTTCTGGTTCCGGGGGCATTCCTACTACGACCTTTGGTGGCGGGGAACCTGGGAAAAGGAGGGCGGCGGCTGCACGCTGAACCATGCGGTGCACCATATCGACATGCTGGGCTGGATGATGGGCACGCCGCAGCGGGTGACGAGCGTGCTGGCCAACACCGGGCACGACAACGCGGAGGTGGAGGATCTCTCCGTGTCCGTCATGGAATATCCCGGGGCGCTGGCGACGGTGACGGCCTCGGTGATTCATCACGGGGAGGAGCAGGAGCTGGTGTTCCAGTGCGAAAAGGCCAAGATCGCGGCGCCCTACGACGTGTTCTGCTCCATTCCGCAGCCGAACGGCTTTCCGCTCAAGACGCCGGACGAGGCCTTCAGAAAGCAGGCGGACGCCTTCATCGCGTCCCTGCCGCCGATGCCCTATGAGATGCACGACGGCCAGCTGGACAACGTCCTGACGGCGCTGGAGACGGGCGGCGAGGTCGCCATCACGGGCGAGGACGGCCGGAGGACGATCGAGCTGATCACGGCGATTTACAAGGCGGGCTCCCAGCACAGGCCGGCGGAGCTGCCGCTGAAGCCGGACGATCCCTTCTACACGGTGGAGGGCATCCGCGCGAGCGTGCCGCATTTTTATGAGAAAACCACGTCCGTCCAGGATCTGGAGGGCGAAATGACCTTCGGAGGAAGCTTCAGGAAGGAGAAACAGGAATGAACGTATCGGATGGCATGAACTACGCGCCGAAGGGCAAGCCCCAGCCGGTGGTGAAGGAAGGGGAATTCGTGTTTTCCGCGGTGCGGCTGGACCACGGCCACATCTACGGCATGTGCAACGGGCTGACGGAGGCAGGCGGAACGCTGAAATACGTCTATGACCCGGACGAAAAGAAGGTCGCGGCCTTCCTGAAGGCCTTTCCCCAGGCCCGGGCGGCCCGGAGCGAGGAGGAGGCGCTGGGCGATCCGGAGACGAACCTGATCGCCGGGGCGGCGGTGACCAGCGAGCGCTGCGCGCTGGGGCTGCGGGCGATGGACGCGGGGAAGGACTATTTCACCGACAAGGCGCCCTTCACGACGATGGCGCAGCTGCAGTCCGCGCGGGAGAAGGTGCGGGAAACCGGGAAAAAGTACATGGTCTACTATGCGGAGCGGCTGCACGACGAGGGCTCCATCCTGGCGGGATACATCGCGCATTCCGGGGACATCGGCAGGGGGATTTCGGTGACCGGCTTCGGGCCGCACCGGCTCGGCGCCCCGGGACGGCCAAAATGGTTCTTCGAGCGGGAAAAATACGGCGGGATTCTGTGCGACATCGGCAGCCACCAGATTGAGCAGTACCTGTACTACGCCGGGGAGGAGGACGCCACGGTGACCTCCAGCCGGATCGGGAACTTTGCGCATCCGGAATATCCGGAGCTGGAGGATTTCGGCGACTGCAGCCTGACCGGCAGGAACGGCACGGCCAACTACTTCCGGGTGGACTGGTTCACGCCGGACGGCCTGCGCACCTGGGGCGACGGCCGGATGTTCATCCTGGGAACGGAGGGCTTCATCGAGGTTCGGAAGTATGTGAATCTGGCAGCGGCGGAAGCCGGAGGCGGCCATGTGTACATGGTGAACGGGCAGGGAGAAAAGTACCTGAACGCCGTCGGGGCGACGGGATATCCCTTCTTCGGGCAGCTGATTCTGGACTGCCTGAACCGGACGGAGAACGCCATGACGCAGGCTCACGCCTTCAAGGCCGCGGAGCTGTGCCTGCTGGCGCAGGAAAAAGCGATCCGAATCGGACAATAAAGGAAGAAAGCAAATGAGCATGAAGCAGGAGAAGATTCGGCTGGGCGTGATCGGCATCGGCAACATGGGCAGCGAGCACTGCCGGAACATTCTGGCGGGGAAATGCCCGGAAATCACGCTGGCCGCGGTGGCGGATCTGCGGGAGGACAGGCGGCGATGGGCTGCGGCGCAGGCGCCGGAGACGGAAATCTATGCCAGCGGCAGCGAGCTGATCCGCAGCGGCAGCTGCGACGCCGTGCTGATCAGCGTGCCGCACTTCGGGCACGAGGCGCTGGCGGTCGAGGCCATGGAGCACGGGCTGCACGTGCTGTGCGAAAAGCCGGCGGCCGTGACGGCCTCGGCGGCCCGGCACATGGCGGAGACGGCGGAGCGGACCGGGAAATGCCTGACCTTCATGTTCAACCAGCGCACGAACTGCGTGTACCGCGCGATGCACGACGCGCTGCGCTCCGGCGCGATGGGGGAAATCAAGCGGGTTTCCTGGATCATCACGGACTGGTACCGGACGCAGAAATACTACGACTCGGGCAACTGGCGGGCGACCTGGGTGGGAGAAGGCGGCGGGGTGCTGCTGAACCAGTGCCCGCATCAGCTGGATCTGCTGATCTGGCTGTGCGGCATGCCGACGGAGGTGCGGGCCGTATGCCACGAGGGGAAATGGCACCGGATCGAGGTCGAGGACGACATCAGCGTGTACCTGGCGTTCGAAAACGGGGCCACGGGAACCTTTGTGGCTTCCACGGGGGATCTGCCGGGCACGAACCGGCTGGAGATCGACTGCGAGATGGGCAAGCTCGTGTGCGAGGACGGCATCGTCCGGTGCTGGAAGCTGAAGGAAAACGAGCGGAAAATCTGCTTTGGAAGCGATAACCCCTGGTACCGGCCGGAGGTGATGATGCACGTGCTGAAGACGGACGGCCAGAACCCGCAGCACATCGGCGTGCTGAACGCCTTCGCGGCGCATCTGCTGCGGGGCGGAAGCACGGTGGCCAGCGCGGAGGACGGCGTGCGGGCGATCCAGCTCTCCAACGCCATTCATCTGTCCGGATGGACGGGGGAGACGGTGACGCTGCCGGTGGACGAGGCACGGTTCAACCGGCTGCTGGAGCAGAAAATGGCCGGCTCCACTCCGAAGACCGGCGAGGAAAAAACCTATCTGACCAATCACCACGGAACGGGGAGCCTCCACGGATGAGCCGCGGGCGGCGAACGGCTCCGGAGCACAACAAAAAAGGGCGGGCCGGCTGGATGCCGGCCCGCCTTCAAGCGCTCAGCGGATCAGATCATACATCATGATGCCGGCGGCCACGCCGACATTCAGCGATTCCGCCCGGCCGGGCATCGGGAGGCGGAAGCGATGGGTCGCCGTCGCCTGCACCGCGGGGGAAACGCCGTTTCCCTCGTTGCCCAGGATCAGGACGAAGGGCGCCGGGATGGGCGGCCGCTCGAAAAAGGGCTCGCCGTCCAGCTGCGAGGAAAGCACGGCATAGCCCCGCGACCGGAGATCCTTCAGCGCCCCGGGAAGCTCCGCGGGAAAGGAAAGCCCCAGATGGAAAACGCTTCCCATCGTGGCCCGGAGCACCCGGGGAGAAAACACATCCGCGCAGCCGGGCGCGAGGAGCGCGCCGTCAAAGCCCGCGGCATCCGCGGTGCGCAGAATGGTCCCCACATTGCCGGGATCCTGCACCTGGTCCAGGGCGATGAGACGGGGGCCCGCCGCCGGCCGGGGCTGCAGGCGGACGACGGCCGCGATGCCCTGAGGCGTTTTGGTATCGCAGACCGCGGAAAAAACATGCGGCGGCAGGAGAAAGGCGGGAATGTGCTCCGGGAGAGGCGCGGCGGGCGTGAAGCCCTCCTGCAGGAGGAGGGTCTCGACGGGGTACTCCGAGGCGAGGGCTTCCTGAACCATCTTGATCCCTTCGACCAGGAAGGAACCGGTTTCCAGGCGGCCCTTCCGGTCCTTCAGAGACCGCCAGGCCATGACGCGGCTGTTTTTCAGGGAGGAGAGAGTTTCCATGCTGCAGGATCCTTTCTGCCGGGGGCGCGGGCTCAGCGGGGCGGGTTTTCCCGAATCAGATCGAGAAGGCCGGAAAGCCAGAGCACGAGGGAATCATAGGGATGATGGGGCCGGGTTTCGCCGAAGGCGGCGGAGAGGGACGCGCTGACCAGCGCATCGCCATAGGGCGTGAGCGGATGATAGGGATCCCCGGAGAAGAAGCCGGGGAACAGGAGCGCGGCTTCCGCGGGGAACTCCTGGCAGAACCGGTTGATAAACTCCGGCAGCAGCTCCTCGGGACGAACGCCGATGGCGGCCGGCTCCGGCGCGCTTTCCGGCAGGGTGTCCGAGGCATGAGGCAGGAGGGACAGCCCGACGGGGATTTCCATCTTCTTTTCTGAGGAGAAGAGGAGGGCCAGGGAGGCCACCCGGCGGTTCCGGAACATGGTCAGGAAATGCCAGAGACTCCCCTTGATCCCGGGACTGAGGGCCTCCAGCAGCCCCGCGCCGCGGCCGGCGAGGCAGAGGGTCATCTGCTCGGGAAGGAATTCATTCTTGCCGGGATCCGCGGCGATCTGCAGGAGAATGAGCCCGGAGATCATCATCAGATAGCTGGCATAGAGCAGGAGAAGGGCGCCGGTGCGGGAGGGGGCGGACGCCGCGCGGCGCTCCGCCGCGGCGGAAAGCAGCACCGGGAAACGGTCCGCCACCAGGGTATCCAGCGCCAGGCGCGCAAAGCGCAGGGCGGAAGGATCCCGGGCGGCATCCCGGAGAATGCCGGTCATGAGCTGGAGCTCCTGCTGCAGGGCGGGATCGGGCAGATAGCCAAAGTCCTGCTGGAGGAGATCCGGAGCGCTGAGCAGGGAGGGCAGGAGCATGTAATGGAAGCCCAGGGGGAGCTGCACGGTGCGGATTGCCTGCTCCCGGCCCCGCAGGAAGAGGGAAATGTCCGCGGTGCAGGCGCCCAGATCCAGGGTCATGAAGCCGCCGCGGGTATCCTCGGGAGCGCAGAA
>ODAI010755287.1_pt1 | contig 15202 bp, 11 predicted proteins | sample 1539321 | NCBI WGS metagenome assembly ODAI01 (sample SAMN02144231, study PRJEB22623) | gut metagenome | biome: sheep rumen | host: Ovis aries | place: New Zealand
GGCTTGTCGAGCTGCGCAAATACCGACTGTGTTGTTGTCATATTGCCCGAAAAGCCGTATTTCATCTGTACCGAACGATTACCGTCTATTGCAACGCCGCTTATCTGCATAGCGCTGCCCATTATGCCCTCGCCCGAAGTCGAGGCTGTGACTCTGCGCTTTGCCTCAAAACTCATAAGGCTTGCAAACTGTGTGCCGACCGTTATTTTTACGCTCGCCGTTGCGCCGTTACATTCCGCAGTTACCACCGCATCTCCCAGGCCCTTGCCATAGACTCTGCCGCCCTGAACATAAGCCACCTCGTTATTGTCAACGCTCCAATTGACATTGCTGCCGTCTGCGGCTATTTCAAAGCCCTCTTTATTGATGATATTTGCGCTGACAGGTGTACTTTCGCCTATATCGAGGCTGCCGCTGCCTATATTTATGCCGAGGCTTGCCGCACCGCCAAGCACCTTTACTTTAAGCGTGCCTTCCGCGCTGCCTGCCTTTGCCGTGATGATACAGTCGCCCTCCTGTTCGGGCGTGAACACGTTGTTGTTCCATTCGCCCTTTATATTGGCGGAATAGGTCACATTCTGCGTAAGCGCCGTCGGGTTCAGGTTATTGTCAAGACCCTTTACGCTCACCGGAGTGCCGAAGCCCGCAAACATTATCTTATAATCGTTATTTACATCGAGTTTAAGGTGGGCAAGACCCGTGCTCTCACCGACACCCGCAACACCGAAAGCATTTGCGACACGTCTTTCCGAGCCCTCGCTTGGGTCGTTTGCAACATAGAGCTGCCTGTCCTCGTTCTGCACTACCATAGTGGTGGAACCGCCGCCGTCAAAGTGTATGGCATCGTAACAGCCAAGGTCGGACATAACTTCCGCCGCCTCGTAGTGTGTTGCGCCTATGCTGTCGCCGCGGCCGTCTATGCAGACCACATATATCTTTGTTTTATCCCTGTTGACACCTATCATGGTACGCGGATTTCTGCCGCTGATGATAAGACCGTTTTCGACCGTTTCACCGTTACGCAGAAGCTCACCGCCGCCGCTCACACCAAGTTCGATAGAACTTATCGACTTTTCGGGGCGGAAAACAAAGGTCTCGTTTTCGGTAAAGCCGACACGCTGACCGACAGAGAACTTGCCCAGCTGTGATGCGGCAGTGGATTTGTTCATAACTATGATATAGCCGTCCGAGGGCACGTCCACAGTCTCGCCTGCGCCGCTTATATCTGCGATAGCACCGTCATTCACCACTATTTTCACAAGGTCGCTGCGGTTCGCATCAAGCGCCGCTGTCGAACTTATGGCATTTCGGTCAAAGTAAACAGGCTTTGAAAAATCGGTGTATTTGTTTTTTGCACCCATTTCAAGGCCGACATCACCTGCGCCGTAAAGACCCATAGTCGTTTTTACATAGTCTATAAAAGGCACACCGTCACTGTCAAGAAAGAAGCCCGCATAACGGTTTGCAGTACCGTTATAGTAGTTCTGGGCAGCCTCCATATGACCGTTGCGCGCCACCTGACCCATACTGCTCATTGGTGAACCGCTGCCGAAAAAATCGGCATTTACTGCCGCTGCAACATTATAAGTGGATGCAAAATCGCTTACCGTGTGCTTGCCGCCAAGCTGCGAGGCGCTTTCAAGCACTTTAAGCCCCACATTATCATCATGTGCATCTATCTCAAGCACATAAATATCCATCCAGCCTGCTTTGTACAAGCGGCTTATCTCCTTGTATACAACGCCTTTTGTAAGCGTGCGTTCATCGACCTTTTCATAGAGCAGATCCGATGCCGCCGCCTGAACATGAACGGGAACAAGCGACATTACACACGCCAGAAAAGCGCTGAATAAGGCTTTTAACTTATTTTTCATATGAATAAACACTTCCTTTTGTTAATAAAGCGATACAATACTATTTTACTATACCACCGACCAAAAGAAAATGCAAACAAATCAGAAAATTGTAAGAAAAACGTAAAATAAATATTCGCGCGGTACTTGACAAAAGCAAAATAAAATAATATTATTATTAATATGGATAATAATGTTTTATAATTTTATTTTACTTATATTAAACTACTATTTTAAGGGGAAATCAATAATGAAAAGAAAAATAATGCTTATTTCGGCTGCGGCAATTTCACTTATGCTTGCAATGACAGGCTGCGGCGGCACAAATAACAACGAAAACGCACAATCTTCACAGTCTTCCGCAGCAAGCGAGACGAAGGCAGAGGAAGAGAGCGTTGAGATCATCACAGAGAAGAGCGAAGAAGCGACATCGGACGAGAATTCCGCATCTGCGCCCGTCGAGAGCAGCGAGCTTGTACAGTTTTCGGAGCTTCAGGCAGGCGAGAGCATTGCGACCATACACACAAATATGGGTGATGTAAAGCTTCGTTTCTTCCCGCAGTATGCGCCCAAGGCAGTCGAAAACTTCCTTACACACGCAAAGGACGGCTATTATGACGGCATAATCTTCCACCGTGTAATAAACGAATTTATGATACAGGCAGGCGACCCGACAGGTACGGGCGCAGGCGGCGAGAGCATATGGGGCGGCGTTTTTGAAAACGAGGTAACACCTGCACTCCGCAACTTCCGCGGCGCACTTTGCATGGCAAATGCAGGCGCAGACACAAACGGCAGCCAGTTCTACATCGTACAATGTACGGACATAGGTGACAACTTCAAATCACAGCTTGAACAGATGCGTGAAGAAAAGAACGAAATGTACAGCGATGCCGTAATAGACGAATATATCAAAAACGGCGGCTGTCCTTACCTTGATTTCAGCTACACCGTATTCGGTCAGGTGATCGAGGGTATGGATGTTGTTGATGCTATCGCGGCAGTTGAAACAGACAGCAGTGACAAGCCCAAAACAGACGTAATAATAGACACTATCGAGGTTTCCGAGTTCGGCGGCGAAACATCTGCCCAATAATAACGGGAGGTTGAGATCAAATGAAACGATATATTGCTTTGGCAGCGGCGGCATTGCTTGTAATGTCGGGCTGCGGCAAAAAAGATCAGGAGCCTGCTGCTCCCGTGACCGAAGCACAGCCTGTGGTCGAAATATCCACGGAAGACACTACCGAAAGCGATATTCCCGAGTCTGTCAAGATCACGACAGCCGATGTGCGCACATACTGCGTTTCCATTGATGCGGCACGCAACGCATATATAAACAAATACAACGACAAGATACCCGAAAAGCTCCGCCCCACTTTTGATGCGAACAGCGATGTGCTGGACGATTATATGGACAAGGCGGCAAAAGACCTTACGGATGAGGAGATAGAGCAGCTTTTCAACAATCTCAAAAACCTTGAAACTTTCTTCTGTGTAACAATGGCGGAAGAAATGAAGCTCGGTGACGAGATAGAGCAGGTCGCACTTGCGGCAACAAAGGGCGCCGACTATTACTTTGAGAAAGTAAGCGAGGAAGCAGCCGAGGAGACCTCCGAGGACGAAACGGACGAAGACGAAAGCAAGGACGAGGACTCGGACGACAAGGACAGCGAGAGCGACAAAGACAAAAAAGACGACAAAGACAAAAAAGACGGCAACGACGAAAAGTCCGACAGCAAAACCGACAGTAAAACCGACAGTAAGAAGGCTGAATAATGGGTATTTTTGATATATTTAAACGAAAAGAAGACCGACCGTCAAAAGAAAACAAGCCCGTATACGAAAAACTGCCGCCCAATTATTGGGAAGAGTATTCATATATGCAGATAGTCCCCAAAACAAGCGGTCGGCAAAGCTTTGACGAAGATTTCAGAAACCGCATACGTGATATAGAGGGCGTTGAGATAAAAAGCTTTGATATCCCCGTTGTAGGCAGTACGGGAAAGACGGTTTTGTCGTACTGCGGCGAGGATTATGAAGTAAACTTTTATTGGGGCGATTTCAGACTGCACGAAACGCTGCAAAGGCAAAACCAATATTTCAGCGAGGCCCAGATGCAAACGCTTGCAGCTGCCAATTCGGCTTTGGTGATGTATATGAAATTCGGCAAAGACCCGAAAGTTTCATATCATTTGCAGCTGAAACTTGCCGATGCAATGATACCCGGCTTTGCAGGGCTTGTGGACGAAAGCGCGGAAAAGCTGCTTTGCTATGATTGGGTGAAAATGGCTGCCGAATCGAAAGTTCTGCCGTCATCAAAAGCACTGTTTATAATACAGGCGGTCTATGACGAAAAAACCGGCGAGGTATGGCTGCATACACACGGTCTTGCACGCTGCGGTCTTACGGAGCTTGAGATATTACAGTCCGACAGGGAGCATTACAACGAACACGGCGCTGTTATAAACACGTTAGCAAGCAGACTTCTCGACAAAGACAAAGTGCGTGACAACACTGCCTATATAGGTCAGCTTACAAACGGCGCACCCGTTGTTGCGGTCATGGTACCGTGGACAGAGGGTCTGCACGAATATAAAAACCTTAAATTCGGCGGCGCTGACGACCGCACGGAGGAACACGGCGGCGATACGAGCCTTATCTTCTTCTACAGAAGCGAAGATGACGAAAAGAACAAACGTCTGCGCAAGGTATCGGAGCTTGACAAGGAATGGGGAGACAACCCGATGTTCTTTATCAGCAACGAGGAAACAGAGCGTATGAGCATGCTTGCAAGAGAACGTTTTGAATACCTTAAAATGCACGCGGACAATAAAGAATATCACATTCTTATAAAGGTCGGGCTAAAGACCGACCTGCCCGATATGGAAAAAGAGCATATCTGGTTTGAGCTGAAAGGCTTTGAGGGCGAAGCGTTCAGGGCTGTGCTCACGCAGGAACCCTTTGCGGACCTTGGTATGCACACGGGTGACGAGGGTGTATATACGGTCGATGATGTAACCGACTGGATAGTATACACGCCGAAAGTTGCCATAACGCCCGAAACGGCGTATTTATTAAGAATAGCATTGATTTAAAAACACATAGGGATGAGTAAACGGATGAGTTTTTCCCACAGAGAGGGGCGGACGGCTTTTGCCGTGCTGCGACCGCCCCGTTAAAACCGCTGTTGAAGCTGCCCTGAAAACAATGTGTTCGCATAAGCTGCGTTAAAGCTGTAACGAGATAAGGCTGCAAAGCCTTGAATCAGGGTGGTACCGCGATAATTTCGCCCCTGTTGCCTGTTAAAAGGCGGCAGGGGTTTATTATTTACGGCATTTTGTAGCATATTATCAAAGTTATCGTGAACGTCAAAAATATTTGGACGTTCACGATATGATGGGGCTCATAAATAATTGTACTCAAGCGAGCTTAAGTCCAATTATTTAATTCGCTTACTATATATACACTTACTATCTGAAAACACCGATAAAATCAAAAAGCAAATTTTAGGAGGAATTACAATGCAGTACATGGGTGTAAACGAAATTCGTGAGAAATATCTCTCATTCTTTGAAACAAAAGGACATCTGCGCATGGCGAGCGCATCGCTTATCCCGCACAACGACAAGAGCCTTTTGCTCATCAACTCGGGTATGGCGCCTTTAAAGCCTTTCTTTACGGGTCAGCAGGTACCGCCGCGCAAGCGTGTTACCACCTGTCAGAAATGTATCAGAACGGGTGATGTCGAAAATGTCGGCAAGACGGCACGCCACGGCACATTCTTTGAGATGCTCGGCAACTTCTCGTTCGGCGATTACTTCAAGAACGAAGCCATAGAGTGGGCTTGGGAATTTTTCACAAAGGTGATAAAACTGCCCGTTGAAAAGCTTTATGTATCCATATATCAGGATGATGACGAGGCTTTTGACATATGGCACAACAAGATAGGTCTGCCCGAGGACAGGATTTTCCGCATGGGCAAGGAGGACAACTTCTGGGAACACGGTGTAGGTCCCTGCGGTCCCTGCTCCGAGATATACTATGACAAGGGCGAGGAATACGGCTGCGGCAAGCCCGGCTGTACCGTAGGCTGTGACTGCGACAGATATATGGAAGTATGGAACCTTGTGTTCACACAGTTTTGCAAGGAAGAGGACGGCAGCTACTCCAACCTCGATCACCCCAATATCGACACGGGTATGGGTCTTGAAAGACTTGCGACCGTTATGCAGGGTGTAAACTCGATATTTGATGTTGACACGGTAAAGGCTATACGTGACAAGGTATGCGAGATTTCGGGTAAAAAGTACGGCGAGGAGCATAAATACGATGTTTCTATCCGTGTTATCACCGACCATGTGCGTTCCGTTACCTTTATGACATCCGACGGTGTTATGCCGTCAAACGAGGGCCGCGGCTATGTTCTGCGCCGTCTTTTAAGACGTGCCGTAAGACACGGCAAGCTGCTTGGCATAGACCGCAAGTTCCTTTCGGAAGTTGCCGATATAGTTATTGAAAACAGCGGTGACGCTTATCCCGAATTAAAGGAAAAGAAAGATTATATCAAGAAATTTATAGATACGGAAGAAAAGCGTTTCCTTGAGACACTCGACACGGGTCTTGCTCTCCTCACGCAGAAGATAGACGAGATAAAGGCATCAAATGGCAAAAACGTGCTTGAGGGTGCAGACAGCTTCAAGCTTTACGATACCTATGGTTTTCCGCTTGATCTTATGCAGGAGATACTTTTTGACGAGGGTATCACCGTTGATGAGGAAGCATTCCGCGCAGAAATGGAAAAGCAGCGCAAGCGCGGCCGTGATGCAAGAGAAACAGACACCTATATGGGTGCGGAGGAAACTGTATTCCATCAGCTTCCCGCAGAAATGGCAACAGAGTTCGTGGGTTATGACAACAACGAGTTTGAGGGTAAAGTTCTTGCACTTGTAAGCGGTGATGCCGTTGTGAACACCGTAGGCGAGGGCGAGGATGTAGCGGTTATTGTTGACAAAACACCTTTCTATGCGGAAATGGGCGGTCAGATAGGCGATACGGGCGTTATCGAAAGCGACGGCTGCAAAATAGAGGTAAGCGACTGTACAAAATTCGGCGGCAATAAGTTTATCCACACGGGTAAAGTTATAAGCGGCGAGATAAATGTCGGCGACACCGTAACACTCAAAATAGATACTTACAGAAGAAAAGCCATTGCAAGAAACCACACGGCTACTCATATCTTGCAGGCAGCTCTGCGCGAAGTGCTCGGCAGCCATATCGAACAGGCAGGTTCTTATGTGAGTGATACAAGACTGCGTTTTGACTTCACGCATTTTGAAGCTATCGACAAGGAAAGCCTTATAAAAGTAGAGCGCATAGTCAACGAAAAACTCTTTGACGCACTTGATGTAGTCGTTAAGGAAATGCCTATAGAAGAGGCTAAAAAGAGCGGCGCAACAGCGCTTTTCGGCGAAAAGTACGGTGACACTGTACGTGTTGTAAATGTAGGCGGTTACTCCGTTGAGTTCTGCGGCGGTACTCACCTGCACAATTCCGCCGAGGCGGGCATATTCAAGATAATCTCCGAATCGGGCGTTGCGGCAGGCGTAAGACGTATCGAGGCAACAACGGGTGAGAACGTGCTCCATCTTATCGAAGACAGAGAATATATGCTCGCCGAAGTGGGCAATCTTATCAAGGCTACGCAGGGCAATATGATCCAGCGTATAAGCGCTATAATCGAAGAAAACAAGCAGCTCTCAAAAGAAGTGGAAGCACTCAAAGCAAAGATGAGCGGCGGCGCTGCGGACGAGATAATCAACAACAAGACAGATATAAACGGCGTTTCGCTGGTATGCGGTGAGGTAAAGGATCTTGAAATGAACGACCTGCGCAGCATGGGCGACAAGCTGAAAGACAAGCTTTCGGGCGAAGCTGCTGTTATAGTGCTTGCTTCGGGTGCAGGCAGCAAGGTAAGCTTTGTTGTTATGTGTACAGACGATGCTGTCAAGAAAGGTGCAAAGGCAGGCGACATCGTAAAAGCTGCGGCTACGGTCTGCGGCGGTGGCGGCGGCGGCCGTCCCAATATGGCACAGGCAGGCGGCAAGGACGCAAGCAAGATAAAAGAAGCGCTTGAAGCAGCCAGGGCTGTTGTAGAGAATTCTGTGAAATAATTTTTCATTTATCGGAATATAAGCAATATAGGGGACTGAAACATTAAGTACTGTCATTCTTAATGCGGCAGTCCCTTTTTTTATTGACAAAACAGCCGCTTTAGAGTACAATTAAAATGTAAAAATATGCTTGCCGCAAGCCTCGGAAAACACTGTTCTTTCGGTATCTCATCAAGCGGTGTTTCCCTTATTGTGCGGCGGCAAAACAGAGGTCTTGCAAATGAAAAAACGGATCATAAAATTAATAGTTTTTAATTCAATAATAATAGTATGCGCCGTTGTAACATATTCGCCCGGGCTTCTGGGCTGGTACCCAAACGACCCGTCAATTTTTAAGGCAGGTATGAGCATAATAATAGGCTTGTTTTCGGGGGCGCTGTTTCTATACGGCAACTCGCGCATCCTCTCCGACGAAAAGCCCGTTCTGACCGATGACGTGCGTGACCTTACGCAAGTGAAAAAGATACTTGCGGCATACCGCGGCGGCGACCATTTCGGTTCAATGGCGCAGACCGTTCTTGACCAGCTTGACAGACTCGACCGCTCTATGTCACGTTTACAGGGCGAGATAGACCGCAGGTTTGACAAAAACACGTTAAGCAACGACAAGTATTCCGCCGTTATAAACGAGGCGAATTTAAGCCTTGTGGACAACCTTATCAGCGCAACGCATAAGATACAGTTTTTTGACGAGGGCGAATACAAACGCCTGCAAGCACACAAAAACGACAACATCCCGGACGAAATTCAGCTTAAACAGCTCGAACTGTACAAGCAGAACGAGGATGCGATACAAAATGTTATAAACACTAACGAAAAGCTGATATTACAGCTTGATACGCTTGCTGTGGAGCTTGACAGCCCCGGAAATGACGGCGAAGATCTGCTGGAGGAGATCAAAAAGCTGACGCAGGAAGTAAAATACTATAATTAATACTATAATGAGTATTGAAAGGAGAGAAAGAAATGAAGAAAAACAATACTCCCGCCATTATCGGCATAGCTGTTGCGGTTATTGCGCTGGTATTCGGCGGTGTAGCACTCACGCGAAACGTCGGCAAATCCGACAAGACCATATCCAAGGAATCGGCTATGGACACACTTGAAAAATATTACAAAAAGATAGACCCCAAGGAGGCGGCACCCGTAAAAGGGCAGGTGACTTATGCCGAGGAAGAAAATCTTTTTCAGGAACTACCCGAACTTAAAGCGGACTCTATCACGGTAAACGAAACTACGGGATATTATGCCGAGATATTCGCAAGTTCCGAAAAAACGGGCACGGGCACGGACGGATACCTGCGTGAAATGGCGGAAAAATTCAACCGCCAAAAACCGATAATAAACGGTCAGCCTGCTTCCATAAGGCTGCGCACCGTATCGAGCGGTCAACAGGTGGACTATCCCGCATCGGGCAAATATCTCCCCGATGCCATTTCCCCATCGTCCGATCTGAGCGTTAAAATGCTCAATGCAAAGGGTATCCCAACGACTAACATCACTGACAGCCTTGTAATGAACTATGCGGGTCTTGTGGTATCAAACTCCACCTACTCCACTCTTGTTGAGGACTACGGCAGCGCAGATGCAAAGACGTTTGCGCAGGCGACCGCAGACGGCAGGATAACGGTAGGCTATACCAACCCGTTCACATCCGCAACGGGTATGAATTTCCTTGTTACGCTGCTTGACAGCTACGACAGTGGAAACATCCTTTCCAACAGAGCTATTGAGGGCTTCCAGGCTTTTCAGGAAAACGTGCCCTTTGTTGCAATGACCACGGGACAGATGAGAAGCGCGGCAGAACGCGGAAGTTTTGATGCATTTGTACTTGAATATCAGGTTTTTGTAAACGACAGCAAATTAAGCAGAAACTATCGTTTTATCCCCTTCGGATATGCACATACAAACCCGCTTGCAAAGCTTGATACATCGGATAAAGGCCCTATACTTGAAAGTTTTGCACAGTTCTGCCGCGAAAACGGCGGATCGCTTGCACAAAGCGACGGTTTTGACCAGAATATTGATTATATACCGTCTTTACCCGATTACTCGGGTGCAGACCTTATGGCGGCACAGCAGCTTTACAAGGAAAACAAGGACAGCCAGCCCGTTGTTTGTGTGTTTGTAACGGATGTTTCGGGCAGTATGGCAGGCGAACCGCTTAACACGCTGAAAGACAGCCTTATAAACTCAATGCAGTATATCAATACGAACAACTATATCGGTCTTGTAAGCTACAATGACGATGTTACGATCTCTCTGCCCATTGCGGAATTCGATATAAACCAGCAGTCCTATTTCAAGGGTACTGTGGAATCGCTTGATTCTTCGGGCGGAACAGCCACTTACGACGGTCTGTGTGTTGCGCTTAAAATGATAGAGGACAAACTTGTGGAAGTACCCGATGCGAAAGCAATGGTATTTGTGCTTTCCGACGGCGAAACAAACCGCGGTCACACTCTTAAAGATGTTGAGAGCATTGTAAGCGGTCTTGCGATACCCGTATACACAATAGGCTACAACGCAGATATAGATGCCCTTTCAAAGCTTTCGGACATTAACGAGGGCGTATGTATAAACGCAAATACAGATGATGTTATCTATCAGTTAAAGCAATTGTTCAATGCGAATATGTAATAAAAAGGAGAAATACAAATGGGTGATTTTAATTTGGAACTTCCGACACAGGAAGCCGTAAAAAAAGAAGTGGAACAGCTTTTAATGCCTACCGAGCAGGAGCAGGTAATGATAAAAGACACGGCACAGGTAAAAGCCGACCAGATATTCAAAATAGACATTGACAATTTTGAGCAGCGCAAGGAATACACGGACGTTATAGACCAATTCGGCATTAACGATATGAAAGCCGCTTCAAACAGCAATGCTATTTTGCAAAAACGCATCAACAGTTTTGAGATAACGGGCTCGGAAAACGGCGAGGTCGCACAGACGCTTGCGGAGCTTACGCTTAAAATGAAGGACCTTGACCCAAGTCATCTTGACTTTGCAAAAAAAGGTGTACTCGGCAATATTTTCAACCCCGTAAGGGCATATTTCGAGAAGTACAAGACCGCCGATGCGGAGATAGCCACAATCATCGAATCCCTCAACAAAGGCAAGAAAAGCCTGCAAAACGACAATGTGACACTTGAACTTGAAGAAAAAAGTATGCGCGAGACCTCGAAGAAAATGCAGAACAATATCGAACTTGGTCTCAAGCTTGACAACTGCCTTTCAAGCGGCATTGAACAGGCAAGGTTAGACGGTGCGGACGAGGAGAAGATACGCTTTATCGAAGAAGAGATACTTTACCCCTTGCGTCAGCGTATCGAGGATTTCCAGCAGGTACAGGTCGTTTCACAGCAGGGCATCATAGCTATGGAAGTACTGCGCCGCAACAACAAGGAGCTTATAAGAAGCGTTGACCGCGCAAACAATGTAACAGTCACCGCTTTAAGAACAGCCGTTACGGTAGCGGGCGCACTTTACAACCAGAAAATAGTTATCGAAAAGGTCGATGCTCTCAACAAGACCACCAACCATATGATAGAGTCTACCGCAAGGATGCTGCGTCAGCAGGGTGTTGCCATACACGAGCAGGCAAACAACAGCACACTCAACGCAGATGTTCTTAAATCCGCTTTTGAAGAGACTTTTGCCGCACTTGACGACATTTCAAACTACAAGCGCGAGGCTCTTCCGAGAATGAAGCAGACCATAGAGGATTTCAGGCAGATGGCGGAAGTCGGCGAACAGCGCATATCCGAAATGGAGCGCGGAGGAATGTTATAATATGACAGATCAGCAGCCAAGTCTGGCTTATAAAACAAAACAGATAATAAAAAAATACGAATTTGATTTTAAAAAGAATTTCGGGCAGAACTTTCTTGTGGACGAGCGTGTGCTTGACAAGATAGTAGCCTCCGCCGACATCACCGAAAACGATGTCGTGCTGGAGGTTGGCCCCGGCATAGGCACACTCACGCAGGCGCTTGCAAAAAAGGCAAAAAAGGTTATCGCCGTAGAGATAGACAAAACGCTTATTCCCATTCTCGGCGAACTGCTTGCCGATTTTGACAATATCGAGATAATAAACGAGGATATCCTGAAAGTGGATATAAACGAGATAGTGGCAAAAAACGGCGGCAAACCGATAAAAGTGGTCGCAAACCTGCCCTACTACATCACCACGCCCATAATAATGAATATCCTTGAAAAGCGACTGCCCGTGGAAAGCATAACGGTAATGATACAAAAGGAAGTGGCATACCGTATGCAGGCACAGCCCAAAAGCAAGGAATACGGCGCACTTTCGCTTATAGTGCAGTATTACTGCACACCCTACCTTGTGGCAAACGTACCGCAAAACTGCTTTATGCCGCGCCCTAATGTGGATTCGGCGGTAATAAGGCTGACTACACTTGAAAAACCCGCTGTTGATGCAGAAAACACGGAGCTTCTGTTCCATATAATAAAGACCGCATTCGCACAGCGCAGAAAGACTTTGCTTAACTGCTTTTTCAACTGCGGCGGCTGGGATATGAGCAAGGAAGAGCTGACAGAGCTTATAAATGCCGCAGGCTATGACGAAAAGGTGCGCGGCGAGGCACTGACACTTGAAGATTACGCAAAAATAACGGAAGTGTTTGAAAATCGGCAAAAATGATACGCCTTAAACATAATTCATAAATCTCCGCTTAAAAGCATAAATTTTACTAATATTTTTATGTTTTGGAGTACGATATGAATTACAGACGTTTTCTTATACCGTTAAACACGGCAAACGGCACGGGCGGCAGATGCCTTGTGGAAAAAATGCAAAGCATCGGCACACGAATTACGCTTGCATTAAGAACAACGGTGCGCAAACCGCTTGATCTTTGGCTTTTTGACGAAGAAAAAGCCTATCGTTTCCCGAAAACGCTATACCCCGACAAAACGGGAAGTATTGTTTTAAGGCAGGATGTACGGGATATGCCTCTTGATACGGTAACCTGTGCCTGCCTGCTTGACGAAAGCCTACAGCCCATATACGAAGGCGGCAAAAAGACCGATTGGCGCAGTATAATGCTGAATATAGGGAAAACGGCGGAGAATGTTTCGGATACGGCAAAAGACGGCGAAAACGGTATCCCCGAAGCCGAAAAGCCCGAAAACACGGTCACGGAAACGGCTGAAAACGCTTCACCCTCACAGAACGAAGATATTAAAGAAGACATAAAAGAAGATATAAAAGAAGAAGTCAAAGAAGAAGTGAAAAAGCTTGTTTCACAGCTTGACGAGCAGTTAAAGCCGCGGCAAAAAGCACCCCTGCCCAATGGGCTTGACTGGTGCGAAACAGACTTAAAGCAGCTTGCGGCGAACAAAAGGCTGTGGAAATACGCGCGAAACCCCTTTGTTATCTCACATTGCAGAGAAAAAGGGCTTTTGCTTGCCGAAAACGAAAAATTCTATTATCTCGGAGTGCCGTGTGAATATTCCGACCGTCTGAACGGCTGTTCGCAGGGTTTCCGCATTTTCGGCGATAAAGACGGAAGAAGTTACTGCATTTTAAAATGCGAAAAATAACAGATACAACAGACAGTACAGAAAGGAAATACCATGCGTATAAGAAAAAAGAATTGGTTTGAAGCGGAGATGTCCTCAAACCAAGCAATAATTGACGACCCAAGCGTAAACAAGGGACATTGGAGCGAGTTTTTCGGCAACTCCAACCCCATACATATAGAGATAGGCTGCGGCAAAGGGCAGTTTCTTTCCGCAATGAGCAAGGCACACCCCGATGTGAACTATATCGGCATAGAGCGTGAGCCGCAGATAATAGTTACCGCACTGAAAAAGAGCCGACTTGCGGAAGTCGGCGGCAATATCGCATTTTTTATAGCGGATGTCGCAAACCTTGCCGAAATGTTTGAACCGGGCGAGATATCGCGCATATACACAAACTTTGCCGACCCCTGGCACAGAAGAAGAAAATGGGCAAAGCGCAGACTTACCCACAGGAATTTTCTTGATATTTACGAGGGACTTTTCGGCGAAAACGGCGGCGAGCTGTTTATGAAGACCGACAACACCGTGCTTTTTGAATTCAGCCTTAACGAGATAGCCGATAAGGGCTGGAGACTGCATAATATCAGCCTTGACCTGCATAACAGCGACTTTGAAGGCAATATAATGACAGAGTTTGAGGAAAAATTCAGCAGTATGGGTATGCCAATATACAGGCTGGAGGGCTATTACAAAAAACTGCCCGAAGAAAAGGAAAAGAAAAAAACGGAAGAATAAAAACGGCGGCTGCCGCGCCCGAATACGGAAGTATCAGGCGCAGCAGTCACTTTTTGTATCAAAAAAAAGCTGATAAGTTATTATGGGTAAATGCTTGACAAAACAGTAATAAGGGTATATAATAATTACAAACCAAGAAAGCGTAAGATACGATGCGCAATGAGAAAAGCAGAGGTATTGTCCAGACACCCCTGCTTTTTCCTTTTACACCTTCCGTTTGTTGTGGCGGTCAGGCTGCCACGGGTTTATTGCCGCTGCGGCTTTTATCTGCCAAACCACTTGCTTATGTATTTGATTAAACTGCTGATACAGTTACCAATTACACTTGCCGCGACAGATAATAAAAAATCGATCCAAGAAAGCATAAGAGAACTCTTACAGGGGACAGGCACCTGTATGTTATTAATAAATAAAGGTATTGAATTACCAAAACAGGCACAAGAACTTTACGATATGTATATTAGGGAGTGATTTTTATGTCGATAAAACTTAATCATCCGTGCACAAGGTGTATAAATGCTATAAAAAGAGACCCAAGTATACCTTACGGTTCGCCAAGATGTAAAGCATTTCCGGATGGTATACCATATGAACATAATCATTTAAAAGATGTTACAAAACTCGAAGAATGTAACAATGGTTATAAATTTGAAGAAGGCACTTGACGAAAGATAGGTGCTTTTTTAATGAAAGAAAGGAGATAAACAAAAACTCTTACAGGGGACAGGCACCTGTATGTTAATGCAGGAGAAACGGACGCCTGCCAAGAAGTTCCTTTTTTATATGTAATTAAAGCACTTACTTCGGTAGGTGCTTTTTTAGTTGAAAAGTACTCATACACAAGACCGTCCCCTGTATGCTTTTTTTATATGTATCTACCCACACGCA
>ODAI013213050.1_pt1 | contig 15201 bp, 13 predicted proteins | sample 1539321 | NCBI WGS metagenome assembly ODAI01 (sample SAMN02144231, study PRJEB22623) | gut metagenome | biome: sheep rumen | host: Ovis aries | place: New Zealand
TCGCAGGCACCTGCCTCGGCAGCAGCACGCTTCTGCAGATTGGTCTTGGTGTCCCATACACACTCGCCCAACAGCTCAGCGAAACGGCTTGCATGATCGGCCTCCTCAAAAGCGTAGCGCTTGAAAGCCTCGGCAATCTCGGGATAGCCCTCACGATCGGCCTGACGGGCCATAGCCAGATACATGCCCACCTCGCCGCACTCACCATTGAAGTGGCAACGCAGGTCTTCTATCATTTCCTCACTCACACCCTCAGGCTTGCCGTCGCCAATCTTGTGAACGGTGGCATAAGCCAGTTCTTCCTTCATTTCAGAGAACTTGCTGGCAGGAGCCTTACAGATGGGGCACTTCTCAGGTGCTGAATCGCCTTCATAGACATAGCCACAAACGGCGCAGATAAACTTCTTTGTCATAAAATACTTGTTTAGTTAAAAGATTAATGATTACTTTGCAAATATAGACAGAAAAAATCACATTCCCAAATTTTGAACGTACTAATACATCAATTTATACTTTGTCCATTTTACAGTGAAGCCCCAACCATACGGCCAGGACTCCAATAAAATTATACAAGGTGGATGCCTACTTCTTATTTTCTACAGCACAATGCTCAATAGCTAATCCGCGCTTGTAGTTTTCGATATAGGCATTGAAGCCTGCCACATCCTCAGCTGTAGGAGTAACCGATACGCCCGTATTGCCAGCAAACACTACTTCCTCTAGATAGTCAGCCAGCGAGAGTTTGTTTGGATTGTTCACCATGTAGCCAGCCAGTAGTGCGATGCCCCATGCACCACCCTCGCCTGCAGTTTCCATCACCGAGATGGGCGAGTTGAGTGCAGCAGCCAGTATGCGCTGACCTACACCCTTGGTCTTGAAGTAACCACCATGACCCGTCAGGCGATCCACCTTCACGTTCTCCTCCTTCAGCAGGATGTCGTTGCCAAGCTTCAGCACACCGATGGCACCATAGAGGTGAGCACGCATGAAGTTGGCCAGATTGAACTTATCGTTAGCTGAGCGTACGAACAAGGGGCGACCGTCGGCCAGACCAGTAACAGGCTCGCCACTCACGTAGTTGTAGGCCATCAAGCCTCCACAGTCGGCATCGCCTTCCAAAGCCTTGTTGAACAGCTTGCCATAGACCTCATTCATATTTACAGGTACACCTAACAGCTGCTGATATTCCTTGAACAATCCCACCCATGCATTGATGTCTGAGGTACAGTTGTTGCAGTGAACCATAGCCACCAGCGAACCGTCAGGCGTGGTCACCATATCAATCATCTCATAGGGCTTTGACAGCGGTTTTTCCAGCACAATCATTGAGAACGACGATGTGCCAGCCGAGACGTTGCCTGTGCGCTGCTTCACAGCGTTTGTTGCAGCCATACCTGTACCGGCATCGCCCTCTGGCGGACATACGGGGATGCCTGCCTTCAGATGGCCCGACACATCCAGACGCTGTGCACCCTCGGGAGTGAGGAAGCCTGCATTCTCACCGGCATTGAGCGACTTGGGCAAGATGTCGAGCAGTTTCCAAGAGAATCCACGTGAGGCAATCAGTTCGTCAAACTTCTTTACCATCGTTGCATCATAGGTCTTCGTAGCGGGGTCAACGGGAATCATGCCCGAGGCATCGCCTACCCCCAGGACGAAGCTACCTGTAACCTGCCAATGCACATAGCCAGCCAGCGTGGTTAGGTACTTGATGTTGGACACATGCTCCTCATGATCGAGGATAGCTTCATAGAGATGGCTGATGCTCCAACGCAAAGGAATGTTATAGTTGAAGAGCTTTGAGAGCTCGGCAGCGGCTTTGCCAGTATTGGTATTACGCCAGGTGCGGAACGGCACAAGTATCTCCTGCTTCTCATTGAAAGCCATGTAGCCGTGCATCATGGCCGAGAAGCCAATAGCGGCGAGTGACTCTATCTCGCAGTCGTACTGTGAGCGCACATCCTTGCGCAGCTCGGCATAGCAGTCCTGCAGTCCATACCAAATAGCCTCAGTCGAATAGGTCCACAGTCCATCAACCAGTTGGTTCTCCCACTCATGTGAGCCCTGAGCGATAGGCTTATTGTTCTCGTCAATGAGAACAGCCTTGATACGTGTAGATCCGAATTCAATACCTAAGATGGCCTTTCCAGCCTCAATCGTTTGTTTTGCAGTCATTGTTTTATTTTGTTTTAAGGTTTATACTGCAAAAGTAAGTCATTTTCCGCAAACGGCAAAAAAAAGAAGGGTGAATTTTTGAAAAGAAATAGGGAAAAACGTACTTTTGATTCTTTTTTTTATGTATCTTTGCACCACATTATGTACTAATAAATATGACACACATGTTAACAAAATCTAATCATCGCAGGTCTAACCTATTGGTTGCAGGCATCCTGCTTTCACTAATCGTATCATTCTCATCATGCTCGAAAGATGACAGTAATAACAATCACAATGGAGGCAATGCCGTTCCTTCGCCTTCCTACGACAGTGGCCGACCTATAGGTTTCGGAGCAAACACCACCGGTGGCAACAACCAGAACGTCATCGTGGTCAGCACAGCCGAAGAGTTGAGTGCAGCCGTAAGCGGCACAAGGCCTGCTACCATCTATGTGAAAGACACCATCACTCTCGACAGGATGCTGGCCGTAGGTTCCAACAAGTCGATTATCGGCTTCACAGGAGCCACCATCAGTAATCTCAACTGCAACGAGAATGCCGGCATCTTCCTGTTGAAAGGCAGCAACAATGTCATCATCCGCAATCTGACCTTGCTCGGTCCCGGTGCCTACGATATTGATGCCAACTATAGCGACAATATCAGCGTGGTTGGGTCAAAGAATATCTGGGTGGACCACTGTGACATACAAGATGGCATCGATGGTAATTTCGACATCGTGGAAGGCTCTGACAGCATTTGCGTCAGTTGGACCCGCTTCCGCTACCTCATAGACCCAGTGGCCGGAGGCTCTGGCGGCAGCGATGACCACCGCAACAGCAACCTCATAGGCAACAGTAACAATACAGCTGACATAGATGCAGGACATCTCAACTGTACGTTTATCTGCTGCTGGTGGGGAGAAGGATGTTCTGAGCGTTGTCCGCGTGTTCGCTTTGGCAATGTACATGTAGCCAACTGTCTCTACGATGGCGACGACTACAAATATTGTGTCGGCTATGGTGTCTATTCCAATATCTATGTCGAGAAATGCGCCTTCTTGTCGGAAAAGGCAAAGGAGAATGCGCTTAAAGATTATCGTAGCGGCAAGGACTTCAACATCAAAGTCGTGGACTGTCTGGGAGTAGAGAACAAAGAGTTGTCACAAGGCGACCGTCAGCAATTCGTACCCACCTATTCTTATAATACCTTCAAGGCCGAACTGGTGGACAACGTTGTGAGGAAGGGCAGATATGGTGCTGGTGCCACTCTCTTGATTGAGCTGTAGCAGTTCACAACAATGCCTTCTCTCCATCACAATTAAGGGTGAAACTTGCTGCGATGCTTCTTGTTGCGCGACTTCTGTGGCGATGAGTTTATCAACACTTTCGCCTTCACGCCTTGGTACTGCTGATAGCGCTGGCGTATGCTACGCACGTAGCCCACGGTCTCGCTACCGCGCATGTAGCCGTAGCGCACGGATGGATGCTGATAGTAGGCAGGCTCGCTCAGCTTGAGCACATAGACGGCCACGTCGGCCCAACGGTGGACATTGCCCCCATTCAGTCGGGTGAGCTCCATTGCGTCACGAATGTGGTGCCTGCCGCCATTGTAGGCAGCCAGCACAAAGTCTTGACGCTCGCGACGGCTGGGAATATCGGAGAAATCGCGTTCCAACTCCTCCAGATAGCGTGCTGCAGCGGCTATGTTCTGCTCGGGGTCGTTGAGCTGAGCACGTGGCAGTCCCAGATGGTCGGCTGTCTGCGGCATAATCTGCATTAGGCCGTGAGCGCCTGCCCATGAAAGTGCATGAGGGTCGAAGGTTGACTCCTGATAGCACTGGGCCGCCATGAGCCGCCAGTCCCACCGTATAGGCTGAGCATAGCGCTGGAACAAAGCATCGTAGCGGGAGATGATGCCGCCTTTCCGGTCGAGCATGGGGGCAAAGACCTTGCGCTTGACGCCACCCGTGCTGACGAGCTGCTGTTCCTCATGTTGCGCTATGGCGACGCGCCGGAGCGAGTACCACTGGGCGAGGGCTGCTTGAAGCTGGGGCTTGTCGTGAGGAACCAGCCATCCGGGCGAGAGTGAGTCGAGCGGTGTCACGGGATAAGCCACGAGATCGGCCTCGCACTCACGGTAGCGCTGGAAAAGATCGGCTGTGTCGCGACAGAGTTCCACCCGCAGACGCACGCCCAACGAATCGGCCAGCTGCTGACAGAGCATGACATGCAGGCCCAGGCGACTGCCACGGTAATCGTAGCACGTCTGCGGTCCTGAGAGTGTGAGGGCAATGAGCTCACCCGAGTTCTGTATGTCGCTGAGGTCGAACGCTTCGCCATCGGTCCGGAGTGGCTGCCGTTGTCCATCGGCATCGACCACCATCTCCTCGCCCCAAGGGGTCATCATGCGCTCTTGTTTGTGACGGCATGCCACAGAAAGAAAGAGTACAAAAATGAGAATAAATAGTACGTTTGGTTTCAATTCGGTATATTTTGAGTGCAAAAATACACTTTTTATTGCACAATCAAGATTTTTTACGTAAATTTGCAGCAAGTTTTTCATGTTATTTTAATATTATGTTAAGAATTGCCGTACAATCGAAAGGCCGTCTATTTGATGACACAATGAACCTGCTGAACGAAGCCGACATCAAGGTAGGGGCTTCGAAACGCACATTGCTTGTAAGTGCTCAGAACTTCCCGCTGGAGGTACTCTACCTGCGCGACGACGACATACCACAAAGCGTGGCATCGGGTGTGGCCGACCTGGGTGTGGTGGGCGAGAACGAATACTGCGAGCGCGGGGCAGAAGCCGAAATCATCAAGCGACTGGGCTTCTCGAAGTGCCGACTGTCGCTGGCCATACCCAAGGAGACACACTACGAAAGCCTCAGCTGGTTCGAGGGCAAGAAGATTGCCACCAGCTATCCCGTCATCCTGAAAGATTTCCTGAACAAGAACAACATACATGCCGAGATTCACGTCATCACGGGCTCCGTGGAAATCAGTCCAGGCATAGGTCTGGCCGATGCAATCTTCGACATTGTGAGCTCGGGCTCGACGCTCGTGAGCAACAACCTGCGCGAGGTGGAAGTGGTGATGCAGAGCGAGGCCCTGCTCATAGGCTACAAGGGCATGACGCAGGAGAAGCGCGAGGTGCTCGATCAGATGCTGTTTCGCTTCGAGGCTGTTCGCCAGGCTGAAGATAAGAAATACGTGCGAATGAACGCTCCCAAGGCACGGCTGCAGGAGATTATCGGCGTTCTGCCCGGACTCAAGAGCCCCACCGTCATCCCCCTGGCCGACGATGAGTGGTGCTCGGTTCATACGGTGCTTGACGAAAAGCGCTTCTGGGAAATCATAGGCAAGCTGAAGGAACTGGGTGCACAAGGCATCCTGGTGACACCCATCGAGAAGATGATACTATAGTTGCTGACTGAGAATAGATAGACCATGAACATTATCAAACATCCAGCACAAAACGAGTGGGCAAGCATCATAGCTCGTCCACACCTTGACGTGTCGCAACTCAGCGCCACCGTGGCCGCAGTACTGACCGATGTAAAAGCAGGGGGCGACAAAGCCGTGATGGCATACGAGGAGAAGTTCGACCATGCCCGCCTCAGCTCACTGGCCGTGAGCCAAGACGAGATAGAAGAGGCAAAGCAGCTGGTAAGCGAAGACCTGGAGCAAGCCATCAGACTGGCCTACTACAACATACGCACCTTCCACGAAGCACAACGCTTCCAAGGTAAAAAGGTGGAGACAGGACCCGGCATCACCTGCTGGCAGAAGAGCGTAGCCATAGAGCGCGTGGGCCTCTACATACCGGGCGGCACTGCCCCACTCTTCTCGACCGTACTCATGCTGGCCACACCTGCCAAGATAGCAGGCTGCAAGGAAATAGTGCTCTGCACCCCACCCAACAGCGAAGGAAAGGTGAACCCCGCCATCCTGGTGGCTGCCAAGACGGCTGGCGTGAGCAAGATATTCAAGGCCGGAGGCGTGCAAGCCATAGGCGCAATGGCCTACGGCACGGAATCGGTGCCCAAGGTCTATAAGATATTCGGACCGGGCAACCAGTACGTCATGGCCGCCAAACAACAGGTGAGCTTGCACGACGTGGCAATCGACATGCCTGCCGGACCTAGCGAGGTGTGCGTCATTGCCGACGAGACAGCCAACCCACAGTTCGTGGCCGCCGATCTGCTATCACAAGCGGAGCATGGCACCGATTCGCAGGTGCTGCTCATCACCACCTCCGACGACATGCTGCAGAAGGTGAAGGACGAGGTGGAACAACAGCTACAGCTTCTGCCACGAAAGGAGATAGCCGCCAAGACGCTGGAGAACAGCCGACTGGTGCTGGTGAACTCAGCCGAAGAGGCTATAGCACTCTCCAACTGCTACGCTCCCGAACACCTCATCATCCAAACGAAGGACTACGAGCAACTGGCCGAACAGGTGGTAAACGCAGGCAGCGTGTTCCTGGGCAAGTATGCCTGTGAGAGCGCAGGCGACTACGCCAGCGGCACCAACCACACCCTGCCCACACACGGCTATGCTACGGCCTACAGCGGCGTGAACCTGGACAGCTACTGCCGGAAGATCACCTTCCAGCATCTCACCGAACAGGGCGTGCGCCACATAGGGCATGCCGTGGAGCTCATGGCAGAGGCCGAACAGCTGGATGCCCACAAGAACGCCATGACCATCAGGCTCAACAACCTGTAGTTTTTCCACACATCACACCTACACATCCCCCCCATGAAACCCCTCGAAGAACTGACAAGACCCAACATCTGGTCGCTGGCACCCTACAGCAGCGCACGTAATGAATATGCCGGTAGAACGGCACGCGTCTTCCTCGATGCCAATGAGAACCCTTACCATTCACCACTCAACCGCTACCCCGACCCCCTGCAGGAGGAACTCAAAACAGCCATCGGCAACATAAAGGGCGTGGCTCCGGAGAACATATTCCTGGGAAACGGAAGCGACGAGGCCATCGACCTGACCTACCGCTGCTTCTGCCTGCCAGGAAAAGACAACGTGGTGGCCATAGAACCAACCTACGGCATGTACAAGGTGTGTGCCGACATCAACGACACAGAGTACCGCACCGTTCTGCTCGACGAGCAATTTCAGTTTACTGCCGACAAGCTGCTGGCTGCCTGCGACGAGAACACAAAGCTCATCTGGCTCTGCTCACCCAATAATCCCACAGGCAACAACCTGAACCGCGAGGAAATGGTGAAAGTGATAGAGCGTTTCGAAGGCATCGTAATCGTGGACGAGGCCTATAGCGACTTCTCACGACAAAAACCGCTGCGCCACGAACTGAGCCAACACCCCAACTTGATTGTGCTCAACACCATGAGCAAAGCATGGGGCTGCGCTGCTATCCGACTGGGAATGGCCTTCGCCTCAAAGGAAATCATAGGGCTGTTCAACAAGGTGAAATATCCGTATAACGTGAACCTGCTCACACAGCAGAAAGCACTCGAGACCATCAAGGACAAGGTGGAAGTAGAACGATGGGTATCGACCCTACTGCAAGAGCGCGCACGACTGATGGAGGCTTTTAACATGCTGCCCATCTGCGAGAAGGTGTATCCGAGCGATGCCAACTTCTTCCTGGCACGGATGACCGATGCACAACGCATCTACGACTATCTGGTAAGCGAAGGCATCATTGTGCGCAACCGCTCACGCATACAGCTCTGTAACAATTGTCTGCGCATCACCATCGGCACCAGAAGCGAGAACAGCGAACTGCTCGGGGCGCTTCGCCAATTTACAGAATAAAAGGGGCAGTTCGCTGAAAATACTTGCGAACTACCCCCTTTCCCTCCTACCTTTGCCTAAAACTTTATATTTACCATGCCGATTGACAGTATCCTTTCTACATTTGCCCCTATCACGCTGGCCGAAATGAAAAGCGTAAAGCTAATGAACCGTACCGATACGAAGTTCGTCACCACATTGACTATGCTCGAAAAGCTGTTGGGAATGGCAAAAGGCGACTACTACGCACAGGTCATAGACGGAGAGCGCAACATGCTCTACGACACCACCTATTTCGACACCCAAGACTATGGCATGTACCGCGAGCACCAGACCGGGCACACCAATCGGCAGAAGATACGCTTCAGAACCTACGTCAGCTCGAACCTGCAGTTCATGGAAATCAAGACAAAGAACAACCACGGGCGAACGAAGAAGAAACGCATTGAGGTGGCCGACATGGATCTGCACGACGAGACGAAGCGACAGTTCATAGATGAGCACCTGCACTTCGACGTGGACACGCTCATACCACACATGCACAACCATTTTCACCGCATCACACTTGTGAACAGAGCCAAGACCGAACGGCTGACGATTGATACCAACTTGCAGTTTCATAACGTGCAGACCGATACCGACCGACACATGGGCGACCTGGTAATCATCGAGCTGAAGCGAGACGGACTAGTGTACTCGCCCGTTCTGGAGATGCTGCGACAACTACGCATTCATCCTCACGGATTCAGCAAATACTGCATGGGGGCGGCCATGACCAACAGCCAGCTGCCTGTCAACCTCTTCAAGACAAAACTGAGAGACGTGGAGAGAATATTAAGAAATAACTAACAATACATAAATAACTGATAATGAATATGGAAGACCTATTTTCTTTAACCTTTGGCAGCACGCTCATTAGGTTTCTAATCTGCATCGTAGTGAACTGGTCCATCATCCACTTCCTCTACTACCGCAAGAGTCATCGCAACGATTTCTACTTCACTTTCATGCTCATGACCGTAGCCATCTTCTTCCTGGTCTATTTCATGATGGGCATGGACCGAGGCAAGGCCACGATGGGCGTAGGATTGGGACTGTTCGGCATATTCAGCATCATGCGCTACAGAACCGACGCCATGCCCGTGAGAGAAATGACCTATCTGTTCCTCATCGTATGCCTGTCGGTGGTACACGCCATGGCAGAGGATTTTGGCGAGCTGCTCGTGGTCGATGTGCTGACAGTTTCGGCCATCGTCATATGCGAAATGCGATTCAAGGTGCATGCCACCAAGCTCATTCAGTATGACCGAGTGGAACTGACAAAGCCCGAGAAGCGTGAAGAGCTCATTGCCGACTTGGAAAGCCGCACAGGACTGAAGATTCTGAAAATAGACGTAGGCGGCATTGACTTCCTGAAGGACACGGTGGTGCTGCGCGTCACTTACGATGCCGATCAGACAAGTGATGTAGATGGGCTGTTCAGAGTGAGACGCTCGCAATGGAGAGAGGTGTAGAGAAAGACAGAAAAAGAACAAACGTGAAGGAACGCAACCGTATGAAGAATTGCAATACCGACAAAAGATACTGGTGGGTGGCAGCCTTGTCACTCATCTTTTGCTTCAGCTCATTCAGCCACGTCTGGGCGCAGGCCGACTTCGGCATGTGGTATGAGCTGGCTGCCGAGAAGAAGCTGGCACCATGGGTGAGCATAGGAGCCGAATCGGAGCTGCGCACACGCAACAACACGCGCACAGCCGACCGATGGAGCGCCGGAGTATATGCCGAATTCAAAATCATCAAGGGACTGAAAGCCTCGGCGGGCTACAACTTCCTCTACGACAACAACCAAGAGGAGGTGAGCCTGAAATCAGACAACGTGAGAATCAAGAAGTGGATGCCCAGCTACTGGGGAGTGCGCCATCGCGTAAACGTGTCGCTCACGGGCAGTTTCAACCTGGGCAGGCTCAGCATATCCCTGCGCGAACGATGGCAGTTCACACATCGCCCCTCGGTCAGCGACAAGAAATACGATGTGGACGAGATGACGTGGAGCCCCGTGAACATCAAGAACAAGCACATCCTGCGCAGCCGTCTGCAACTGAGCTACGACTTCCCCCACTGGAAGTTCGACCCCTTTGCCAACGTGGAGCTCTTCAACGGATGGCCACTGGAGAAAGTGCGCTATCAGGTAGGCGTGGAGTATAAGCTGAAGAAAAAGCACACGTTCCAGCTAACCTACCGCTATCAGGACATCAGAGACAATGAGGCCGACGGAGAATCGGACAGGCATCTGGTGGGACTCTCCTATAAATTCAAGTTTTAATCCGCATTCACGATGAATATGAAGAAGAAACTTATCGGCATGACCCTACTGGCCGCTATCCTCAGCGGCTGCGTGAAGGACGACAAATATGAAATGAGCAATTTCAAGAGCGATATTGATATCGTGTTCAATGGCACTACAGCCACAGTCACAGGCGACACCAACGGATTCGTCAGCGTGAACGGAGCCGACGTGACCGTGAACGGAGCCAACAACACGACTGCCAACATGACCATCACCCTCAGCGGCTCGACATCGGAAGGCTCGCTACTGGTCTATAACCTCAGGAGCTACACGATTGTGCTCAATGGTGTCAGCATTAACAATAGCGACGGCCCCGCCATCAACAACCAAGCCAACAAGGCGCTCTACATCAACATAGCCGACGGCACCACCAACACACTCACCGACGGCACAACCTATGCCCCAGCTCCCGTCAATGCGAAAGGCGACGCCATCGACCAGAAGGCAACCCTCTTCAGCGAAGGACAGTTCTATCTCAGAGGCAACGGCACGCTGAACATCAACGCTAACGCAAAGAATGCCATCGCCAGCGACGACTATGTGGTGATGGAAAGCGGAAACATCATCATCAGCGCTTCGAATACGGGGTCGAACGGTATAAAAGTAAACGATGGCTTCACCATCAAAGGCGGTACGCTCAATATTGACGTGAAAGCCGACGGAGCACGTGGCATTAAGAACGACGCACGCACCGCCATAGAGGGAGGCAACCTGAACATCACTACCTCAGGCGGTTGCAAGATAGAGACCGTCAACGGTGTGAAAGACACTACATCGTGTGCCGGCATCAAGAGCGACAGTCTGCTGCTGATGAGTGGCGGAGTGGTCAACATCGTGAGCACAGGCGATGGCGGCAAGGGCATCAACTGCTCATTGGACTTTGAACAACAGGGCGGAAAGCTCTGCATCACCACCACGGGTACGAAATCGCTCAGCAAGCCACATGCCATCAAGGCCGACGGCAACATCACTTTCACGGGTGGTGAGGCTTACGTAGCCTCAACGAGAAAGGCATTCAACTGCGACGGCTTTTTCCTCCTTAACGGTGGCACTGTGATGGGCATCGGCAAAAAAGAGAGTGTTCCAAGCATCCTAAGTACACAGAATTTCAAATGTTATGACGAAGATGATGAGATTGACGCGATTGGAGGACAGACACTGACGGTTGACGGCATCAGTTACACGATACCATCTGTTTTCACTTGCTGGAATGCCTACATACTTGTATCGAGTAGTAATTTAAGCGAGTAAGACGTTTACCACGGCCTAATCTTCCTCACGATAGGCTTCCACTCCAATAGGTTCCTGACTGCCAATGGTCAGTTGGCGCAAGTCATAATAGGAACCGTTATAGACATCGAAATCCACGTAGCCATTGATTCCTGGCAGCCTGCCCACATCGGTATGCTGCCAGAATTTCCATGCACCCTTATACTCTATACTGTCCACGTAATAATGGGCAATCCAGTATGGGTACTCGTCGAACACTTTGTCGGACAAGTACTGCATCTTGAATTTATAATAGGTATAGAGGATGGGCTTCACCTGATAGTGCTGCTCCACAATGTTGAGCCACTCGAGCACACTCTTCTTGAAATCCTCGTCCGACTGGTTCTGCGGCTTGTGCTCAATGTCGAGCACCGGAGGCAGGTCGCCTCGCTGCAAGTGAACATTCGAAATGAAGAAAGCCGCCTGTTCCTTGGCACTCGAGCGCTTGCTGTAGAAGTGATAGGCACCACGTGTGAAGCCATATTCGAGGGCCTGCTCAAAATTGTCATGAAAGTTAGGATCTACCCTATCCGCTCCCTCAGTAGCCTTAATCATCACGAAACGAACAGGACAGTTGTCTATCATGCCCTGATTACGCAGCAGCTCCCAGTCTATTTCGCCTTGATAATGGGAAATGTCGATGCCGTGAATCTCGTAGCCATCGGGATGATTGATATCACCATAGAGCGCACGCCAACGGAAACCGTAGGGGGAAACAAAGAAATAGTAGAAGAACCACATATAGACAGCCACCACACCTATGCACCCCAACCAGTAAGCCCAACGAGGCATTTTCTGGAGCAGACGGATAAAAAAGCCTGGCTGCTTATGGCGCACAGGACTCGAACGACGAGGTGACTTCTTTTTTGCAGTATATCTCTTTTCTACCAAAACCTGTCTGTAACTGCTTCACCAATGGAAGCGAACGTTTTTGAGAATTTAAAAAAGGTGTCAAAGGAGAAGAATGCTCCCCTTTGACACACATTCATTATTTACGATTACTTCTGCTCCAGGGCCAGCGTCTTCGTAGGCTGGTCGCAGACTTCAGAAGGTCCCCAATACTGGATAGGACCGGGATAGACGTAGGCCGTCTGGCGAGCCCACTCGTCACGATGAGCAGCAAACTCCTTGAAGGGAGCGCCGTCGAGCTCAACGAGCGCCTTGCGAATCACAGGCTTCATCTCGCCGTTGCGCTTCTCCATGTTCATCATCATCGTGATGGGCACACCGCCAGCCTTCCACTCAGTAGCAGGAGCCGTGGTGTTCTTCACGATGGCCATGTAGCCCGTCTTGCCGTTGGCAATGAGCTGGGCTGCGCTAGCGCCGAGAGCATAGCAGTAGTCAGCATCGAAGTTAGACGGAGCTGCGCAGCGTCCCTCGTAACCGAAGAAGTGGTGCTGAGTAGCAAATTTGCCCTTGAAGGTGCCTTCCTTCTTCATCTTCTCCAACTTCTGAGCCACCATCGTAGAGAGCAGCTTCTCAGTCTCAATGAGCGACACCTGAACATTTCCGTGAGGATCGCGGTCGAGAGCCAGCTGACGGGCCACACCTACGGGAAGCGAGTTAAACACAGCGAGGTTCTCCTCGGTGAGGTGGCTCTTGGCGAAGTCAACCTGCTCGTCGCGGCTAATCTCCTTAGCCTCGGGCAGAGCCAGTACATCGTTCAGCTGAGCAATGAGCTTCTTGATGGCAGGGATGAACTCAATCACGCCCTCGGGGATGATGACCGTACCGAAGTTGTTGCCATCGGCAGCACGCTGAGCCACAGCCTTGGCAATGTAGTCCACTATATCGCCGAGGCTCATTCCCTTCTGCTCTATCTCCTCAGAGATGAGACAGATGTTAGGCTGGGTCTGCAGAGCGCACTCCAGAGCGATGTGAGAAGCCGAGCGTCCCATCACCTTGATGAAGTGCCAGTACTTACGGGCTGAGTTACAGTCGCGCTCAATGTTGCCAATCAGCTCAGAATAAGTCTTACAAGCTGTATCGAAGCCGAAGGATGTCTCAATCTGGTCGTTCTTCAGGTCACCGTCAATAGTCTTGGGGCAGCCAATAACCTGGACACCATAGTTCTTGGCAGCATAATACTCAGCCAGCACACAGGCGTTAGTGTTGGAATCATCACCACCGATAATCACAATGGCCTTGATATCAAGCTCACGAATGATTTCCAGACCTTTCTCAAACTGTTCAACCTTCTCCAGCTTGGTACGACCAGAGCCAATCATGTCGAAGCCGCCGGTATTGCGATAATTGTCAATAATTTCTGATGTCAGCTCCATATAGTTATGATCGACCAAACCGCCAGGACCAAGAATGAATCCGTAAAGGCGGTTGGCAGGATTCAGTCTCTTAACAGCATCAAAGAGTCCCGTAATCACGTTATGACCACCAGGAGCCTGACCTCCTGAAAGAATGATACCCACATTCATCGGCTCATAACTTTTCTCCTCTCCTGGTACGAACTCCACAAGGGGCATGCCATAGGTATTGGGAAAAAGAGCCTTGATCTCCTCCTGATTGTCAACACTCTGTGTAGGAGCACCCTCCTGCACCTTCACCGCCCCCTGTAAGCCACGTGGCAACTTGGGCTGATAGGCGGCTCTTGCCACCTGTAATGCGCTTTTCTGCATAATTTGAATTAAGAAAAAAATAAGAAATTAGTCAATTCGTGAGGCAAAGTTACTCATTTCCTGCGAAAAAAAGAATACAATTAAGTTTTTTTGTGAACAAATATGTCGTAAATGTCAATTATTATTCATATCTTTGGCAATTAAACCATTAAAACAGGAAATTTATGGCAAACAAAAGATCACTAAAACGCGGAATCAACTCAATCTGCGATGTACTTCTCACCGAGTGCGTAGCTGCTTCCCTGTATGGAGCTGCAGCCCACGCCCACAAGGATAACGCCAACGCTCTTCTCTTCTCCATTCTTCGCATGCAGACCGATTTCATTTGTCGAGTATCACATCCGGAGCCGGGAATGCCAGCAAAAACGTACTACAAAGACTTGCGAGAGAAATTCAGTATGCAGGTGGGCGAAATCGTTGACCAGATTAATTATCTCTAATCAGAGCTGAGATGACGTGGAGAATTTTTTGTAATTGGCTACTTTACAAGCGAATGGGATGGACAACCGATGTCACGGAGGCCCATCCCGAAAAGTGTATTATATGCCTTGCACCTCACACGAGCAACTGGGATTTTGTGATTGGTCAACTGTATAACGTTGCCGAAGGACTACAGTCTAATTTCCTGATGAAGAAAGAATGGTTTTTCTGGCCCTTAGGCCCCATATTCAGAAAGATGGGCGGAATACCCGTCTACAGACAGAAGCACATGCGCATGACAGATGCCATGGCCGATGCAGCGAGAAAGGCAGAGCAATTCCATCTTTGCATCACCCCCGAAGGGACACGCAAGAGAACAGAAGACTGGAAGAAGGGATTCTACTTCATTGCACAAGGAGCTGGAATGCCCATCCTGCTATACGGAATAGATTACGAACGAAAACTCATTCAATGTACAAAAACAATCTGGCCTACAGGCAATGTAGAAAAGGACATGAATGAAATAAAACTGTACTTCAAGGATTTCAAAGGAAAAAAGCCGGAGAATTTCACAACAGGAGACATCAA
>ODAI012161424.1_pt1 | contig 15196 bp, 17 predicted proteins | sample 1539321 | NCBI WGS metagenome assembly ODAI01 (sample SAMN02144231, study PRJEB22623) | gut metagenome | biome: sheep rumen | host: Ovis aries | place: New Zealand
CTTCAACATTTTATCAGTTTTATTTTCCGTTATGGGATGTGACGTACTGATATCAGGCGGAGGGAGCTTGCTGCAAGATGTTACAAGCTCAAAAAGTTTATGGTATTACAGCTTTATAATTTCTTTAGCATTATTTTTCAAGAAAGAAGTATTAATATTTGCCCAAGGAATAGGCCCTATTCAAAATGAGAAATCACGTAAAAAAGTTCTTGATTTACTATCTAAATGCAGAATAGTTACCGTCAGAGATTTAAAAAGTCAAAAGTTTCTTACGGATAACCAAGTAAAATCATACCTCGTTTCTGACCCGGTATTTTCCGTTGACCTGCCTCTAAGTGAAACAACCGGTGCCGTTGGTGTTCAGTTGAGGGCTTTTAAATCTTTGGATGAATTATTCCTATTTTGCTTGGCTCAGCAGGTAATAGAAAATTTTGGTGACAGAAAAATCGAATTATACGTATTTCAGGAAAAACTTGATTACCCGATATGTAAAAAATTTGAAAAAATGCTTAAAACTATTGACCCGTCTGTTCAAACAGAAATTATTCATAAAGTTTCACAAAACGACATAATTCTTAGAATATCTCAGTTGGAATATATGATAGCAATGAGATTTCATGCGGTACTTGTCGCAATGAAAACAGGCGTAAAAACACTAGCTATAAATTACGACGCAAAAGTCGAAAAGCTTGCATACGATGCAATGCTGCCATTATTAACGATATCAGTAGACGATAATTGGGAAGCTCCGTTTGAAAGATTACAGCAGCTTAAACGGGAAGATATGCTAAACTACTGCCAAGAACAAAAATTTGAATGGAAATACTTCGCTAAATTCTTAAAAGGCGATGCCTAAGTCTCACTTGTATCGACAGGAGATGGAGTTGGCATTGGTGGCGAAGAAGGCTCAGCTGTTGGGGATTCTGCTGGCTGTGAAGATAGAGCAGCACCACTCTGTGCTAATACCTGACTATCACTAATACGTGTTGCTTCCGATTTTATAGAATTGTAAGCCGCATTTACATCAACCGTACCGTCTGTAATATTAGCAAGTCCACTCGCTAATTCATCACTTGTTATATTGCCGTCTTTTGCATCGGTAGAATCTAAAACTTCCATCAAAGCCATCAATTCGCCTTCATCTAATTGGTCAGAACAATCAGAGTTTGCATTAATATTATCCCATGCTTTTTGGGCTAATTGTTCTATTTCATCTCTTGACTTACCCTCGGCTTTATATTTCTTAGACATTACATCTTTAAAGAATTTTATAAATTCGTCTTTAGAAACTTTCCCGTCATTATTACCTTTATTACCATCTAGGAATGATTTGAACGAACTTGCCAAATTAGCTAATCCGGATCTGTAAAAGTTATTATATGTAGCTTCTTCTTCCGATGTTCTTGAATCAGCTTTTGCATTCAACGAATCCCAATCTGAAGAATTTATAAATTTTGTATCTCTGCCTCTTGCCATATTTTGTCCAAGCCCCGGATCAAATTGTTGTTGAGCCGCGGGATTTCCGCCAGTAATACCGCCTCCTCCGTAGCAGCTTTGCCCACCATAACCGGTACTAAACAGGCCCATACCTTGTTGTCCAGAAATTACACTCTGTGTATACTGGTTCATTCGCATAATACCAGCATTTACAATGGCTGAAGACCCACCTGGCATAGCCCCCATAGGGTTATACCCCATTTGATTGTAACCCATTTGACCATAACCGGACCAAATACAACCGTTACCGCTTTGTTGACTATGTAAAGCGCCGGCAGCAACACCTAATGATCCTAAATCGTTTAGGAGTTGCGGTAAACTATTAAATAAACGTTGTACTGTGCCAGCCATAAAAATACCTCTCATGTATATAAAGTATACAAGATATATAAAATTGACATATTTTAAAATCATGTTTACAAAAGTTAATAATAAAAAAGGAACCCAAAAAGGATTCCTTTAAAAATGCCCTTGGCCAGACTTGAACTGGCACCGAGGTTGAGCCCCGATCGGATTTTAAGTCCGACGCGTCTACCGATTCCGCCACAAGGGCATAAAATAAATTTTCAACACTAATCAAAAATAGAATTTATTTCGACCAGCATGTTTATCTTATAAGAAATATATTTAATTGTCAAACTTCAAATAATAACAAGTTATCAGCAAATACTCCGATTATAAAAGTTTGCCTAATAAAGAAAAATTTGATATAATAGGCACAAAAGAGGATAAATATGGCAGACAATACAGATTCAAAACTGTTGGCATGCGTAATCGCCAGAGTTTTAGACGACAAATTAGGAAAAGATATAACGATATTGAACATAAGTCATGTATCATCATTAGCTGATTATTTTGTTATAGTAACAGGCGATTCAACCCCGCAAGTAAAGGCTTTAATGGAAACAGTCAGAGAAAACATAAAAAAAGCTTTTGAAAGGCTGCCGGTAAGAATGGAAAACGATGCACGCAACAGATGGAATTTGCTTGATTATGGCGATGTCGTTGTTCACATATTGCACAGAGATGAAAGAGAAACCTATGCCATTGAAAAATTCTGGAATCACGCATTTAGCGTAGGGGAAGACGAGTGGAAAGAGGTTTCTAAAGAGTATACGGTATACAAATAATAATTACTTAACAGAAGAGAGATAATGTATGGAAAATCAGGATTTAGAAAAACAAATTAACGAAACATTAATGCTAATGACAAAAGAACCAAAAAATGTCGAGCATTATCACAAATTATCAAGATTATATCTTGAACAGCGTAATTACGACAAAGTTATGTCCGTATTGGAAAGCGTGCTGACGCTTAACCCAAAAGATGTGCAGGCTCTCGTTGGTATGGGGACAATGTGGTATTATGAAAAAGATTTTAGAAAATCTTTATCATACTACAACAGAGCACTGGACGTAAACCCTAAAAACTACCTGATTTATTATAATATCGGAAATGTTTTTGCAGAATGGAAAAATTTCTCGAAGGCATTATTTTACTATAACCGAGCTGTTGACTTAAATTCTAAAAATCCTGAACTTTATAATGCAATTGCACTATTATACCAAGATAATGAAGATTATTTGGAATCAAAAGCTTATTATGAAAAAGCGCTGTCTATTGATCCTGAAAACGTAACCGCGTTGGTTGATATGGGTAACGTTTGTTTTAAGTTATTTGATTACGAAACAGCTCTTGATTTATACAAAAGAGTTTATGCATTAGATATAGACAACAAGATTGTTTCAATATGTATAGGTAACACATACGCATTGATGAATGATAAAGAAAATGCATACGCATATTACGAAAAATCATTGGGAATGGATGGTGACAATTATAGACCATATGTATGCTATGCAATAGCTCTATCAGAGTTTGAGGAATACGACAGAGCAATTGAAATGTACAAGAAAGCTATTGAGCTTGAACCCAAAACGGTTAATGCATATCAATTGTTAGCTAATTTATATGCAAACTTAGGCAGAACGGAAGATGCCGTAAAAACATATCTGGATATCCTGCATTTTGCGCCAAATGATGCAGGGACATATTTATTGCTTGGAAACGGGCATTACCTGAATAATGAAATAGAAAAATCAATTGCAGCATACAGAGCTGCAATAAATCTTGAACCTGATAATGATGAACATAAACTTATATATGAACTTGTATTGAGTGAATATATTGACAAAAAACGTAGCGGAGAACTTGCATAAAATGACAAGAGATTTACCCTCAATTCCGGATAGAATATTATCAGGCTTAACCTATATGACAGCGGGTACAGTTGGAGTTGTATGGTTAATTGTAGCGACTCTTCGAGGTACTATGCCAAGCCGATTTGGATTATACCATATTATGCAATCAATATTCGTCAGTTTATGCTATGTCATTATTAATTGGCTATTCTGGACAATCGCCGATATATTAGCACTTGTCCCTTTTATAAACAGACTAACAAGGCAGGTTATATATATATTTAACAGTCCGCTTGTTTTTGGTTATTCGATTATGCAATGCTTTATATACGGAACGCTAATATATCTTACAGTATTTGCGTTTATGGGTTTATACGCATATTTACCGTTTTTCTCGGATGTAATAAAATCCCATTTCAGAGATTAAATATCAGACTTGCTTATTATTTTTTAGCGTGTTATTATTTTGTCAGTCGAAATTTACAAAATTATCAAGTTTGGAATCTTGAGAAAAGAAAGAGGTACTAAAATGAAAGACGGAATACATCCTGATTATAAAAAGACTACAATCAAATGTGTTTGCGGTAACGAAATTGAAACAGGTTCTGTAACAGAAGGCATTACAGTTGAAATTTGTAACAAATGTCACCCGTTCTATACAGGACAACAAAAAATCCTTGACTCAGAAGGTAGAGTCGAAAGATTTAACAAACGTTACGGCAACAAAAAGTAGTCGATTAAAAAATTCTAAAAATATAAAAAGGCATCTAATACAGATGCCTTTTTATTACCATAATAAAAAATGCATCAATATAAAAAATATCATACATATGAACCCGCTGATTACCACCGGAAAATAAATCCTGTTTAAAAATTTATCTGAGGTTTTTGTATTTTTAAATAACAATCCGATAATAGTTTCCGAAAAATCATTTTTTAAACAGTTTTTAGTTTTTTGAAATGATTCTTTCAGCAATTCGCGAAAATATAGTATATTTTCTAAATCTTGTCTTGCATTAGCATTGGCAATAGCAATTTTTCTGATTCTTAAATTTTCCTCATCCCCCAACTCATTATCTATATATGCTGATAGATTTTCTTTAAAGATTTTATACTGTTTTTCTTTGTAAGACACTTCATTAAGCTCATTATCTTCGCAAATTTTTTTTTGTATTTCGCTATAATTATTCAAAATCTTCTGCAAATTAAGATATTTTTCTCTGCAACCTGCACAAATATTCAAATGATACTCAATACTCTGCATCAACTTGGGACTTAATTTATTATCAATAAAGAATGTAAGCAGTGCTAACACTTGATTACAATTGAGCTCTTGCATATATCCGCCTCCTATTATATATAATTTTTTAAACTTTCCTGTAACTTATTCCTTGCACGTGCAATTCGCGATTTGACAGTACCAATACTTGCATTAGTAATTTGAGCTATCTCGTCATAACTTAACCCTTGCAATTCTCTAAGCACAATTGCAATACGAAAATGATGCGGGAGATTATTTATTTCATTTTTTATCATATCCTCTAATTCCATTGAAAGACATTTTTCATTAGGTTTACAATGGGTATCGGCAATCGTATTCTTCAAATCTAAAATATGAGTTTCATCCTTTTCGTCATCAATAGATATAATATCCGGTGTCCTTGCAGACTTTCTTAATTCATCATAAAAAATATTTGTAACTATTTGGTTTACCCAACTTTTAAAATATTTTGGATTTTTAAGGGATTTTATATTCTTAGCGACTTTCAACAAAGCTTCTTGCGTTAAATCTGCGACATTCTGCCTGCTTTTTGACAGATAAGAAAAAGTCGCAAAAATATTACGCTGCTCACCGCGCAGCAATTCTTCTAACGCCTTTATGTCATCTTGCTTAGCAAGCTCAATTAAGTCTTCAATTCTCATTTTTTTATATTGAAGCTTCTGAACAGTCATAAAAATCTCCTTACCAATATGATAAGGAGATTTTATAAATATTTACCCGTACTATCAGGCAAATTCACGGATATTTTTTTTATGCGTATTATTTGAAAAAGTTACTCAGCTGAAATATACCCGCGTAATGCAGTATAAGCGGCAACATACGGGGAGGCTAAATAAATAGAGCCGTTGGTATTACCCATTCTACCTTGGAAATTTCTGTTTTGAGTAGCCAAACAAACTTCTCCGTCAGCCAGCGTTCCTGCATGCACCCCTACGCAAGGGCCGCATCCTGGCGGTAATACAGTGGCATTTGCCTCAACAAATATATTTATTAAACCTTCCTCCAATGCTTTTATATATACATCTTTAGAAGCAGGACAAATCAACATTCTTAAATCCTGATTTATGGTCTTCCCTTTTAAAATACCGGCAACAATTCTCAAATCTTCAATTCTACCGTTAGTACAAGTTCCTACATATACCTGATCAACTTTTACATCCTTCAATTCCTCTGCTGTCTTTGTATTATCAACGGTATGAGGACAGGAAACAGTATGCGGTACATCTTCTGCGTATATTTTTATCACTCTTTCATAAAAAGCATCCTCATCAGGCTGTATTAATCTGAATTTATCTTCTCTGCCTCGTTCTTTTAAGAAAGCCCTGGTCTTATCATCGGTAGAGAATAACCCTGCCTTTGCCCCGGCTTCGACAGCCATATTTGCAAGGGTAAATCTTTCTGACATGGTCATATTTTCAATTGTATCCCCGCAAAATTCAAGAGCCTTATATGTAGCCCCGTCAGCTCCTATTAATCCTATTAAGTATAACATCAAATCTTTAGAACATATTCCCGGATGAAAAGTCCCTGATACCTCAACTTTAAATGTTGCCGGCACCTTCAACCAAGTCTTTCCTAAAGCCATAGCAACCGCAATATCAGTAGAACCCATGCCTGTTGCAAATGCACCTAAAGCACCTGAAGTACAGGTATGAGAGTCCGCCCCGACTAATATCTCCCCAGGATTAACAAATGTCTCGACCAATCGTTGATGACAAACACCGGCACCAACATCAGATAACACTGCGCCATATTCTTTTGAAAACTCTCTTAAAATTTTATGAGTATTTGACAATTCTTTTCTTGGACTGGGAGATGCATGGTCAATAAATAATATACTGCGCTCCGGATTATGCAATTTATCTACCCCTAGCTTTTTAAATTCCTGAACAGTTAGAGGGCCTGTACCATCTTGAACGGCAGCGACATCAACATTTGCAATTACAAGCTCTCCTGCTTTAACGGCATGTCCGGCATGTTCTGATATAATTTTTTCGGCTAAAGTTTGTCCCATAATTTTCTCCTTTACTTCTTAATTATACCTTTGCGCAGCATTTTTTTGCAAGTATGCCGTCAAAGTCACTGAAATCTTTAATTATCATATCTACTGCGGGTATTTGTTTATAAAGTTCAACCGGTTCCATAGACGCAATAGCAACAATTTTGCCTGCACCGGCCGCATTCGCAGCCTCTATTCCTGATACGGCATCTTCAACAACGATACATTCTTCAGGTCGCAGTCCCAGATTTGATGCAGCTATTTGATAGATATCAGGAGCAGGTTTACCTTTTATTTTACCGTTTGAATAAACAATTTTATCAATATCGAACCATTTTTCCAAATGAAAATGTTCTATATAAAATTCGACATTATCCCATTCAGACATCGTAGCTATTGTACGTGGAATCCCCTTATCTTTTAGATAACCTAAAAACTCAACCGCATACGGAGCTAATTTACAGTCCTCACCAAGAGCGATACAGCGTTGTCTGTACAGTCCTTCTTTTTCTTTTGCTAAGTTTTCCGTCATAGACTCAGACGGCTCTTTTCCTATTGCATATGCAATGATATCTTTATTTGTTCTGCCAAACATATGATGACGCATCTCTTCATCGGTAAACGGGGTACCTCTTAATCTTGCCGAAAATTCACGCCAAGCCTCTAAGTGCATCTCGGAATCAAAAAATAAAGTTCCGTTGAAATCAAAAATTATTCCATTATAATATTCTGTCATTTTTACCTAGTTATTATTTTTTATCTTATTGTAATAATCTAAATATATCTTAGCATTCTTTTCCTTGCCGAGCATTTTATAGACATACGCTAAATTGTAATGATAATCGGCTTCGGTCGGCTTAAAATATATTGCATCATGAAAAGCTCCTTTAGCCTTCTTTAAATCATTTATTTTCAAATAGGCACAACCCAAATTATAATATGCGGGAGCAAATTCTTTTTTATATTTCAGAGCAAGTTTATAATTATCAATCGCCAAATTAGGCTGGTTATTAGCCAGATAAGCATTACCCAAATTATAATAAGCCTTATAGAATTTTTCGTCAGCTTTTACTGCTGCGTTATACATAAACATGGCATCTTCAACTTTTTCATAGTCCATCATGATATTACCCATTAAGAGCCACTGTCTTGCAGTACGCTCTTCCTGCGGAATACTCAATATCAAGTTAAAGGTATCATCTATTTTGTTTGCCGCATATAAAGAATTAATCTGAGCATCAATCTCGGAAACTTCTTCAGAAAATGACGGCACTACACATAAACATATTAAACTTATAAACAATAATAATTTCTTCATACACACATTATAGAATAAATACCAAAAAATTGACAATAAAATTTGACTTTTGTGAAAAACATTAAATAATATTGTCGATGTCTCTTTTACCGGTTGACCCTTTCGTATCTCCTCCTAGGTCGAAAGGGCTTTTCTTATTAATAAAAGAAAACCCTCTTACAAGACAAAGAGGGTTACACACATTCACTATTATTATTTTCTATACACACTAACTAAGGAATTTGAAATCTTTATAAATCTAGAACAGATTTTTAATGAAACCAACTACCGCACCGACGCCGGCTCCAACTAATGCGCCCGGTCCGGCACCAATACCGCCGAAACAAGCCCCGATTGCAGCGCCAATACCTGCGCCTGTTGTGGTAAATCCGGCAACTTCACCGGCTGCTTGATATTCTTTAGCCTTTGTTGATGCAGGCTGATCCGTTATCTCAGCAATATTATCTTCAGCCGTTCTGCCTGTTCCAAATAGACCTAAACCTAAACCGTCAAGAAAACCTTGTAACATATCACTTCTTCCGTTTTCTCTCAAGTCTTCTGTCAAACTTCTGCCTGTTTGCTGTTGATATAGAGTCAAAGCTCTTATTTTTATTGTTTCATCATCGGCAGTATTATCGGGATCATAAGCATCTCTTACAGCTTCAATTAAATTTGCAAATGCACCCGGAACATGTGTTTGCTCATCTTGAACAACTTTTTCTTGCAAAATTGTAACTGCATTTTTAATTCTTTCCATAGGTGCGCTGTTTACCAAGCTTTCCTGACGATATCTCATAGCTTGCTGCATATTATAAGCACTCATTCTTGCTTGATTTTCAGCCATTCTTTGGTAATATGCATCATAATCAATACCACCCGGATTTGTTACGCCTCCCGGAGCCGTTGCGGAAACCCCGGTTCTGGTGGACATCAAATCTCTATATTCATCCATCATATCAACTCTATTTAGATAATCTTGCATAAAAGGCATCATTAACATTGAATTATTTGATGAGATTTGCGGTAAAGATGCCGTAGATGGCATATATGTTGTTCCTACACCTGCTAAAGGATCCATAACTAACCTCCAAATTAAATTTTACTAACCTACCTTACTTATATAAAAACTTTGGCTCCTAAAAAATTGCTCCGGCTAAAATTTTACGTTACAAATATTAACAATTAAAAATAATGTTAAATTTAATATTATACTTGCCATTACGGTTAAAATGCGCTAATATATCTATTATGGCAAAGAAAGGTTGTTTTAGAAAATTAGTAAAATTTTTAATAGTAGCCGCAATTATTGCGTCAGTATTTTTATACCCGCAATGGTGGAAAAAGCAATGGAACAAAATACCGGGGATGTATTATGTAGCCAAAGGGGACTCTTATTTAAGAAAAGCTAATTTTCAAAAGGCAATTGAAGAATATAAACACGGTCTTGAATTGTTCCCAAATCACTATGAAGCCTGGTTTAATTTGGGCAACATATACGTTGTTTATGAAGATTACTATTCTGCAATAGATGCCTACCAAACAGCCATAAAATATAATCCGAATTATGTCTTAGCAAGGATGAATTACGGTATTATTTCAGCAGAAAAGCTGGGAGATTTTGACGCGGCAATAGAGCAATATGACAAAATCATCGGGATAAAAAGAAAACTTGTATATATACCTTTTGTATTTAACAATTTACGCAGCTACAAGACCAATATAGGATTAGCATACTATAATAAAGGGGTTGCATACAGGCAAAAATCCACATATACCGACAATAAGAATGAAGAAAATCAAATATACTTACTTAAAGCAATAGGGGCATTTCAACAAGCCGTCAAAATTCTTAAAAAAGACTATGATGCCAGATATAATCTTGCTTTGGCTTATCATTTAAACGGGGACTATAATCTTGCAGGTCTTACCTACTGTAAAGCAATAGAGCTTGACCCTATGAATTATGAGGCTCATTATAATTTAGCTGTATTATTAAATCATTTAAAATACTATAAAGAAGCGCTCAAAGAAATGCATAAAGCGAATACTATTATGACATCAAATAACGGTAATACAAACCAAACAAGATACGTGTTTGACATTATGAACGATGTTACAAGAAGTATTTTAAAAGATGAAGACGGTCTTAAATATATGCAGGAAGAAATCGCCAATGAAGAAAAAGAAACAACATCCGGACTAACATACGTTAACGGCAAAGTAGTTGCCTCAGAAGAATTGGATTCCGCAATGATAAAAAATTTCCAGACCTGCGCCGGCAAATCAATATTTAGAGATGAAGATAACTTAGAGGAAGAAGACCCGACAGAAGGGATATCCGTACAATAAAATCTTTAGAATGTTTCAACTCTATCCTTTTACAGCTCCGTCATTTTCTCCGGAGATGAAATATTTCTGCATAGCTAAGAAAAATATCAAAATAGGAATAGTTGAAAGAATTGAACCGGCAGCAATAAACCGCCAATTTGAACTGAACATGCCCTGCAAATTATTAACCCCAACCGGAAGTGTATACATGCTTTCTTTAGTTAAAACGATACTTGGCCATAAAAATTCGCCCCAAGAACCAATAAATGTAAATATTGCAAGTACCGCCAAAGAAGGTTTTACCATCGGCAAAAGAACCTTCCAAAACAGTTGCCATACATTACACCCGTCAACTATTGCAGCCTCCTCCATTTCTCGGGGAATACCTAAAAATGCCTGACGCATAAGAAATATTCCAAACGCGGAAACAGCAAACGGCATTATTAACCCGATAAATCCCGCAACATTATTTACACTGTCTACAAGGTGTAATTTTAATGTTATAAGGTACACAGGCAACATAATAGCCTGAAACGGAATCATTATAGTAGCCAAAACAGAAAAAAATGCTATTTTTTTCCCTCGAAATTCCATTCTTGCTAACGGGTATCCTGCCATTGCCGATAATATCAGATTTAAAAGTACTGTACCACCGGCAACTATCATACTGTTTACAAAATATCCTATAAAATCAACTTTATCCCAAACCCCTGTATAGTTTGCCCACGTAAAATCCTGCGGAATAATTGTCGGAGGATAAGCGAAGATATTTTCGCCATTCCCTTTTAATGAAGTCGAAATTAACCAAATAAACGGGAATATTGACAACAAAGACACGAAAATCAATACCGCGTGGGTTACAATTTTATCTAATTTAATTTTATTCTTAAAAAAAGCTTCTAACCTGTTCACTTCCTCACCCTACAAATCATACTTATTTCTTTCAAAACAGAATATATTTATCAATGAAAATATCATTACAATAACAAGTAAAACTACCGCCATTGCTGACGCATACCCCAAATCCAAATTTTCAAACGCTCTTTCGTAAATATAATAAACAATCGTTTTACTGGAATTTAAGGGACCGCCTTTCGTCATAACGTAGATTTCCGCAAAAACTTTCATAGCTGAAATCGCACTTATAGTAGTCACAAGAGCAATTGTAGGCATTATATGCGGAATTGTTACGGTCAGATGTTTTCTTAAAAAACCGGCGCCATCAATATCACAAGCCTCATACAATTCTTGCGGAACACTCATTAATGCCGCAAGATATATTATCATATAATACCCGATACCTTTCCATATAGTAACTATAACAACGGATAACAAAGCCCATTTAGGATCTGTAAGCCAGCCGATTGGCTCAAAACCAAGCTTTGTCACGATATAATTCAGGATTCCCTGATCTGCATACAACCACTTAAAAGCAATTGCAGCAACTACAATCGATACAATTACTGGGAGATAAATAAGTATTTTATATAACGTAACCCCTCTTATTTTTTGATTGATTAAAATAGCCACAAATAAAGGGAACACCGCTAATATCGGAACAGCAATAAACAAATACAAAAACGTATTCCACATAACCTTGTAAAATATCGGACTTTTAAAAAGTTTTATGTAATTTTCTATACCAATAGCACTCGGGGCATATATGCTTGAAGAATAATCAAAAAAGCTTAAATATACCGTCTGAAAAAACGGGATAAAAAAGAATATCAGCAGTATTACTGCAGCAGGCAGTAAAAACAAATACGGCACATATTTCCCATAATACTTAAACATAAATCTATTTTAAACAAGAAACCGATTTTGTGCAAGTCAAATAAATTTGAGAAAATATTAAACAAATTACCATTTTTCAAATTCTGTCAAGAATTCTGCCGGTGTCATATCAAAACCTCTGGCAATTTTTTCAAGTACGTTTAATTTTATATTTTGATGCTGGTTTTCAATTCTAGACAAAATTGCAGAATCAACATCAATATTAATAGCAAACTTATTCAATGATATGTGCTTCTGTAATCTTTTATATTTAATAAATTTTCCTAAGTTATTGTATTGCATTTTTACAATTATGCACTACAATATAATAAATATCATTGCGATTTCACAATAGTAATATAAGCAATATTAGGATAATCATGTTTATAATACAAGCACGCCAACTAAAAAAAAATTTTAAAAGTATAAACAGTGCAATAATTTCGCTGAAGGATGCCGTTGCAAATAATCTTGGGGAAATTTGCAATGAGAATATTTTAGACAATATAGACATCATTATGGACAAATGTGAAATTTCAATAGAATTACTTAAAAATATTTCAGAACTACTTGATAAATACAGTGACTATACACAAATCTGGTTAATACTCAACGATACATATAGCTTACTGAAAATATTAAAATATTCACTAAAAGCAAGACGTTCTCAAATAGATTATGATGACATTTTCAATTGTTTAAATATTATATCAAGGCACACTGTAAAATTGTTTGAATATGGCAACATATTAGCCAAATTAGAGAATCCAGATAACGTAACCCCTCTATGGAACAATTAAAACAAACTGCCCTGTATGGAAATATTTTTCCCTTTAATCCCCAAATGTTCAAGAGCGTAGGGAGTAACCATTCTGCCTCTCGGGGTACGCTGCAATAAGCCTGCTTGAAGCAAATACGGTTCACACACATCTTCTAAAGTTCTGACATCTTCTCCTAAAGCGGCAGCTAAAGTTTCAATCCCGACAGGTCCTCCGTTATACTTTTCGATAATAAGCATTAACAAGCTTCTGTCTGTCGTATCCAAACCGCAATTATCTATTTTTAAAGTATCCAGCGCATCATTTGCAATATCTTTTGTGATTTTCCCGTCAGCTTTTACAAGCGCAAAATCAGCGACTCTCTTTACCAAACGGTTTGCAATACGAGGAGTTCCTCTTGAACGGCGTGCAATAGCATGCGCCCCGCCATTATCAATCTCAACATTCAAAATTCCTGCAGTTCGTTTTACAACTTGTGATAATTCATCTTCAGTATAAAATTCCAGCCTATGAATTATACCAAACCTATCTCTTAACGGGCCTGATAACGCCCCTGCCTTGGTTGTTGCGCCAATTAGAGTAAATTTTGGCAACGGAAGCCTTAACGTCTTTACCGATTGTCCTTTACCCGTTGTCATATCAAGGTAAAAATCTTCCATGGCAGGATATAAAATTTCCTCGGCAATCTTATTTAATCTGTGAATTTCATCTATAAACAAGACTTCTCCGCCTTTTAAAGACATTAAAATTCCTATAATATCTCTTGGACGCTCAAGAGCAGGCGCTGATGTTATCTTTATTTCTACTCCCATCTGCTCGGCAATAACCCCTGCCAGTGTAGTTTTTCCAAGTCCCGGAGGGCCGTAAAAAAGCAAATGGTCAAGCGGTTGTTCTCTTTTCTTCGCCGCTGCAATAGTTATTTTTAAAGTTTCTTTTAATGAAGACTGTCCTATATATGACTCAAAACTTTTTGGACGAATTGAATTTTCAAAATTCCTGTCACTTTCTATCGTTTCGGGTTTTACAACATCGTTTTTTAGATTTATATCAACTTTTTTAAAATTATTTGCTTCGTCTGTAATAATACTCATAATTTTATGTTACCATATAATCAGCTAATTTAACAATTATTAAGTTTAAATAAGGAGCAGAAATGAAAGTATCAGAAAGATTAGAAAAAATTCCACCATACTTATTTGCGGAAATAGATAAGAAAATTGAAAGAGCGAAAGCAAAGGGGATTGATATAATCAGCTTAAGTATAGGTGACCCTGATACCCCGACGCTTGCTCCGATTGTTGGAGAAATGCATAAAGCTATTGATGATTCGGCAAATCACAACTACCCGCCATACAACGGCACAGCAATGTTCAGGAATGCGGCCGCTTGCTGGATGGAAGACAGATTCGGCATAGAATTGGATCCTGATACGGAGATTTTAGCAAATATCGGGTCAAAAGAAGCTATTGCACATATCTTTTTTGCATTTGTTGATAAAGGTGACTATACGCTTGTACCTGATCCCGGATATCCGGTGTATCACAATGCAACTGTTTTTGCCGGCGGAACACCTTATGCGATGCCGCTATTAGAAGAAAACAGCTTCTTACCGGATTTTGACAAAATTCCGGAAGAAGTTGCACAAAAGTCTAAACTTATGTTTTTAAACTATCCCAACAACCCGACAGGGGCAGTTGCAGATTTGGATTTTTGGAAGAAGGCCGTAAATTTCTGCAAAAAATACGATATATTATTATGCTCGGATATGGCATATTCTGAAATGACATATGACGGATATAAAGCCCCTTCAGTATTACAAGTTGAGGGCGGCAAAGATATTGCTATTGAATTTTATTCGCACTCGAAATCTTACAATATGACAGGATGGCGTGTTGGATTTGTTTGCGGTAATAAACAGGCTGTAAAAGCTCTCGGCACAATAAAAAACAATATTGACAGCGGGACATTTAAAGCAATACAACAAGCTGCCGCAAGCGCATTTTCAATAGATCAAACTTATATTGATAATCTGAATAAAA
>ODAI013763775.1_pt1 | contig 15195 bp, 12 predicted proteins | sample 1539321 | NCBI WGS metagenome assembly ODAI01 (sample SAMN02144231, study PRJEB22623) | gut metagenome | biome: sheep rumen | host: Ovis aries | place: New Zealand
CTCTTGTATGTACCGCTTTCAACGCCGACTTCGACGGCGACCAGATGGCTGTGCATCTTCCTCTTTCAGTTGAGGCTCAGGCTGAGGCACGTTTCCTCATGCTTTCACCGAACAACTTACTTAAGCCTTCAGACGGCGGTCCCGTTGCCGTTCCTTCACAGGATATGGTACTCGGTATCTACTACCTGACCTTAAAGAAGGAAAATGACAAGGGAGCAGGCACATTCTATAAGAATATCGCCGAAGCTATTCTTGCTTATGAGAACGGATATATCACACTTCAGGCACCTATCAAGGTAAGACGTGAGGGCATCTGGCCCGAGACAGGAGAGAAGATCAGTAAGGTACTTGATACCACACTCGGACGTCTTATGCTTAACGAAGCTATTTCTCAGGACCTTGGCTATGTTGACAGATCAAAGAAGGAGAACTTCCTTGACCTTGAGATTGATTTCCTAGTAAAGAAGAAGCAGCTTAAAGGCATACTTGAAAAATGTATCAACAACCACGGAGCAACAATGACAGCTGAAACTCTTGACGCTATCAAGGCTCTCGGTTACAAATATTCAACAAGGGCAGCCATGACGGTTTCTATTTCCGACATGACAGTTCCTGCAGCAAAGAAGGACATCATTGCACAGGCTGAGGCTACTGTTGATGCAGTAAGTAAGAAGTACCGCAGAGGTTTCCTTACTGACGAAGAACGTTACAAGACAGTTATCGAGACATGGAAAAAGGCCGATGAGGAGATCACCAAGAAGCTGATGGACGGTCTTGATAAGTACAACAACATCTACATGATGGCTGACTCGGGAGCCCGTGGTTCCGATAAGCAGATCAAACAGCTTGCCGGTATGCGTGGACTTATGGCAGATACATCAGGTAAGACCATCGAGCTGCCCATCAAGGCTAACTTCCGTGAAGGTCTTGACGTTCTGGAATACTTCATCTCCGCACACGGCGCACGTAAGGGACTTTCCGATACGGCTCTCCGTACCGCTGACTCAGGTTACTTAACACGTCGTCTGGTTGATGTTTCTCAGGATCAGATCATCCGCGAGAACGACTGCTGCGAAGGCCAGGAGAATATCCCCGGCATGGAAGTTAAGATCTTCGCAGACGGAAAAGAAGTTATCGAATCTCTTAAAGAGCGTATTACAGGCCGTTTCTCATGCGAGACCATCGTAGATGACAACGGCGAGGTTATAGTAAAGAAGAATCACATGATCACACCCAAGCGTGCTGAAAGGATCATGGAGACAAAGGCTGTTAAGGAAAAGGGTTTTGATGCAAAGATCAAGATCCGTACCGTCCTTACCTGCCGTTCACATCTTGGCATCTGTGCTAAGTGTTACGGTGCGAACATGGCTACAGGTGAGCCTGTTCAGGTAGGTGAGGCAGTAGGTATCATCGCCGCTCAGTCGATCGGTGAGCCCGGTACACAGCTTACCATGCGTACCTTCCATACCGGTGGTGTTGCAGGTGACGATATCACACAGGGTCTTCCCCGTGTTGAGGAACTTTTCGAAGCACGTAAGCCTAAGGGACTTGCCATCATCGCTGAGTTTGGCGGCACAGTTACCATTAAGGATACAAAGAAGAAGAGAGAGATCGTTATCACCAGGACTGATGAGGACGGCTCACTTGAATCCAAGACATATCTTATCCCTTACGGATCACGTATCAAGGTTATGGACGGACAGGTACTTGAGGCCGGTGACGAGCTTACCGAAGGTTCTGTTAACCCTCATGATATCTTGAAGATCAAGGGCTTAAGAGCTGTTCAGGATTACATGATCCAGGAAGTACAGCGTGTATACCGTCTCCAGGGTGTTGAGATCAACGATAAGCATATCGAGGTTATCGTACGCCAGATGCTTAAGAAAGTACGTATCGAAGAGAACGGAGATACAGAATTCCTTCCCGGCAGCATGGTTGACCTGTTTGAGTATCTTGATGCCAATGAGGCAGCTGTTGCAGCAGGAAAGAAGCCTGCAGAGGGCAAGGAAGTTATGCTTGGTATCACCAAGGCAGCACTTGCCACCAATTCCTTCTTATCGGCAGCATCCTTCCAGGAGACCACCAAGGTTCTTACCGAGGCAGCATGCCGCGGCAAGATCGATCCTCTTATCGGTCTTAAGGAGAACGTTATCATCGGTAAGCTGATCCCTGCCGGTACAGGTATGAAGACCTACCGCAATATCCACTTAAGTACCGATGCCGAGTTTGAAGCAAGCCGTCTGGCTAACAAGCGTTATGAGAACTTCAACGCTAAGCAGGACAGATTCAGTGATTCGGATTACTATGATGAGTCATCCGATGACAACGGCTACTATGACGAGAACGAAGAGTACATCGACGATAATTATCAGGGTGAATACTCAGATGAGTTATACGAGGATGGCGAGTACACCGACGAGGAGTACGAGCTTCCCGATGATGAAAATCAGGATGAGCAATAATATGTAATATTTCAGTCCCCGAGGGCAGAAGCCTTCGGGGATTTTTTCATGAGAATTAATTGACATTTCCAAATATAAGGCATACAATTTGATAAAACAAGGCATTAGGGAGGGTTTATGTATAAATCCGGCAGGCATATATTAGCTTTTGCGATAGCGATCATTCTGGTAACAGTTTTTTCATTAAACATTAGGGAGCATAGAGTCAACGCCGAAGAGACATTGCCGTCATTAAATGAAAAAAAACTGGTATTAAAGCCCGGGAAAAAGACAAGGCTTTCGGTAGTCAGTGATGTGAAGGATTATAGAGTCAAATGGTCATCGGCCGACACTTCAGTAGCGACTGTGAGCAAAAAGGGAAAGGTTACTGCGGCAGCGGACGGGAAGACCAATGTATTTGCTGTAGTTACATATAATGAAAAAACCGTCAAACTAAAATGCAGAGTCATCGTAGAGTCCGAAAAGACAGTAAAACTGGCTGCGGTCGGGGATGCACTGATACATGAAAATATCCTTAACTCCGGAAAGCAGAAGGACGGAAGCTACAACTATGATGCGATATTCGAGCATATGAAGGATTATCTTTCGGGGTTCGATGTTAAGATCATAAATCAGGAGACGATATTTGTCTATGACAGTAAAAAGTTCGGCGGATACCCGAGCTTCGGCACTCCGAAGGAGGTTGGGGATGCCATGAGGGCGGCCGGTTTTAATGTTATAACCTGTGCTACCAATCATGCATATGACAGAAAAGAGATCGGCATACAGAATACTCTTGATTATTGGAGAAAGTATAAAGACAGTGTCTTGGTGACCGGTATATACGGATCGCAGGAGGATTATGATACTCTTGCGATCAGAGAATATAACGGGATTAAGATAGCATTTTTAAATTATACGACGCTGCTTAACTCAGGAGCTAAAAAGGAGCCGTATTATATAAGGATGTATAAGGAAGCCGCGGCATTAAAGGAGATACAGGCGGCTAAGAAAAAGGCGGATTTTGTGATAGTACTCCCTCACTGGGGCGTGGAGTACGAGCATGAGCCCTCGGAAAAGCAGGAGAAGATGGCTAAGAAGCTGGCTGAAGCCGGAGCTGATGCCATCATCGGATGCCACCCCCATGTAGTACAGCCTGTGAAGGTGATAAAAACCTCTGACGGCAGAAGGGTACCGTGCTACTATTCACTTGGCAACTTTGTATCTAACATGTTTTGGTTTAAATGCCAGTTGGAGGGCTTAGCCGAGCTTGAGATAGTTAAATGGAACGGGGAGACCACATTAAGGTCGGCTGAGTATACACCCATAGTCAACCACATGAGTAAGGATGATACGAAGTTTACGGTATATCTTCTTTCGGATTATACCGATGCAGGAGACTTGTACAAGGACCACTACATGAACCACAGGTACTGGATGGGGAATGTAACTCCTGAGAGGCTTAAAAAGCTGTTCAATTCCCTCGGGAATGAAAAATATTGACTTGTAAGTTTTAAAATTCTATGCTATAATGCCTTTGATTGTAGTCCGAAAAGGACAATTATAGAAAGGATGGAATATTTTTATGGCATTAGTTACAACGACCGAAATGTTCAAGAAGGCGTATAATGGCGGATATGCTATTGGTGCTTTCAACGTAAACAACATGGAGATTGTACAGGGTATCACAGAAGCAGCTGGCGAGTTAAAGAGCCCTGTTATCCTTCAGGTATCAAAGGGTGCACGTGCATATGCTAACCACACATATCTTGTAAAGTTAGTAGAAGCAGCAGTTGCAGAGAACCCTGATATCCCGATCGCTCTTCACCTTGATCACGGTGACAGCTTCGAGCTTTGCAAGAGCTGTATCGACGGCGGTTTCACATCAGTCATGATCGATGCTTCTTCAAAGCCTTATGAGGAGAACGTTGCTTTAACAAAGCAGGTAGTTGAGTACGCTCACGCTCATGGTGTAGTAGTAGAGGCAGAGCTCGGTACATTAGCAGGTATCGAGGATGAAGTAGTAGTTGAGGCAGGTCACGAGAGCTATACACGTCCTGAAGAGGTTGAGGATTTCGTATCCAAGACAGGATGTGATTCACTTGCTATCGCTATCGGTACTTCTCATGGTGCTTACAAGTTCACAGCTGCTCAGTGTACAAGAAATGCTGACGGCGTACTTGTTCCCCCTCCCCTTCGTTTCGACGTACTTGAGGAGTGTATCAAGAGACTTCCCGGCTTCCCCATCGTTCTTCACGGTTCATCTTCAGTTCCTCAGGAATTCGTTAAGATGGTTAACCAGTACGGCGGAAGCATGCCCGATGCAGTAGGTATCCCCGAGGAGCAGCTCCGTAAGGCAGCTCAGCTTGCTGTATGTAAGATCAATATCGATTCAGATATCCGTCTTGCTATGACAGGTACTATCAGAAAGTACTTCGCTGAGAATCCTTCACACTTCGATCCTCGTCAGTACTTAAAGCCCGCTCGTCAGGCTGTTAAGGAAATGGTTGCTCATAAGATCAAGAACGTTCTTGGTTCAGATGGCAAGGCTTGATAAGTCAATATATAAAAATTTGGCCGCATGGATTTCCATGCGGCCTTTTTTATACCGTTACAGGATATTGTTTAGCGGATAAGCTTGTTCTTACCTTCATCATAATAGATACTTTCTTCAGCAAGAAGCGGATTGTTGGTCAGATCCGTTTCGGTCAGCTCGGTATACATAATATTTAAAGATGTTAACTTTGTATTATGACTTAAGTCGAGCTTGCTGATGCCTGTAAACGGACAGGTTAAGTCTTTCAGTTCGGTATTCCTGCTCACATCAAGTTCGGTAATATTGTTGGTGCTGCAATTAAAAAAGGTAAGTTGTGTATTGTTGCTTATATCGATCTGAGATATCATTGTATTGGAGCAGGAAAATTCGATAAGAGCCGTATTATTGCTTACATCGAGTTCGGTTATCGGATTATCTCCGCAATATAAGTAGTTTAGTAAGGTATTGGCACTTACATCCAGTTTGTTTAACTGATCCTTGTAGCAGTAGAGAGCAGTCAGGTTGATGTTTTTACTTACATCGAGCCCATTTAGCGGATTCAGATGACAATCAAGATAATCCAGCTGCTCATTTTTACTTATATTAAGATCTAGGATTGAATTCTCACCGCAATTAAGGCCTCTAAGCTTGGGATTTCCGCTTAAGTCAAGGGAAGTCAGTTCATTGTTGTTGCAGTTTAAGGTCGTGAGGTCTTTAAAAAATTCTATGCCTTTCAGATCTTTTATCCCGTTATAAGATATGTCGAGATAATCGAGTGTCAGCTCGTCACCTGAAAGTATCAGGTTTTTGTCGAGATCCAATTTATCCATGATATAGAGTCTGAACATCATATCGGGGAAATTGGTCCCGTTGATTTCTACACCGGACGTATCAGTATTAGAGACGAAGCTGACCGTATTATTTATGACCATAGGGCCGTTGTCGGCACCTTGTAAGGAGTCAATGTCGATCCCTTCAAATTCGAGTTCTGCGGCATCTATCGGATTATATTCGGTGATATTTCCTTCTGCGTTGGTGACGGTAAGCCAGCCTTCTCCGGCCTCGATGGTTTCGCTGCCCTGATCGGTCTCAACTACAGCCTTACCTTCGAGGCAGTAGTTGATGGTCTTTGTACCGCCGTCTTCGGTGGGATAAGTCCTTACCGCTACCACGGTACCGCGGATAGCAAGAGTGGTATTGGGTGTTACTACATTTAATCTTTCATCATCTGCAAGCTTTTGTTGAAGATCGATGACCAACTCGCCCTTTACCATATTGATGGTAAGCTTTTTATCAGATGTAGCTTTGATAGAGGCTTCCGTATCATGCTCAAAGTGTGCATAGGTTTTCCGGTCACAGTCTATACGTGTAAAGCCGTCTGACCCTACTATGATATTATCTTTATCACGCAGCTTCATGTCCTTGGCGGCATTAATAGAGTTGCCGTCACGTTTTATGTTGACATTTCCCTCAGTGTGTAAAATCCGGATACTGAAATAAGAATCATCTCCTGAACGGAGGATAAAGAACAGGACTACTCCGATGATGATCAAAGCACCTGCTATGACAGGTATGAGTATTTTTTTCTTCATGCTATCCCCTCCTTGATTAATATGTATTGCCCCCTCATGACGTATGCAGTCTAAAGACCGGGATTGCATCGTCAGCGAGTATATCATAACATAAGTGTGAGATTTTGTGTAGAGCCTGATAAAAGAAATAATGTGTGCCAAACAGTTGCAAAAGAGGTATTAGAAGAGGATATTTTACAGTATATTAAGATTTACGGCATTGCTTTTTTCATAATCTTTTGGTATAATGTTTAAGGTTTTACAAAAACGAAGTGCTTTTGTTAAGGCACGGAAAGGAAAATGATTATGGATAACAATAATAATTATCGTGATTTCGGACAGCTTGGCGGAAATGCCAATAACAACGGAAACATGAACGTTGAGCAGCAGATGTCACAGGCACAGAATGATGCACGCTTTGCTTTTCAGCAGAATTTTAACGGATACAACGGTTATAACAATAACGGTTATAATAACGGAGGATATGCCGGCGGTATCCAGGGTGCATTCAGTGCGGCTTCAGAAGCTCTGCAGCAGAAGGTAGTGGCTCAGTCCTTCATCTTTATGCTTGCAGCACTCGTGGTTACGGCTATCGGTGCAAAGGTGGCATCCGATGCTTTACTTGAATGGTTCATACGTAACCCTGCCAATCTGATCATTCTTTTTGTAGCAGAGATAGCAGTAGTCATCGCTTCAAACTTTGCATTAAAGAAGAATAACGTAGCACTTTCGGCAGCTTTGATGACAGCTTATTCGTTTATCAACGGTGCTACACTCGGTATCGTATGTATGGGTTATGTTGAGACATCGGTTACCAAGGTATTCGTTATCACAGCGGCTATGTTCGGTATCACCGCATTCTACGGACTTGTATGCAAGAAGGATCTTTCATCCATGGGCAGCATCTGCATCATGGGTCTGATCGGACTTATACTTGTAGGTGTAGTTAACATATTCCTTAAGAGTGAAGGTCTTGATTACATCGCATCTTTCATCGGTGTAGCTGTATTCGTAGGACTTACCGCTTACGATACCCAGAAGATCAAGGAAAAGACAGCATATGCTGATTCGTCAAATACCACCGCACTTGCTTTAGGCGGAGCATTTGAGCTTTATCTTGACTTCATCAACCTCTTCTTATATCTCTTAAGACTTTTCGGAAAGAGAAGATAAGTTTAAATGGAATACTTTACCGGCTGACCTGTGTGGCAGCCGGTATTTTTTTGCAAAAATGTGTACACATATGGGATAAAGTATAGTATAATTATATATGATATTTCAAAGATTCTTCACTCAGCTCAGAATGACAAGAGATGTGGAGACGGACAGCTTTCCGCTTTGTTTAAGAATGACAAAGCGGATGTGAATGTGTCATCCTGAGGAGCTTGCGACGAAGGATCTTTACGGGAGGGAAAATATGAGAGCTACAGGTGTGCTGCTTCCGATAGCAAGCCTGCCTACTAAGTACGGTATAGGCGGTTTTTCAAAGGAAGCTTATGATTTTGTTGACTGGTTAAAAGCAGCTGGCGTGGACTACTGGCAGATACTGCCGTTAGGTCCTACAGGATACGGGGATTCACCTTATCAGAGTATTTCTACATTTGCGGGGAATCCGTATTTCATCGATATTGAAGCACTTACAGAAGAAGGACTCCTTACCAAAGAGGAGTGTGCTGAGGCTGACTGCGGAAAGAATCCGAAGTATGTAGATTACGGTGCCATGTATAACACCAGGCTCGCATTACTTAAGAAGGCATATAAGAGGAGCAAGCATCAGAATACCGCGGCTTTCAAGGCTTTTTGCGAGAAAAACGCATACTGGCTTGAGGATTATGCCCTGTTTGTATCTATAAAGAATTCGCAGGGCGGTGCATGCTGGACCTCGTGGGAGAAGGGCATCAAGACCCGTGATGAGAAGGCGTTAAAGGAATATCGCGCAAAGTACGCCGATGAGATAGAGTTTTATAAGTTTAACCAGTTCATGTTCATGCAGCAGTGGGTTAAGCTTAAGACCTATGCCAATAAAGCAGGCATTAAGATCATAGGCGATATCCCGATATATGTAGCTTTTGACAGTGCGGATGCGTGGGCAAATACACATCTGTTTGAATTTGATAAAAACTGTAATCCCAAGTCCGTGGCAGGCTGCCCGCCTGATGCGTTTAGTGCCACAGGCCAGCTCTGGGGTAATCCTCTTTATAACTGGAAGGTTCACAAAGAGGAAGGCTTTAGTTGGTGGATAAAGAGGATCAGCCATTGCTACGAGCTGTATAATGTGGTAAGAGTGGACCATTTCAGGGGCTTTGATGAGTATTATGCTATCCCGGCAAAGGATGAGACTGCTGAGCACGGTGTATGGAAGAAGGGCCCCGGCATAGAGCTGTTTAACGCCATAAAAAAGAAGCTGGGCGAGAAGGATATCATAGCTGAGGATTTAGGCTTCCTTACTCCTTCGGTAGTTAAGCTTTTAAAGGATTCGGGCTTCCCGGGGATGAAGGTATTGCAGTTTGCATTCGATCCTCACAATCCGAGCGTGTATCTCCCACACAACCATATCGAAAACTGCGTGGTATACACAGGCACTCATGATAATGATACTACCAGAGGCTGGTATAAGAGCCTGGGTGCAGAGGACAAGCACTATATCGGTGAATACTTAGGCTGCGGTGAGGTTAAGGAGGATGAGATAGCATGGATATTTATCCGTGCGGCATTAAGAAGTCCTGCGAAGCTCGCTGTCATCCCCATGCAGGATATACTTAACCACGGCTCCGAAGCAAGGCTTAACGCTCCTTCCACATTCGGCGAGAACTGGAAGTGGAGGATGTTAAAGGACGAGTGTACACAGAAGCTGGCAGAGAAGCTCGCCAGATGCAACTGGATGTACGAGAGACATAAGTTTTAAAAAGAGGTAACACATAAATGCTCTACATAATGCGCCACGGGAAAACTGACTGGAATGCCAGAAAGAAGATCCAGGGCTGTACCGATATCCCGTTAAATGATGAAGGACGTGCCATGGCGGAGGCGGCACGTAAGGAATATAAGGATGTCCCGATAGATATATGTTACTGCTCGCCTCTTATACGTGCTAAGGAAACGGCTGATATATTTTTAAAAGGCCGGGATATCCCTATAGTCTATGATGACCGGTTAAAGGAGATGGGCTTCGGTATATACGAAGGTGTAGAAAACTCCTTTAGTATCCCGGGATGTCCGGTAAATGAGTTCTTTTACCACCCGGAGAAATACATAGAGCCTGTAGAAGGCGGTGAAAGTCTGGATAATCTGTTCGGGCGCACCGGAGCATTCCTGGATGAGGTGGTATACCCGCAGCTTGCCGAAGGGAAAAATATCCTTATCATTGGACACGGAGCCATGAACTCCGCTATCGTCTGCCGGATAAAATTCGGCGGTGACCGGAGCCGGTTCTGGGAGGAAGGGATACCAAACTGCAAACTTATACAATTAATATAGGGGTCAGGTACCATTAAAATTTTATAAACAGATATTTTAATATTCAGTTAATGTTCATCGATTTTATATGTAACATAAGTGCTGTAAGCTTTTTTCATAAACAAAGAAAACTACCTGAAAGGAAGAGGTTTTATGAAGAAAGTAATTACGGCACTTTTTATTTTGAGTTTAGTATTCGGGATTTTTGCCCCTGTAAAAAATGTGAGGGCTGCCGGGCTTGAGGCCGGAACTGAGACGACTCCATCAGGGATTGCTTATGATGAGATCGGAAGTAAAATCGACGGGTATGTAAAAAGCATCGAAGGCGGGCTTGCCTCCTGCGAGGTTAGCGTATTTAACAGGGATGGCGTAATATATAACGGGTATTACGGATATTCGGATATCGGGAATAAGGTAAAGGCGGATGCCGATACCGTATATGAATGGGGCAGCTGCTCCAAGATACTCGTATGGGTATCGGTTATGCAGCAGTGGGAACGCGGAAACATAGACCTTGATGCGGATATCCGTACTTATCTTCCCGAAGGTTTTCTGACTAAGCTCCGGTATCCCGGTGAAAAGATAACCATGATAAACCTGATGAACCATAACGCAGGTTTTCAGGAGAGCTTCTATGAGAACGAGATGACCGGTGCGGACGGGTTGTTTGGATCTTTAGAAGAAGCCGTAAAAACATGTGAGTGCTATCAGGCATTTCATGTAGGTGAAGTTACAGCGTATTCCAACTGGGGAGTTTCCCTTGCGGCTTACATAGTGGAGTGCACCAGCGGACTTGATTATGTAACGTATGTCAACGAAAATATCTTTAAGCCTTTGGGAATGGAGCATACATCCATCGACCCTCTGCAGGCAGATAACACCTGTGTGGCGGAAAAAAGGCATGAGCTTAAGTGTTATTCCGTGAGCTTAGACAGCTTCGAGGATTACGGAGAGTGCCCCTGCTATGTACAGCTTTTCCCTGCGGGTGCCGCTATGGGCACTTTGGGGGACTTAACAAAATTCGGACAGGCCCTGGTAAGAGAAGACAGTCCTTTGTTTAATAGTAACAGTACTCGTGAAGAAATGTTTAAGACCACAGCATATTTTGGAGACAACGAAACAAAAAGGAACAGCCACGGCCTTTGGGTAAGCAACTTTAAGATCGATGTTTTGGGACATGACGGGAATACTGCGGGATGTACTACTGCGCTTCAGCTTGATCCTGTAAGCGGTCTGGGCGTAGCCGTTATGACAAACGAGGCAGGAGAAACGGCATTCTGTTACGGTATCCCTAAGCTTTTATACGGCAGCTTTCTTGACAGGGAGGGTTATGAGGATATCAAAGAAAAATATGCAGGCCTGCTGGATATAAAAATACAGAAGATGACCGGTGAAATAAAGTCAGCAGGGAGCAGCGAGGAAGATATCAGCGGATGTTATACTTCAAAAAGAAATATAGTGACAGGAGCCGGAAAGTGTTTCATTTACGGCCAGATAATGCCTTTATCGAAAAACGATGACGGGACCTATTCCGTAAGGCTTTTTGGATTCGATATCGATAATGCCGTATTTATCCCGCTTGGCGGCCATAAATATCTGTATGTGAACAACGGCATGGAATCCATATATTACTTTAAAAACGATGTAATGGAAACCACCTACTGTGACACTGAGAGAGACTATAACAATTATGCGGGGTTTATAGGATATTATGTATTTATCATATTCGGTCTCATCTGCTTGGCGGTGCTTTTGGTAAAGCTTGCTGCATACGTAATGAGAAAGATCAGAAAAACAGAAAAGAAATATACGGGAGCAGACAAACTGATATTTACAGAACAGTTTATATACGCAGTATCAGGATTGATATTTGCCGCATATACCAGGATGTCGTTCTCCTGTACTAAAGCCTTAGTCACGGTTTCTGCTATTCTTGCAGGACTGCTCGGATTATTATCGTTTGCAATAGGCGGTTTTTTGAGTTATACTTCAATCAAGAGCGAACTGAAGACACGCACGAAGATTAAGCGATTCATATGGGTGGTACTCAGTTTCGGATATTTTGAGTTCATATTATTCTATGAGCTGTATAAATTCTGGACGTTGTAATTTTTTGGGCCGGGCATGAATATGCCCGTGGGAGCGACAGTAGAAAAGGATAAAAATATGCCGAATATACTTATAGCAGACGACGAAAAAGAAATAGTTAAATTACTTAAGATCTATCTGGAGACTGACGACGTTACAGTGTTCGAAGCAAATGACGGAGTACAGGCTCTGGAGATAGTTGATAAACAGGATATAGACCTTGCGCTGGTAGATATCATGATGCCGAAAATTGACGGATATCAGGTGATAAAGCATATCAGGCAGAAGGATAAATACATACCTGTTATGGTCATATCTGCCAAGGTTACATTGTCCGACAGGGTGCTCGGGATAGATATTGGTGCGGATGATTATATCACGAAGCCTTTCGAGCCGTTAGAGGTGGCGGCAAAGGTTAAGGCTCAGCTGCGCCGGCTGAATACTGCTTCTCAAAAGGAGATGCCGAAGAATACCGTGACAGCGGGAGGCATGGTGCTGGATCTTGATGAATGTGTACTTCAAAAAGGTGATGAGAAGACAGAACTTACCAAGGCAGAATTAAAGGTACTGGAGCTTTTAATGTCACAGCCAAAACGTGTATTTACGAAGGAACAGATATATGAGAGTGCATGGTACTCTGAGGCGGCAGTGGATGACAATACTATAAGGGTTATCATCAGCCGTCTGAGGGATAAAGTCGGGGCCGAACACATAAAAACTATCAGAGGATTGGGGTATAGATTTGAGATTTAAGAATAAACTGTTTTCAACTAAAAACAAAATATTTCTTTCATTTATATTGTTCAGCTTGATAGTCGTTATCATAGAAAAAAATCTCGAAGGGATATTCTATGAGTTTGTATATCCGAAGTATTTTGAAAAGGAAGAGGATTATGCGACCGGTACGCCGGGGAATATATATCTTATCTTAAGTATCCTAATCATAGTCATTGCTGCGATTGTTTTATATAAACTGACAGCGGGCATCTTAAAAAAAGAAAGCGAACAGAGACTTAAGGAGCAGAACCTCATGTATGCTGCAATCGCTCACGACCTGAAGACCCCCATGACCTCGGTGCAGGGCTTTGCCAAGGCGTTGTCGGAGGGAAAAGTGAGTGACACCGAAAAAAAAGAAATCTACGATATCATATATGCCAAGTCCAACACCATGAACGATATGATAAATACGCTTTTTGAGTATTCAAAGCTTGGGACACAAGAGTATAAGCCCATCCCCGAAAGCTTCGATATCTGTTCGCTAGTGCGTGACATAGCTGCCGAAAACTACACGGAATTTGAGAAACACGGTATCGAACTCGATATTGATATCCCGGATGAAGAAATAATCGTAAACGCAGATAAAAAAGAGCTTGCACGTGCCATTGCCAATCTGGTGGTAAACGTATATAAGCATAACCCGGAAGGGATAAAAGCTAAAATATCCGTTGGAAAAGCCGGAGATAAAGCGGTGATAAAAATACTTGACACGGGAGCTGAGATCCCGCAGGATATGGATATATTTGAACCGTTCGTGACAGAAAACACATCGCGCATGTCAGACCATGGTACAGGTTTGGGACTCGCGATCACAAAGAGGATCATCGAAAGAAACGGCGGAAAGATTTATATAAGCAGCCGGGAAGAAGGGTATACAAAGGCGTTTGTGGTACAGGAAGGAATACACCATGATAAGTAATATAAGAGATCTGGGCGGTCTCAGCACCAAAGACGGGAAAACAATAAAAAAAGGATACCTGGTACGTTCGGCGAACCTTTCCCAGGCAGAAGAGCAGGATGTGAGCGGGATATCTGCAATCATAGACTTAAGAACGCCCGGCGAAAGAGATGAAAAACCCGACTGTCCGTGCGGAAGACAATATCTGGCTTTACCGATATTTGAGCATATCACTGCAGGAATCAGTCACGAACAGAAAGCCGAGAGAAAAGGCCCGCCCGATATGAGCTCTTTATACAGATGGCTGGTCAGGGAGTGTCGCGACAATTTTAAAAAGGTCGTATCGGAAATATTGGCACATGATTACTCAACAGGAGCTATTCTTTGGCATTGCTCGGAAGGAAAGGACCGCTGCGGCATCACTACCGCACTCATACTTGAAATACTGGGTGTGGATAGGAAAGTAATCATGGAGGATTACTTAAAGACAAATGAGGTCAATATCCCCAAGGCCGAAACTATACGTGAGAAAGTGAAAGAAAGCCACGGAGAAGAAGTAGCCAAAGGTGTATATCGTGCCTTTATAGCCGATGAGGCATATCTCGAAACCGCCTGGAGCGAGATGGGGGATGATTATATCCTGCAGCTCGGGGTTACCGAGCAGGAGATAGAGGAGTTCAGGCAGAAGATGTTAGAATAACACCAAAATAACATACATGCACCAGAGAAAGCATGCCGACAAATGTAGAGTATATCTTGAAGGGCTGTTGTTTAAGGAAAATAAAAGCATGGTGTAATAAAGGATTAGAGAGGGAGGGTACTATGACCGGGAAAGAATTTGTGAAACATTGTTTTGACGAAAAAGAGTTCATCTTGAAACAGTATTTTAGCGGGAATTCGGAAAGCTCGGTGGGAGAGCTACTTTCGGAACTGATCCGGTCAGGTGCAGACAGGGAACAATTGCGCAAATTGGTTGATACGGTTATGACAGATTCGTTTTATACCATATTGTTGGGATTGGATGGTGCTGCATCTCTTGGTGGCGAGCAGGTGACATACAAATTGTATGATGAAGACGGATCGCTGCTGAATGAATGCGGTGAACTTGAGGAGAGTGCTTACGAATTCTTTATTGGCGACGAGGAGTGAGCAACTATGTCTGTCATCGATAGAAATACAATTGATATCACGAGCATTGAAGGAAATGGAAAACACAGAGATCTAGTTCTGTACATTTCTGATCATCTTGAATGGGGCGAGGATGTAACAGATGAACATTTGCGGATTCTTCAGGATAAATTGAATGATTATCTTGAATAAGAGGATAAAAGCAAGGGTAAGATTATATTATAATAATTTGCAATCATATACATTTTGAGTTATACTACAGTAAAAGTATAGGGGTCAGGTACCATTAAAAAAATATTA
>ODAI011780199.1_pt1 | contig 15193 bp, 16 predicted proteins | sample 1539321 | NCBI WGS metagenome assembly ODAI01 (sample SAMN02144231, study PRJEB22623) | gut metagenome | biome: sheep rumen | host: Ovis aries | place: New Zealand
AGTGTGGGGATAGCGAAACCCCTACTACTCAGCGTGTCGAAGACACGCCACATTGAGAAATACGAGCAAGAATCAGTCATACTTTGTACTAGAGCGAAAGGGAAAAAGAAAAGTAGCAGGTAAAGTGGCGCAATTCATGACCGAACACCCCTCTAAGGAGTTGCTGTAACGCCAGCTCTACAAAGCCAGTGCTGGGAAAATCTTCCGGAGGACTAACCACTAAAGTTTATTTTGCCAAACAAGAAAAGATTTGTATCTTTGCAAAATAAAAATCTGCTAACACTTACCTGATGTCAGACAGCATAACCATACAAAAGAACAGCAATCTTATACCGTCGGTTGACGACCTGCGGCAGATAATCAATCAAGCGCGCAACCGCGTTGCCGTCAACGTCAATGCCGAACTCACCCTGATGTATTGGCATATCGGCGAACGTATCAACCGAGAAGTGCTTGGGAACGAGCGCGCCACCTATGGAAAGCAAATTGTCGCGCATGTGGCGCGACAATTGCAGGAAGATTTTGGAGCAACAGGATTTGAGCCCCGAACCATCCGCAGAATGATGCAATTCGCCTCGATGTTTCCTGATATAAAAATTGTGACACCACTGGTGACACAATTGTCGTGGTCTCACTTCCTGACTGTTATGCCCATTAAGGATCCACTGGCACGCGAATTCTATCTGACAATGGCAGCCGCCAAGCATTGGAACAAGCGCACCCTTGAAGCCAAGATTGGCGGTATGCTCTACGAGCGTACCGCCATTGCGACGAAACCCGACGAACTGATCAAACAGGAGCTATCGGAACTGCGGGAAAACAACGTCCTCTCCCCTGACCTTGTCTTCAAGAGCCCTTATTTCTTGGAGTTCACAGGGTTGAAGGGAATGTATAGTGAGAAGAGTCTTGAGGATAGCCTTGTGGCGCACTTGGAGCAATTTATCTTGGAATTGGGCAATGGGTTCACCTTCGTCGAGCGGCAGAAACGGATGATTATCGACGGCGAGGACTTCTATCTCGACTTGCTTTTCTATCATCGTAAGTTGCACCGACTGATAGCCATCGACTTGAAGCTCGGCAAATTCAAGGCTCAGTACAAAGGACAAATGGAGTTGTACCTCCGCTGGCTCGAAGCCCACGAGATGGAGGCTGGAGAAGAACAACCCCTCGGCCTATTGCTCTGCACCGAAGGTGGCGACGAACAGATAGAGCTGCTGCAACTCGACAAATCCGGCATCAAAGTGGCGCAATATATGACCGAACTCCCCTCCAAAGAACTCCTGCAACGCCAACTCCACAAAGGCCTTGAAGCCGCCCGCCAGCGCTGGGAGGATCGCCAAGAGGACTAACTACTAAAAATTATTTTGCCAAATAAAAAAAGATTCGTATTTTTGCAGCGTGAAAGAGAATAAAGAGTGTTATGTCAGTTGTTGAAGTGGAATATGATGGTCTGATTTATTATTACAGTACAGAAAAAAATGTTATCAATAAATAGAAGTAAAGGCATGGTTAACTAAAATGCTATTAATATGTGGTCAGATAAAGAGACTTCAAAAGACCTTTTAGGTTATACCGTACATGCGGATTTGCTTAAAGCTGTTGTTACGAATGACAAGAATCTTCCCATTACAGTTGGTTTATATGGTGACTGGGGATCCGGAAAATCAAGCATTCTTAAAATATTGGAAGAGGAGTTAAGAAAAGAAGATAGTACTGTTGTTGTATATTTTGATGGATGGGCGTTTGAAAGTTTCGATGATGCAAAAATGGCATTAATTCAGGGAATAGTTGAGGCTTTAGAAAAGGAGGAAAAATTTTGGGCAAAAGTCGGAGAAAAAAAAGATGACCTGAAAACGGCTTTTACCAACCTAAAGAAGTCCATCAATTGGATGCGAATGTTAAAGATTGCGACTTCAAGCGCTATCCCTATTGCGACAGCAGTAGCCTCGGGAGGTACATCACTCATTATCCCATTACTTTTAAAAGTCTTTAACGAAAACAAAAATAACCTTGAGGATTTATTGACAGGTGAAAAGGCGGAGAAGTTTTTAAAAGACATATTTCATGCTGAAGAGGATGAAAAAAAATATGAAGCAGTGAGAGCGTTTCGAAAAGATTTTGAGAAACTAATAAAAAAAAGCAAGCAAGGAAGAATTGTTGTGCTAATTGACGACCTTGATAGGTGTTTGCCTCGTCACATTATTGAAAACCTTGAAGCAATAAAACTCTTTTTGAATGTACCCCAAACAGCCTTTGTAATAGCAGCGGACAAATTTATTGTATCTAACGCCATCAAGAATGAGTACAAAGATATTATCTCAGCTGCATCAGAAGACCGTCCTGATTTAGGAGACTCCTATATGGAGAAATTTATCCAATTACCATATATTATACCTGCACTCAGTCCCAAGGAGGTAGAAACATATGTGACATTGTTATTCTGTCAGTCAATTTTAAATGAGACTGAATTTAATAATGTGAGATTGGATTTTGCCAATTTTATAAGTGCAAACAAGTTTGACATCTATGGGTGGAACAATATCAAAGAAGTGATCAATGCAGAATCTACTCCTGCCGAATTAGGTGAAACAATCAGATTTGTGTCGCGATTTGCAACCATTATAGGTACATCATTAAAATGGAATCCAAGATTAATAAAAAGATTTTTGAATGCATACGAGATACGTTCCAATCTTTTGTCCCAATCTGGCATCACAGATTCCAAATCTCGCTTTGCCCTACTGAAACTCATGCTGATAGAACAGAAACATTTGGCACAATTTAAACAGCTGAATACTTGGGTGATGAATTGCAATGGCGTTCCCAAGGAGCTTGCTGATATTGAGGAATACGTTGATGATAATACCAAAGACATAAGTAACTACCAGGATTGGAAAAGTCAGGATTTATTGAAGTTGATATCATCGGATCCAAGATTCAGTACAGTAAGTATGAAGGAATTGTTCTGGGTCTCCAGGGATAATATTGTAAATGAGATGAGTGGTTTGTCGTTGGTGTCTTCACGCGTTAAGATTATTTTTGCGAATGCGTACGAATCAGCTTCTGACAAAATAAGAGAAAACACTTGCAAGAATGAAGTTAAAGTTTTGCCAGAAACTGATATTGACGATTTTTACGATTTACTTGATTCAAAACTTTTGATGGCTGCAAACGACAAAAAAGCTCTTAGTGTGTATTATTTCTGTATTATGCAGGATTGTCCGAAGGCATATAACCGCCTTCTCGATATCCTGTCAAGAATTGATGTAAAGCAAATTTCTTTTGCGCTTAGCAATAAATTCAATGACATCTTAAAACGTTACGGCGATGATAAAAAGTTACTTGAGATGCTAAAGACGAATGACAAACTATCAAGAGCCATGAAGGGCAACTAGGTAAATTATAATTATAATAACATGGGAACATCACACAGGCATACCCCTACGGTTTTTGGCGAGCCCAACTGGGGCAATTCGTCAAAATCCATCACAAGCATTGCAAGGGATGAAAAGAAGTTGGATGAGATGGAAGGGATTCCTCCTACTGGAATAACCTCAATTAAGGTTGCAAGGGTTCAACGGCAATTGGATAACCGCATACGCAGAAACTATCATCATGCTGTTAGATATCTTGTTAAGGCTGCAGGAGGGCGTGATAAAGTGAGTTCTGGTGTCTCTAAAGCAATAGGCCATGCTGGCATAGGTTTAATAGGCGGTCTTTTATCCACTTTAAAAGAGGTTGTGAACAATGGACTTACAGAATGGTTGCGGAAAAAAGGCGTTTCGATGATTGGGAAAAGTTGCCGTGATATCCTTGACCTTATCGAGTCCTATATAGAAACTGGGCTGGCTGGGCTAGATGACACTGCTGCAAATGAAGCTTTGGAATGTGTCCTTGACGAAATGGAGCAACGGATAGGTGACGATGTAAATGCATTTGATAGTGTAATGAGAGACATAATGACTTCAGATGAAATCAAGAACATGCTTGACATGTTTTTCGGGATGTATCTTTTCAGTCATCTCTCCCAAGATTTTCAAGAGAAACTTGAATATGAAAAGGGCGTGAAGGTGGCGAAAGAAACAATGGAGGAAATAAAGGAGTTGATTATGGATGACATCAAAAGGAGCTATTGGGGACGTGATGCATCAACAGTAGATTGGGGCTCAGCAGATGGTCAAAAATTCGTCCAAAAAGAATTTAGTCGTATATTATATATATTGTCGGGAAATGAAGGTTAATGTCACAAAATACAGTATTGATCTTAGGTCCAAAGATGATATTCGGTTGAATATAGGAATAAGTATTGATGTGTCTGTAGAAAAAAGAATTGACACATCGGTGGCTATACAATTGAATCCAATTGCATATTTGGTGGACAAAGCGTCCACTATGTCTTTTGACATGCTCTATCTTTCTGCGATAATATATGCCATTGATCGAGCAGTTAATCGTGGTATATATTCCATTGATGGATGGTCTCGAGAATTTGATGTTGATATTGCGCTGCCTCACTATGATCGATTCCAACCCATTGAAAGACATATAAACACAATGCTGTCGTTTCTTACTGGAGATTACTGGACTTGTCATTTTGTTGGTACGGAAGCTGTTAAGTTTCCTGATTTCAAAGAATCTCTTTTCTTTGACGGAATAACTCAAGTGAACCTTTTTTCTGGCGGTATGGATTCCCTAATTGGGGCAATTGATTTCATGACCAATCATCCAGATGGCAAATTGTTTCTAGCATCACATTATGATAGTAAAATGCCAGGTCCCAAAAGAGATCAGCACGAATTGAAAAAATTATTACTAGCTAAATACAAAAATCAATTCTGTGATGTGCCGGCCATAATGATTACTCCCTCACAATCATTTGAATTATCATCTCGCTCACGTTCCCTGATGTTCCTCTCAATTGCTCTGATTGTTGCTTCGTATGCAAAATGTGATATTGTTGTGCCCGAAAATGGTTCTGTTTCATTAAACTATCCACTCTCGCCATCAAGACGAGCTTCCTGCAGTACTCGTACTACGCACCCAGTTTTCTTGAACCAATTTCGTGACATTATTGCCATATTGGGTGTAACTATTGGTATTAGCAACCCTTATGAGAAGCAGACAAAAGGTGAGATGGTTGAAAGGTGTGCTGACAAAGAATACCTTTTGCAAGTTGTTGCTACATCAAATTCATGCGGTAAACGCGGAAAGCGTCAATTTATGTATGATACTCACAATGCGACTCATTGCGGCCATTGTATGCCTTGCATGTATAGGAAAGCGGCTATGCTAAAAGGAACCGATAAGATAAAGGGGGTGGCAGATAATACGACATATGGAAATAGTTTTATTACTCTTTACAATAAAAAAGGATATAAGGTTGCAGAAGACTTCTTTGCGATGATAGAATTTCTAAAAAAAGACTTGACAAGAGCCCAAATAAGACGAGAATTGCGAATTGGTGGCATGGGCGGGTTTGATGATTTGGATGACTATGTTGATTTGGTTATCCGTACAAGAGAAGAATTGTCAGCTATGATTAGGAAAGATAATAATTCAATCATACTACAATACATGAATTGGTGATGATTATAGATACACACTGCCATTTTGATATGATGCTTAATCCGAATGCATATATCCGAGAAAAGGAAGCATCAAAGAATATCGTTATTGGTATGACCAATCTTCCATCGCATTTTCAGATGGGACAGCCATATGTAAGGCACTTTAAATATATTAGATTAGCACTGGGGCTACACCCGCTGTTAGCTGCTAATAATAAGGTAGAACTACCGTTATTCAAGCGTTTGATAGGAAAAACTTCTTATATCGGTGAGATTGGCTTGGACTTTTCAAAAGAAGGGCATGCAACAAAAGATGATCAAATAATAGTTTTTAAAGAAATCTTATCAACAATCAAAGGAAAGAAGAAGATCGTAAGTGTTCACTCACGGAGAGCCGAAAAAGAAATTTTGAGTTTGTTATCAGAATACAATATTGAGAATGTGATTTTTCATTGGTATAGTGGACCTGAGAATCTGATTCATAATATTCTTGACCAAGGATATTACTTTTCTGTAAATGAGGCTATGTGTTTGTCATCCAATGGCCAAACTATCATAAAAAAGATACCTCATGAAAGAATTGTAACAGAGACTGATGCGCCATACAACAACAAGTGTAGCATAAAGAACGCATTGGCCTATCTTAAAATGACAGAGCAGGAAATTCATGTAAACTATTTTAGACTACTGAGTTCGTTAAAAAGCAATGGATTTGAATGATAATTGTATATAATATAAAAAAATAGTATCTTTGCAAACGAAATAACAACTTAAAAACAACATATAGAAACAGAAAAATAGAAGATAAATAACATATTATAAAGCGTTTTCGCTATCACTTGTTTCCGAAAGTTCCACAATTTTGGCCAGTGACAGTAAAGCGGTAAACGCTCACGAGAATATCGTGGGCTTTACTTAGTTGCTGGCAGGTCGTGGAACACCTAGGAAACATAAGCAAAGTTCCACGTTTTTCTTATGTATTTTGCAAAAAGAAAGCAACAGCAAAACAAAAACACAATAAAATAAGGAGTTGCACCCGATTTTGGGTGCATTTTTTTGTTGCTTGTTTTCTGTTGTTTATGCTTTTTTACTACATTTTTTGTTACTCGTTTGTTACCCATTTCAAAAAATAGTTGTATATTTGCAGCGGTAACAAATCAAAATAGTAACAATATGGCAAAGACACGCAAGAAAGAAAAAGAGCCAATACGGCTGCGGTTTAAAGAACTGGCAGACGGCAACAGGAGCATTTACCTTGACACATACAGGAACGGCAAAAGAAAGTATGAGTTTCTGAAACTCTACCTTGTGCCTGAAACAACACCCCTCAACAAGCGTTTGAACGCCGACACGATGAAAGCGGCAGAAACGATAAAGGCACAGCGTATCATTGAACTTGCCAATGGAGAGGCGGGCATTAAGAACACCCAACAGGGAAAGATGTTGCTTGTTGATTGGCTGAAACACTACAAGGAGTTGAAAGAGGACAAAAGCGAGGGATTGCAGCAACAAATCAACTTTACTATTACACTGGTAAAGGAGTTTGAGGGTGACAAAACCCGCCTGTGTGACATAGACAAAGAATATTGCAGGGGCTTTTTGCATTACATAACAGGAGTGTATGAAACCACCACGGGAAAACATTTAGAACCGACAACGGCACACAACTATTACACCGTTCTAAATAGTGCCTTGAACGAGGCTGTAAGGCGTGAATACATTGCCAAGAACCCATTTCAGACAATACCGACAACTGACAAAATAAAGATACCTGAAAGCAAAAGAACCTATTTGACTGTTGATGAGGTGAAAGCCCTGATTGCTACACCTTGCAGAAATGAGGCTATCAAACAGGCATATTTATTCAGCGTCTTTTGCGGTTTGAGAATAAGCGACATTGAGCGGCTGAGGTGGAGTGACATTGTGAACGATGGCGGGCAGTTGAGGGCTAATATTATTCAGAAAAAGACAAAGAACCCGCTATATGTACCACTTTCAAAACACGCTGTAATGTATATGCCCAATAGAGGAACGGCATCAGCAACAGACAATATTTTTAACCTACCCTCACAGTTGACCATAAACAATGTGTTGAGGCAGTGGGCAGCAGCAGCGGGCATAACAAAGAATGTGACATTTCACACGGCCAGGCACACAGCAGCAACCATGATGTTAACAGCAGGGTCAGAATTATACACGGTGAGCAAGATTTTAGGACATTCAGAGGTGAGAACCACACAGATATATGCAAAGATAATAGATAAAAAGAAAGATGAGGCGGTGAGCCTTGTTGATAATCTTTTCAGCGACTAAAAGCGGGTAACTATGGAAAGGCAAAGTAAAACCTTATTAGAAGTGGTAGAGGAAGTATCTCCTTGTGATTGGCGAAAAGACTTTGGCCAACAGTTTTTTTTGGCTACAACTGCAATAAATGATTGGCTGGACGTGGAAAAAGATATTTGGGAAAAAGACTTGCTCACAATAGTCCCAAGAGAAAAGTTTGGGCTGTACTTTTTGGGAAAGGCAAATTATCTTTTGGATGAGTTTCATGATTTTGTGCCACTCACCATTGAAGATTGGGAAGAGATGCAACGGGGGGAAGAATGTTTTTTTTGCCTTGCAATGGAATACTATTTCAACGCAATCAATGAATTATTGGTGAATTTTGATATTGAAGAAGATAAGGACATAAACAAGATGTTTGAGCGATGGTGGTTTGTGGTTGGCGACACGGGGGAAATGATAGACGGTGACGGTAAGCAAGCCCGCGATTTCAAAAGCGGCAAAACCGAGCATAAACTAACAGCCATATTCAACGCCCTTAGCGAAAGCGGTTATTTGCCCGCTGATGGTGATTTGCAAGGCTGGTTGTGGGTTTGTACTGGCAAGATGGGAACACAGCCCACAGAGCCGTTAAAATGGCATGGTACACCAACCGAGTTAGCCTTGATGGTTGGCAATGTGTTTGGCAGAAAGTGGGCAGTCACAGCGGCAGTTTTTCAGTATAAGGCCAAAAATGGAGAGTGGAAAGCACCGACACAAGCCTATTTGGCAAAGCAATGGAATAATAGCACGATAATGGGTACAGACTTGATGAAAATATTATCACCAATTCTCAAAAACACATAAGGTAGAGAGCAAACAAAAGATAATTCACGGTGGTAACGTTGTGGTAATATTGGGGTGAAATGCTGGCAAAAGGTGTTTCACCCCTTTTATTGTATATGAGTGTTTTGCTGTTCTTTCTGTGGTACATACACCACCATTATACCACATTATACCAGCGTTTATTTTCCTCAATATTAGTATTTTTGCAACTTGAAAACGAGCGGGAAACAGTGCAACAGCCCGCTGCGGTTTTCAGGGCAAAGACGGTGTGAGCCGTTGCACCTCACACCCGACAGCCCCAACCTCAAAAATAATAAAAAATGGACGAGGTATTACAACAATTGCAAGAACTGAAACAAATTGCCGTGCTGGGTGCAAAAAACGCCCTCACAATGAACGATGTTTGCTTGCTGACAGGGTTGAGCAAAAGCCACCTTTACAAGTTGGTTTGGAGTAAAAAGATACCATACTACAAAGCAGCCGAGGGCGGCAAAATGACCTACTTTAACAAGCAGGAAATTGAAAACTGGCTACTGGCCTACCGAGTGCCTACCGAGGCAGAACAAGAGCAAAAGGCCATTGCCTACTGTGTAACCAGCAACAAGAAAGGAGTAAAGAAATGAGCAACATTGATTTCACCGCCTATATTAGGCTTGAACAGTTGCCCGATGAGGTGAAGAAACGCCACGGCGGTAAGGCTGGGGCAAAGATACCCCGCTTTGATGTAACCGCCACGGCGGGCTACTACAAGCCACTGAAAAACCTACAGAATAACAAAGGAATGGTTGTGGCATACCTAAACGAGACACGCGGCATTATCGGCAGCACCGATACACGGCGAGCAGACCGTTTCCTGATGGGCAAGCAAGGGAAAGACAGCGTTAATATTAGCAGTGTGTTTCTACTGGATACCGCAGCCGATGGCGGCAACCTGTATGGGTATGGCAACCCCAACGGCAACCCCAAGTTAAGGAGCGGCAACCCAAACCCTTTCTATTGCAACAGAACCGATGGCTATTTGTTTCTGATAGCCCCCGACTGGCGGCAAATAGAATGGCTGGTAATACCAAATGGGCTATGTACCATATTAGGCAACGCCAAAGCCCTTGCCGATGGGGTGTATAACGAGGCGTTACAGACTATGAGGGCAGCGGCAAAAACATACTTTGATTACTGGGTGTGAAAATTGCTTTGTCTATATAGTAAGGTGACTTTTATACCAATTTTTGGTAAAGAATACTTATAGAAAAAACGAGCGATGATTGACACCCTAAATATGTGGCTTGACAGGGAGGCAACGGCGGGCGGAAACCCCTTTGCCATTGCCCCCTATCTGGACGAGGTGACAGAACGGCAGAACGAGCGGCAGGGGTACACTTGCACTGGTAGGCTTAGAGATTACCAAGTATGCATAACAAACAGCGGTGTGGCATTGCTGGGGAGTTTAGCAAAGTATTTCTTACCCTCAAACGTCTATACACTCACAAGGGCAACGGCACAGCAAGCTATTGAGCAGATGAGCGACCAACTACACACAGACGTTTCAGCGGCCAAGGTGTTAAGGGCAGACGTTTCCACGGTGATACCTACCACGCGGCCACCAGCCGACTATTACAGTTGTTTGGGAGGAAAGGCACGGTTTGAGAGGGTACAGGCCACCCCTGACACGCTTTATTATTCCACACATACACGGCAGCTTGTATTCTATGACAAGACCAAAGAGGCAGCGGCAAAGCGAGCTTTGATACCGCCCTCACTGGCAGATTGTAACTTGCTGCGGTATGAGTTGAGATTTGCCAAGCAGCCACACAAGCAGTTGAAACAAGCCGAGCCGATACAGGCGGCGGCACTGTACAACCCCGATTTCTATTATATGCTGGTACAGCAATGGGAAAATGAGTTTGAGACCATTAAGAAGATACACAGAAACACAACAATAATGGAAAACATAAAGACCCCAAAGGATGCACAAAACGCCCTCTTTGCACGTCTGTTGCAACAGGGCGGGCAGTCTGTCATTGATGATTATATTGCAGACCTCAAAGCGAGAAAGCAGTTTTCTGACCCCAAATATTACAGCCGATTGAAAGCCGACCTTAACAGGATATTGCAGACACCCGCCGAGGGTGACATTGACCTGATACTGGAGATTGAAAAGGCGGTTGCTAATGTGGCCAAATATGCAAGGTGAAAAATTGTTGTTGTCTATATAGTAAGGTGGATTTGTTACCAAATTTTGGTAAAACTGATTTCTGAAAAAAACAAAGATTTACAGACATGGAAACACAGAAAAGAGAGTGCAATTATATTGCTGGCAGATATAAGAACACAATCGAATGTGCCAATTGCAAGTATAACCACGTTGTCATTGTTGTGAGATTTGAATGTGGGAGGCGGCGGGGCAACCCCATGGCTGGCACCGTCTGTCTGAAAGAAAAGGAGGCCGACAATGGAAAAAGGTAAGACCAACAACCCCAATGGCAGACCAAAGGGAACACCCAACAAGATAACACAAGATATGAGGCAATGGCTTTCAACGGTGATTGATAAGAACCGCCGACAGATAGAGCGAGACTTGAAAGCCCTTGAACCAAAGGAGCGGTTACAGATGTTGGAAAAGCTGATGCAGTATGTTATACCCAAGCAACAGGCGGTGAGTGCCGATGTGAATGACGGGAGAGAGAGGAATAGACCGCTGGTTGAAAGATTGGCGATGCTTGTCAATGGTGGGGGGCTGCCACCAAATGAGGATTAGCACCACAAAGGCGAGGTACAACACCGATTTATCACTGAAAATAGTAAAAAATAGAAAAAACAGCCCCGATTTGGGGCTTTTTTTGAACCTGAGGGCAGATGTACCTACAAAGATGCAAGCCACGCCACAGGCAGCAACTATGACACTTCAACAGCAACCGCTACACAAATAAAGTTTGCATTTGCCAAAAAAGTTGTATCTTTGCATCATTGAAAGCCCGCCATGATGGCAGCATTATAGCCGTTTTTGTTACTAATTTGTTACCCGCTTGAAGTACAAAGCGGGCTTTCTTTTTATATATCAGTGTTTTATGTTGCAAAATATGGAAACTTCCACGATTTTCTTATGCCAGCAACAAACGAAAACACAAAACAGATTAAGAGCCGCCAGCGGGTGGCTCAACACGGCGAGGTGTTCACCAATCCACGCGAGGTGAATGCTATGCTCGACTTGGTGCGCGACGAGTCGTTCCGGCTTGACAGCCGTTTTCTTGAACCCGCCTGCGGCGACGGGAATTTCCTTATCGAGATTCTGCGTCGCAAGCTATCCCTATTAAAGGACATCAAATCTCTTACGGAATGGGAATTTAAAAGCCTTATCGCCGTGGGGTCGTGCTATGGGATTGAACTATTGGAGGACAATGCCGAGGCTTGTCGCCAGCGGCTGTTCGATTACGTCCTTTCTCAGCATCCCGACTTGAGGCAGAGCCATCCTGAAAAAACAACCTCGGAGAGGTTGAATCTCAATAACCCCACACAAACGACGAAGGAGTGCAGTGTGGGGGTGTCATCGTCCGAAGTAATGCGTCTCGAAGAAACGCGACCTCAAAACCAATACACGATTTCCCTCCACTATATGCTGCAGAAGAATATCGTCTGCGGGGATGCACTGACGTATCGCACTGCCAACGGCAAACCGATTACTTTTTGCGAATGGACACCTATTGCGGGGAGTATGCAGTTCTCAAGGCGTGACTTCCAGTTTGACTTCCTTGTCAACCAGACGCACCAGTATTCTCTCTTCGATGAGCAGGGCGAGGCACAGAGCTTCGACGAACCCGTCCGTTCCTATCCACCATTGCATTACACACAACTCTACCGCTATGAAGAACAAGATACACACTCCATATAAGCTACTATACCGCGCGGTGTGGTCTATGAGAGACTGGCTGCAACAATACGCTTTGGATGCGACAACGAAGACAAGACTGTCGCGTCCCTATCGGGACGCTGTACACTATGGCAGTATCGGCACGGCACTGCGCCTTCGGCTTGTACCGTGTTATGCATGGTCTCGTCCCTTTCGGGACGTTTCCCTCAACAATAATACATCCTTATGAAACAAAAATATTCACCGGACATTCTGAACTGCTTAGCTAACCTCAGTAGCGACGAGGTCTTCACCTCGCCGGAACTGGCCAACAGGATGCTTGACCTGCTACCGCAGGAGCTGTTCCACAGCCCCAAGACACGATTCCTTGACCCTTGCAGCAAAAGCGGAGTCTTCCTACGGGAAATTGCCAAGCGGCTGCTGTCAGGACTTGAAGAGCAGATACCCGACTTGCAGGAGCGCATTGACCATATTATGGCCAAGCAGGTCTTCTGCATTGCCTGTACCGACCTCACCGCCGAGATGAGCCGTCGGACGCTCTATTGCTCCAAACATGCCAATGGCGAGTACAGCGTTACCACCGCCCTCCACGACCAGCAAGGCAATCTCCGATACGACCGCTGCCAGCACACTTGGAACGAGCAAGGCCGCTGCGAACACTGCGGTGCCAGCAAAGGCGAATACCTCCGCACCGACAGCCGCGAGACCTACGCCTATCCCTTTATCCATAAATCAATCAAAGAAATATTCCATAAAGATATGCAATTCGACGTAATCATAGGCAATCCACCGTACCAGCTAAGTGACGGAGGTGCTCAGGCGAGTGCTATTCCGATATACCATCATTTTGTTGAGCAAGCAAAAAAGATGAATCCACAATACCTTATAATGATTATTCCTTCACGTTGGTTTTCTGGTGGTAGAGGATTAGATTCGTTCCGAGAGACAATGCTTTCAGATACTCATTTACGGTCAATACATGATTATTTCAATTCAAATGATGTGTTCCCTGGCATAGACCTTTCTGGTGGCGTTTGTTACTTTTTGTGGGATAAAACTTATAGTGGAGTTTGTGAAATAGTATCTTTTTTAAATGGCGAAAGAACTACTATGACTCGTCCATTAATTGAAAAAGACGCAAATACTTTTATTCGGTTCAATCAAGCAATTGATATTGTTAGAAAAGTAAAGAATCAACGAGAGAAATCATTTTCGACAATTGTTAGCTCCCAAAAGCCATTCGGGTTACGTACATACGTACAAGGGAGAAGTAAAAGTGAAACCAGTAATGTTTTACTCTATTCCAACAAAAATGCAGACAAGGGGGGTGAGGGATACATTTCACATGATGAGGTTTTAGCACATAAAGAATGGCTTCCTCTATACAAGGTATATGTCTCTAGGGCATATGGCGAACGTGGAGATTTCCCATATCTAGTAGTGGGAAAACCCTTTTTAGGCATACCTAATAGTTGTTGTACCGAAACATACTTGACAATCGGACCAATGAACAGTGAAAAAGAAGCATTAAATGTTGTATCGTATATTAAAACACGTTTCTTCAGATTTTTAGTACTTCTCGTCAAGAACACACAAGATGCTCCTGCAAAAGTCTATCAATTCGTTCCCCTCCAAGACTTCTCCCACCCGTGGACAGACGAGATGCTGTACAAGAAATACGGCCTGACGGAAGACGAGATTGCCTTTATCGAGAGCATGATACGCCCGATGGAGTAGGCCGACACCACCGAGAGGCCGAAGAAGGATTGAAGAACCCACGCCGAGGGATGGTCTCGGCAAAAAAAACATAAACCGAGCGCTCTTTGAAATAAAAATTGTAATGGTAAGGCAATAAAAAGGGAATTGGCGACGTTATAATAACAAAAAAAGGAGTTTATTATGACCGAGTTGACATTGAGAATCACTGACGAAAGCCTTCTGCCAAGTTTCCGCAGACTGGTGAGAAGTATCGATGGCATCGAAATCGTACCTGCCAAACGTAAGCGCAAAAGCGGTATTGAACAGGCACTTGAAGACGAAGCTGCCGGACGGGTAACTGAGTGGAAAGGTGGCATTGACGAAATGTTTGATCAGATTCTTGGCAAAGAATGGCGTACACAATAAGGTTCTCCAAGAAGTTTGAGCGTTCTATGCGTCTGTGCCAGCGCAGAGGACTGCCCATGATGAAGCTTCACGATGTACTATCCATCTTGAAGCAAGAGGGTACACTTCCACAAAAGTATCGTCCTCATAAGTTGTCAGGCTTTGTTGGTAACAACGTTTGGGAATGCCACATCCAGCCTGATTGGCTTCTCGTTTGGAGACAGTATGACGACGAACTAGTATTGCTAATGCTCGATACGGGCACACACACCGACCTCTTCTAATCCATCACATTTTTATTTCTGCATTAGGGCGTTCGTTATTAAACGATAACGAACAACTGACATATTATGCAGACCAACGAACAGATACTCCCCACCATGCGGCGAGCGGTGCCGCAGATTTACATGTACGACGACACGTCGTTCCCCGGTTGGATTAAGATAGGGCAGACAACTCGCAGCGATGTGCGGCAGCGCATCGACGAGCAGCACCCCATCACCGAGCCGCATAAGACCTACCACCTGTTGTGGCACGCGGGTGCTTTCTA
>ODAI012359436.1_pt1 | contig 15193 bp, 9 predicted proteins | sample 1539321 | NCBI WGS metagenome assembly ODAI01 (sample SAMN02144231, study PRJEB22623) | gut metagenome | biome: sheep rumen | host: Ovis aries | place: New Zealand
AACATCGTAGGGGCAGCCTCCAACCTCCTTTTCTGCGACGTGTACCTCGACGGAGGGACCTTCTACCAAGAAACCGACGACGAGATCGAGCAAGAGGCAGCTCAAACCCAGTTGTCACATGCCTCATCCTACGTTATCGGCGACCTCATGGCGGCAGGCATGGATGAAGACGCCGCGACGGAAGCTGCCGCGAACCTCGTAGAGTTTGAGCGTCAGTATGGCAAGCAACTCGCTGGAACAAAGACCTACCTGCAGCAGGACTTTGGCAAGATGGCAGAGGACGAACGCAACAGCATATTTGAACCCGACGAGTTCTTTGGCTTCTTCTCCAACTATCCCATGAGGGAGATGCTCGCGAAGCTCGGGATAGACCGCTCCGAGAAGTACGGCGCGACCGCCGAATGGGCAAAGGCGTTCGATGGCGTGTGGGTCGCAGAGAACTTGGACATGATCAAGCTCATGGCCAAGGCCCGCATACTTAAGGAGACACGCCCGTATCGCGACAAGTCGATCCTTATAGAACGTGGACTTTATACCGACGATGCCGACCAGAGCGCATGGTCGGCATGCGACAACCGCGACTCCTTTACACAGGTTGTCTCCCAGACGTACGTAGAAGACTGCCTTGGCACGGAAGCGAAGGAGCGTTTGACTGAGCTCTCAAAGCGCATCATCAACACGTACAAGAGCCTCGTCGACGACACCGCCTGGCTCGGCGAGGAGTCGCAGCACCGCGTCATCGAAAAGCTCGATCACATGACGCTCAACGTATTGGAGCCCGCTGACGGCTACATTGACTACAGCGACTTGGAGCTCACGCCCACCGACAAAGGCGGCACGTTGCTCTCCAACTACCTCAAGCTCAAGAAATACAAAGACGACTACAAGGCAGAGATGGTAGGCCAGCCGGCAATCGCCTCAGGTCTTTGGTTCAGCACCGAGCCCACCATCAACAATGCGTACTACGAGCCATCGAGCAATTCGATAAACATCTTGCCCGGCTACGTCACGAGTGGCTCATACACAGACGATATGAGCGACGAGGCATTGCTCGCTGACATTGGTTACACCATAGGCCACGAGATCAGCCACGGCTTTGACTACACGGGCGCCCAGTTCGACGCCTACGGACTTCCAAGCCCCGTCTTTGCGAATGAGGATGTGGACAAGTTCACAGACAAGACCTCGGCGCTCGCCGCGTACTACAGCAATATCGAGCTTAAGCCCGGCGTGAAGGTCGACGGACAAAACATCGTAGGCGAGGCCAATGCCGATCTTGCGGGCATGCAGGTCATCCTCCAGATTGCCGCCGAGGACGAAAACTTCGACTATAACGAGTTCTTTAGCTCTGTGGCTAAAGAGTACGCTCAGGTAATAACCGAAGATGTTTTTGCCTACTACGCCGCAGACATCCACCCGATGAACAACCTCCGCACGAACGTGAACGCGCAAATGTTTGACACGATCTACGACGAGTTTGGCATCACCGAGGGCGACGGGATGTACCTCGCGCCCGAGAAGCGCATCGTGATGTGGGGGCCGGACGCATAGGCGCTAGCCCTCAAACAAATCACAAGCGTTACCTGGCTTTGGATTGCCCCGCCAAATTTGCTTGTCGCTTCGCTCCTCGGCCCGCAACATGCCGCGGGCATGTTGCGACCTCTCGGTTCGAGTCCCCGGGAGGCGCACGAACGAGAAAGCGCCCCGCAGAGGGGCGCGTCACTCACCTGGGAGGGGCGGCGGGGCTCGAACCCGCACGCCTTACGGCGGAGGATTTTAAGTCCCCTGCGTCTGCCAATTTCGCCACGCCCCCATGGTGCCATTCAAACCGTCATTATCTTATCGCACCCACCCGGAATGGCAACAAAAAAGGCGGCGAACCACTCCAAAAGACTGTGGGCGCTGCCTACGGGTGCTACGTAGCGTACCGCCCACCCGAATAATCTCCCAAAATAAACTAAATCGGGCGCCTCAAGGAGGTTGTTCGGAATGGTACCGGACCGAATCCGAACAAGCTCGCGGAACGGCCCGAATCAGGTAGCTTTGGGAGGTTATTCGGGTACAGGGCGCGCACGCCATAGCGCATGCATCATGGCCAACCCGAACAACCTCCCAAAATAACCCAAATCGGGCACCTCGAGGAGGTTATTCGGTTTTAGCCCAAACCGAATCCGAATAAGCTCGTGAAACGCCCCGAATCAGACTCTTTTGGGAGGTTTTTCGGGCGTCGGGCCACGTCGCCAACGGGACGCAGCCCCACGCCCCACCAAGCGGCGGGTCAGCACCAATGATTCTCTCGTCCGATCGAAAACTCTTCACTCAGCGGCCACTCAACGCAGCGGCTAGCTCAGCTCTGGGCGCCACTCAACCGGCGTCGCCTCACCGTTTGCCGCGGCCGCCGTCGTCAGCGCCATGCCAAACAGCAAATCACTCTCACTCACGGTAAGCGCCGAGAAGCCCGTTGCCGCAAGGATCTCCGAAACCGCGACCGCGCCACCCAGAATCACCGGCGCCCGTTGCGGCTGTATGCCCGCGAACTCCGCGCGTTCGGCAGCCGTCACAGCCGCAAGACGTTCCTCCTGCAGCCGCACCTGTTCCGCCGTAAGCTGCGCCAGATGCACGCGTGAAGACTCGTAGGGTACCAATGCCTTGCTCAGCGCCACCAGCGTCGTCGACGTGCCGCCCGTCACCACCACGCGCGCGGGGCGATCCTCCTCCGACATCCACCACGTCGCCACCTGCGCAAACTCACCCGCAACGAACTCGTGTGCCTCGCGCAGGTCCTCGGCAGTCGGGGGATCGTTACGCTGAAGGAATCGCTCGGTGACGCGCCGACATCCCACGTCAATGGAGCGCACCTTCTGCAGGTCAAGGCCGCTCACGGCATCCAGCCGACCCAAAGCAAACTCAGTCGATCCGCCACCGTTGTCAGCGACCAGCAGCTGCTCCCCCACGAAGTCTTGCGCCACGCCGAGGAAGGTCAGCGACCCCTCCACCTTGCCGGGAATCACCTGGGCAACGAGCCCGCGCGACTCAAAGGCAGCCAAAAGGTCTCCAGAGTTCTTCGCATCGCGCGCCGCACTCGTCAGGGTGCAGCACGTGGCATCGACGTCTGCCTCGGCAATCGTCCTCAGGTAACCATCCACACAGAGAATCAGGCGCCCGCACGCCTCAACCGAGAGCCGCGCCGTGCGGTCAACCCCTTCCCCGAGGTTGACGATGGTCGAGCGACGCACCAAGCGCTGCACCTTGCCGTCCTCTACGTCCGCAATCGCCAAGCGCGCGGTGACGGTCCCGATATCGATAACGGCCACGCGTGTCATCTCTACCCCTTCCGATAGCCCAACAAGCCATCAAGCGCATGCACGTACCAAGGCAGGCCCTGCTCGTACTCGTCAAGCGCCGCCTTCACTTCTTCCTCCTCAACGGGGGGTTCCTCGTCCTCCAGGCCCTCAACGACGACAGCCTCCTCGTCCGGGTACACGTACCCACGACGTCGCGCCTCGTCTTCTATGCCCTCGAGCGTGTTGAGTCGCTCCACATCATCCGCAAGGGTCTCGTTTATCTCCGATACGACCGCATATTCCACGTCAAGCCGACCGGCATCGCGCCACGCGATGTAGTAGTCACGCAATGGCCCCATGATCGCCGCCGCAGCAAGCGCGATGGCAAGCAACGCCGCAAGCGCGACATACCATACGTTGAGGTGCAAACCCGTCCCCCACCGGCGCGCAATGCGCACGCGGTCGCGCAAGCCCACTTTCTCCTGCGTGTACACCGCCGGTCGAGAGACGCCCGTCTGGCCGCGCTGGTCCTGCACAAGCTGTGCCGTGGACCCACGCCCATACGGACGATTGATGCGCAAGTTGAGCCCGTTCGCCTGACTGGCCGGGAACGAGAGCACGTCGGCGCCCACCGAACGCGTCCGCTTGCGCGGTGCCCTATTCGCACGGCGCGCAATGCGCCCGCGCTCCTCGGTGGCCGGCGATGTCTCCGCGTCCCAATCCTCACGTCGACGCGCGGAATGGTCGATCGTGTGACGCCGAATCTCCTCGGTCTCGTCGAAGCGCCCACGCGCCGCGCTCCTTGGACCCCTTTGCGTCTCTCGGACACGCAACCGCTCGTCGCGCCTTCTCTCGTCGCGCAACCGCTCGTCGTGCAACCTCTGGTCGCGCCTTCTCGCGTTGTGGCTCGCATCCCCGCGGGCCGACGTCGACGACCGAGTCCGCGAGATACGACGACCCTCCGGCACGCGCTCCCCCGTTGAGGAGAGACGTCCGCCAGAGGGGCGATTACGCCTAGGAGATGTGCGATCGTTATAACTCATGCCATGGCTTCATTTGAGGTGTGTTCTGGCCCACGCGCTGAGCGTGGCCCTCCATTATGGCACATATGGGGCGAGAGGGCACGCTTCGCTTCATTTCGCCCTACCGCATGTCTTCCGACTCAGCTTCCTTTACGTCATTCCACAGCTCGTTGAGACCAGCTGTGTCGAGTAGCTCGAGGTCCTCACGCGCCTCCATAGCCGCCCACCGACGTCTGAACTTCGCGTTGGATGCGGCGAGTGCCTCCTCAGCATCGATGCCACAGCGCCGCGCCACGTTGACCAGCGCAAACAAGAGGTCACCGAACTCCTCCGCCGCGGCATCACTCCCCGGCTCCTCGCGCTCGAACTCAGCGCGCTCCTCAGCCACCTGGTCCCACACGTCGTCGACGGTATCCCACTCGAAGCCCATCGCCGCCGCCCGCTTGGAGATCTTCTGCGCTTGCATGAGCGCCGGCAACGTTACGGGCACGGAATCAAGCAACCCCGCTCGCTCCACAGCTTCGACACGTTCTTCGCGCTTCACGTTATCCCAAATCTGAAGCACCTCGTCACCGGTCGCACCCATCGTGGCAGCAGCCCCAAACACGTGCGGATGCCGTCTGATGAGCTTCTCGTTCAGCTCGCGACACACATCATCGATGCCGAATGCGTGGCGGTCGCGAGCGACCTGCGCGTTGAGCAGAACCTGCTCGAGCACGTCTCCGAGCTCCTCTCGCAGGTGATCCGGCTCATCGTTGCCGCGCCGCATGACCTCCGCCGCCTCGTACGCCTCCTCAACCATATGCTTCGCCAAGCTGCGATGCGTCTGCTCCAAGTCCCACGGACACCCGTCCGGCTGCCGCAGACGCCATATCGTACGCACGAGCCGATCGAACTCCGGATGCGTCTCGGGCGAACCATTGCGCAGCGAGATGCTGCGGTCGATGCGTGCCTCACGCGAGACAAGCTCCTCGGTTCCGCCCTCGCCGCCAGCATCCTGCAGCTTGCGCGCGACGCGCCGCGATACGAGCAGGTCAACGCTGTCGTTGCACATCGCCTCCAGCAGCAGGTCAGCCACCATCCCCATGCACTCGGGCCCGGGGTGCAGCACGCCGTCCGCAAGCAGCATCGGGTCCTTGGGAATGCCGTGGTATCCGTCTACGACGTGCATGTTCTCGTGCCGCGAACACACACGGCCCAGCATCTGGTGTATCCAGGTAAGCGGTCGACCACAGGGCACGGGCTCATGCTCGTCCACACGCCAGAGCGGCGAGAGCACATAGGTGGGCACCCCCGGGAACAGTCGGTTCAGCCGCTCTATGAACGAAACCGCTCCTCCCTCGATCGAGCCCACCGAACGCAGACTCGCCCAGTCGTTGGTGCCGTACGCGACGACGACCACCTCGGGGCGCTCGTCTCGCCACAGCGAGAAGCCGCCCAAAACTCCCTCGTCAAAGACGTCCCCGCCGACGCCCTGATTCAGGAGGTCGATGCCCAACGTGGCAGCAACCTGTGCCGGGTACGAAAGCGACGGATGGCCGCACACGAAGCCCTGCGTGATGGAGTCGCCCAGCGCAAGCAGATAACCGCGCAACGGGAGTGGCTTGAGCGAACCATTGGTCCGCAGGTTGCCCACCGCCACGCTCATGATGGTGGGCAGATAGATGCGCACCTCCAGCTCCTCGTGCTCGGGATTCTCGAAGGCGAGGCACAGGGGTCCGTCCGCGACGCCCACCGTCGCGAGCAGCCGCCCATCCACCACGAGGTCGATACCGTCAACGTTGCCCTCCTCGGCAAAGCCGTAGGGAGCCTCGCCCGTGGCGCCCCCCGCCATGACTGCCTTGCAGACGGGATGCGAGTAGTCCAACGGTTGCAACACGCGGCAGTCGAACGAGGCCTCGGTGCCATCAGTCGCGAAGGCGATCATGGTACCCGCCGTCGCCGCGGCGCGGCGCGAGCGCCCGACTCCTTTGAGATGTTCGAGTTGCTCGGGAAAGAACCGCTGGGGCACGACAAGCCCGTCGATGTCTTCTTTGAGACTAACCGCGCCCCGAATGAATGGGGCCATGGGATGATGGGAGACGTTCATGGCGTTCCTCCGGTTCGGCATGCTCTTTGTGGGTGGCTTTGCCTTTCTATGGTAGCGCCTGCGCACCTGCTCGACACCATCGCACCCGCGGGCGGCAGATCACGCACTTCGCGCTTGGTGACGGTGCGCCGATCTGTGAATCGCATCCGCGGGCGGCAGGTCACGCGAAAGAAGCCGCGCTCCACCTCACCCGGCGCCGCATCGATCGGCAACGACAAGCTTCACGAACGCCATATTCGTCTATGATAATGACGCTCGACACCGTAAGCAATTGCACAAGCAAGAGTCTTGCCCTAGCGAGAAGGGAGCCACCATGCCCGCCAATCGTACAAAGATCGTCTGCACCATGGGGCCCGCGACCGAAGACGACGAGGTCCTCGCCCAGATGATACGCGCAGGCATGAACGTCGCTCGTCTCAATTTCTCCCATGGCGACCACGAGTATCACCGTCGCAACATCGAGCGCTTCCGGCGTGTCTCTGCGGAAGTCGGCGTCACCACGGCCATTCTCGTCGATACGCGTGGACCAGAAATCCGCACCGGCCTTAACCGCAACCACAAGCCCATCACGCTCAACACAGATAGCCACGTCACCCTCACCACGCGCCCCGTCGAGGGCACGGCCGAGTGCATCCACATAAGCTATGACGGACTCCCCGCCGCGGTCGAGCAGGGCACGTGCATCTTTGTGGACGATGGCCTCATCGCACTCGAGGTCGAGCGCGTGGATGGCACCGAGATCGAGTGTCGCGTGACCAACGGCGGCACAGTGGGCGAGCGCAAGGGCATCAACGTGCCCAACGTCGTCACACAGATGCCCTCCGTCACCGAGCAGGACCGTGACGACATCCGATTCGCCTGCGAGATGGGCGTCGACGCCGTCGCCGCATCGTTCATATGCGATGCCGACGCAGTGCACGAGGTGCGCTCGATTTGCCTCGAGGCTGGCGCGCCAAACATGTACATCATCTCCAAGGTGGAGTCCGCGCTCGCCGTCCGCAACTTCGATGAGATTCTCGCCGCATCAGACGGCATCATGGTGGCACGCGGCGACCTTGGCGTGGAGGAACCCCCAGCCGAGGTTCCCTACCTGCAGAAGCGCATCATCGAGCGCTGCAACCAAGCCTACAAGCCCGTCATCACCGCCACGCAGATGCTCGAGTCGATGGTGCACAACCCGCGCCCAACCCGCGCGGAGGTCACCGACGTCGCCAACGCCATCTTCGACGGCACCGACTGCGTCATGCTCAGCGGCGAGACCGCGGCCGGACACTTCCCCGCCGAGGCCGTCCGCATGATGGCAGAGGTATGCAGGCAGGCCGAGCAGCATCTGCCCGAACGGTACGTCTATCACGAGCAGAAGGGTCTCGAGAACGTGAGCGGTGCCACGGGCTTCGCCGCGGTCGAGATCGCGCGTCGCGTGGGTGCGGTAGCCATCCTGTGCCCCACCAAGTCGGGGCGCACCGCACGCATCATGAGCGTCTTCCGCCCGAAGTTCCCCATCATCGCCACCACGCCCAACGACTACACCATGCGACGCGCAAACTTCTACTGGGGCGTCGACGGCGTGCTGACCAGCGAGCAAGACGGCCTCGCCCCCACGTGCTACGACGCGCTGCGCAAGGCACGCCAGGCCAAGCTCGTGCGCCCCGATGACCTGGTGGTCATCACCGCAGGCGACCCCATCTCGTCGCCGCTCACGCAGGGAACAGAGGCAAACACCAACGTCTGCATGGTTGCTCAGGTCTTCTAATGGACGTCATCCCCCAACTCGTCGCAGACAAGGACGGGAGGCTCGCGCTCGAGGCAGACGGCGTCACGCTGCGTGGCGACTTTGCGCGTCTGCTCCCCCGGCTGCGTCCGCAGAACCTGCATCGCGAGCTTCTCGTTCGTGCGGCACGCGTGCGTGGCGTTCCGTCGCCGGTCGCCGTGGACGCCACAGCTGGTTTGGGCGAAGATGCGCTGCTGCTCGCGGCCGCGGGCTTCTCCGTAGTTCTGTTTGAGCGCGACGAGAGAGTCGCCGCCCTGCTTCGAGACGCCCTCCAACGTGCCCTGCAGGACGCGCGGCTCTCCGAGATTGCTGGGCGCATGCAACTGGTGGAAGAAGACGCCGTCACGGGGCTGAAGCATCTGGAGAAGAAGCCCGATGTGGTATATCTCGACCCGATGTTTCCCGCGCGGCGCAAGGATGCCGCAACGAACAAGAAGCTCCAGATGCTGCGCATGCTCGAACGGCCCTGCACCGAAGAGGGCGCTGAGGCGTTGCTTAGCGCGGCGCTCGATGCGGGGCCGCGCAAGGTGGTGGTCAAGCGGCCGCTCAAGGGACCGTACCTTGGAGGTCTGCGCCCGAGCAACTCGCTCGCCGGTAAGGTCGTCCGCTACGACATCCTGACTGTCCACAAGGGCTTGTCACACAAGGAGTAGCCCTCTTCATGCAGAACGGCCCCTTTTCACACAAGGAGCCGTCCCCTTCAAGCAGAACGGCCCGGGAGGATAACCCCTCCCGGGCCGTTCCGTGAACCGTCATCGGATGCTAGATCGTTCCGTACGAGTCATAGGAATCGTACCCGTACTCGTCATAGCCGTACTCATCGTAGCCGTACAGATCGGTGTCGTCCGCACCATACGTGTCGTCGGTGGTAGTGGTGCCGGTGCCGTTGGTCGTGCCCGTGCCCGTGCCAGTGCCGGTACCAGTTCCGGTGCCCGTGCCGCTGGTCGTGCCCGTGCCAGTCCCGTTCGTGGCAGTGCCCGTGCTCGTAGCGGTGCCAGTCCCGGTGCCAGTTCCGGTTTCGGTACCAGTGCTCGTGTCGTAACCATTGGTGCTCGTCGTACCGTCGCTGGTCGTGCTATCCATCGAGGTCGTCGTCGAGGTCGTCGAGGTCGAGGTCGTCGTCGCGCCGGCATCCGTCGAAGTCGTGGTCGTGGGCGCCATGTCGGCGATGGCCTGCATGTTGACCAGATACCAACCAGGCGTGTCCACCGTGTTGTCGTCCACGTAGGCAAAAATCATCGTGTTCGCAAACTCGTCAGTGCGATACTCGCCCGAGCTCAGGACCATGTCTTTGTTGAACCTCACGTCACACGAGAACAGCTTGTCGTTGTACATGATGCAGTTGGAGACCGACTCGTTGCTGAACCCGCTGAAGGAGTGGCTCCACACGAACGTGATGTCAACGCTGTTCACGAACGCCGTCGCCTGGTCGTAGAGCTCAGAACCGGGGATGAGGAACGAGGTGACACCCGAGATGCCACTGCCGAGGTCGTTGGTCATGAGAAGGCTCCACGTCTCGCCAACCTCGAGCGGGTCGATGGGCAGCTGGTCCGCCGTGCGGTTAGGCGTCGCGAGCGAGGCCGCCGCGATGCTCGTGCCGTTATGGTTAAGCTCGATGTTCGCGCCTTCGAAGTTGGTCGCCGTCACCTCGGGCTCGCTCATAAGTCCCTCGAGGTGATACGTGACGGCCTCGGGCACGTCAACGAACTGTGCCGCATACTCGAAGCCCGGCATCGCCGTGCTCGTGCCACCCATCGTGCTGGGGTCGAGCTGCTTGCCGTTGACCACGACGCTGGCGTTCTCGGGCACGGAGATGTCGTACGCGAGCCCTTCGTCCACCTTCGTCTCGGCCGTCTCCGGAACGTTCGGCGTGTAGAGAATGGCACGCGAGATGTCCCAGTCGGTGATGGTGAGCAGGCCAAGGCGCACGTAGGTGTCCGTCGGCTGCAGGTGCACCGTGAGGTAGGGCGCGTCATCAGCGTAGATAGTGTAGATGGGCGCGTTGGTGTCGAAGGCGATGCCGCCCTCCTCCACGCGATAATTCGCCTTGCCTACGCCCTGGTCAAAGCGTGCGTCGAGCTGCTCGATGGAGTCGTATGCTCCGATGTTGTCCTCGCGAATGACCTGGTCGCGCCGTGCCGTCGCCGCGTTGCCACCGGCCTTGAGGTCGTTGACGAACGAGTCGATATACACCTGCGGCTGGGCGTTCTCGTAACGCACGAGGCTGTCGTAGGTGTACACCATCGCAATGGCCGCGATGGCGATAAGGACGGCCACAAGGATGCCGTAACAAATCCAGAACACCGGTCGCCGCGAACGAGCACGGCTCTTGCTCTGATCGATCAGGTGCTGTGGCGCCTGACGCGCAGCAGGCACGGTCTTTGCACGTTGCTGCCGGGCATCCGGCCGCTGACGACGGAGGCGCGGAGCGCGCACCGGCTCCGGCTCGACCTCCACACCCGGATCGGGCACCGTCTCGAGCTCGGACCTTGTCTCTGCCAGAGCGTCTTGGTCAAACTCGTCTTCACGCTCCACATCGAGGTCTTCCTGAGTCACTTCGCCATACCCCTCATCAAGCTCGTTCTCGTCAAATGCCTCGTCGACCTCGTCCTCGAGTTCGTCGCCGTACTCCAAGATGAACTCGTCATCGAATTCATCCTCGAGCTCCATATCCGACTCCAGCTCGAAGTCCTCGTCGTCGAGGTACTCATCCGGCTCAATCGCCGACCCGCCATCCTCTACCGGCTCCTCTTCCTCAGAGACCACCCTGCCCCAGAAGGGCATGCTCGCGGCGTCCACGTCATCCGGTCTCTGCACGGAGTCATCCGCCGGCACCTGCGCCGCCTCGCGCTCCGGAACCGGCTCGACCTTCTTCCGCACGTGAGCACCGTAGTCCTCACCTTCGCTATCACGAACCGGCAGCGCACGCGTCGCGACCACAGGCACCACGCCCACGTTCGCGTCGTCCTCGCGCGCCTCCAGTTCCTGACGCTCCTCAGCTGCCAAGCGCACCTCCTGGGCTCGCTTTGCCCGTGCGCGGCGCTGTGCCCGTGCACGACGCTGGGCATCCGTCTCTTGCGCCGCACTGTCCTCGTCGTTTGCCGAGATAACCCTCACGCGCTGGTCCTTCGGCATGGCAGCCGGCGAACGACGCCGCTGCATCCTTCTCCTCGGCGCGCCCTCCGGCGCTCCCGCTGCATCCGCCCGCCTGGAGGCGTTCTGGCTGTTGTTCTCTTCCATCAAGCTCACCTCGCTTCGACAACAACCGCCGTCGGCATGAGCCACGAGCCGTTGGCGTACATGAGCGTCACGCTCGTCATCTCGTACTTACCGTCATACCACATGCTGGACGAGCTGCCACCGTCCAGGTTCGCAGCATTCACTGCGCCGTTCTCCACCATGATGTTGATGAGGTCGGAGGCCGTCGCGCCCAGATGGCCGCTCGCTCCACGACCGTCGGTCACGAGCAGCAGGACGGCACCGTCGGCGCGCTGCCCCACTACCGTACGCGGGTTGGCACCGGAGCCAAGTCCGCCAAGCTCGCGCGGAACGCCGTTGATGACCAGCGGCACGAAGTGGTTGTTCGCGTCGGACGCTTCGTCCTGGAAGCAGATCGCGTCGCGGATGTGGCGATCGGCGACGGTGGCACGAATCTCCTCCTCGCCCATCTCGTGGATGTCGATGATCTGCAGGAGGTTCGTGTCGTCGAATCCGATGAGGTAGAGGCCCTCCTCGTCGTAGATGTCCATGCACAGAATCTCGTGATCCTTCACCACGACGCCGCGCGGAGCACCACCCGTACCGGTGATGTTTGCGTACAGACCGCCGTTGACGCCCGCGATGCAGCCGTTTCCGGTCACGATCTCGTCAAGGTTCCAGCTGTCGCCAAAGGGGACGGAGCCGCCGATCTTCACGCGCGACGGGTCGTTCACGATCATGAGCTTCGCGTAGTAGGTACGCCCGAGAATCTCCTTGATCTCGATAGCGTTCATGTCGAGCGCCGCAGCCTCCTCGCCGGTCTGGCTCGCGTCGACGAGCGAGGCGTCGAGTACGCTCGTGTCCATGGACTGCATGGCCGTCTTGTTCACGATCTCGGAGATCTCTTCATTCGAGAGGAACAGGTGAGGCACGAACTTGAGCGACCCCGACTCCAAGAAGGTGGTCACGGTGAGGTCACGCGCCGACTGAGACGGTCCCTTGCAGAGCAGGAACACGATGCCAGCCAAGGCAATGACCAGCCCCAACACCACGGTTAGGAGCACGCCGAAAATGCGACGGATGATGCGCGCGGGCCCGAGTCCGTCCTTCTCCCGCTCGTCGCGCTTCGATTTGTCTCGTCCAAACACGAGTAACCCTCCCACTATCTAGATACAATGTGCTGAAGGTACAGATTACCGTATGAGGACCGAGTGCGCACGGCCCATTCGCCGCATTTCACATAGACTGAAAACCAAGCTCTGTGCTTGGGCTCCGTGCATGGGCTCTGTGCCCTGGGCTCCCGACCAGCCATGTTTAATGTGGCGCGTCTCACAGGCGTACCATCCTGTATAATGGGTGTTTACGTCTGACGAAGAAAAGAGTCTCATGGACCGCATTCCCATCATCATTCCCGCTTACGAGCCCGATGAGCGCATGATTGCGCTGTTCGAGGCACTCTCGGATCAGCACATGCGCCCCGTGGTTCTGGTCGATGACGGTAGCGGCCCCGCATATCGCCCCACCTTTGACGCCGCAAGCGCGCTCATGCACGACGAGGACGGCGATGTCTTGCTTGTGCATGAGGTCAACCGCGGCAAGGGTGCTGCGCTCAAGACGGCTTTCTCCTACGTGCTCGACCACTGGCCCGACGCCCCCGGCGTTGTGACGGCGGATTCCGATGGCCAACACACGCCATCGTGCATCGAGCGCATTCGCGCGGCACTTGCGAGCAACCCAACCTCACTGATCATGGGCGTGCGCACCTTCGACGGCGACAACGTTCCTTGGAAGAGTCGCATGGGCAACAAGATTACGTCGCGCGTGTTCGGCGCCCTCACGGGCCTGTATGTGTCCGACACCCAGACGGGCCTGCGCGGCATCCCACGCGACCTCATGAAGAAGTGCCTCGACCTGCCGGGAGACCGGTTCGAGTTCGAGACGCAGATGCTCACCTGCGCCCATGGCACGACGCCCATCGTCGAGGTGCCCATCTCCACCGTCTATGACTCCAAGGAGAATCACCAGACGCACTTCAACACAGTAAAGGACTCTTGGCGCATCTATCGTTCCCTGTTGCGTCAACCCGCCTTGTATGCACTCTCCTCGCTTGTCTCCTGCGGGGTGGACATTGGTGCCTTCGCGCTGCTGTGTCCTGCCTTGCGCGGAGTTGGTGGCTATGTGGCGATTTCGACCGTCGTCGCACGCCTGATCTCGGCGACGCTCAACTACACCATCAACTCACGCATCGTGTTCCAGAGCAAGCGCGACGACCTCGTCTCCGTCCCGCGCTACGCGGCGCTCGCCGTTACCATCATGGCCCTCAGCGCCTCGCTCACCACGCTGGGCACCATCGCGCTGCCCATGGCACCCGAGGTGCTCGTCAAGGGCGTGGTGGACGCGACGCTCTTTGTGCTGAGCTACGTGGCGCAACGTCAGTTGGTCTTCTAGGCGGTCTTCAGGCTCAAGCATGCCGTTCGTCGACCAATACCTACCGTTCGCCTGTCGTTCTCAATTACACACGAATTGAGCGGCGCAGGTCAGCGCTGCAATATTCATTTCTGCCTTCATTTTATGCGCTCCCCTTAAAGATGCCTGCAATCAGCGCTCGCGACGCACTGTTATGGTTCCTGCACGTTTGGCGCGGCCAAGTGACTCACCTGGTCGCGAAGGCACTTCGTCGCAAGGAGGCAGCGTCATGAGGGTATACATCGGATACTCCACCTCACTTCAATATTGGCTCTCGCACGGTACGGATGTGTCCTGCTACGCGAGGCAGGTCCATATGACGTCACTCAACAACGCGGCTTACACACTCACCCAGTTGCAATCATACGAACTCGAAGAACTCGGCCTCGAGGCGACCTCCGCGAGGGGTTGGCCAGACCGTGCTCGCAAGGGCCGCGCCGCGAAGAGGCCTGTTCCCACCGGACCGGCCATTCACGTCCTCGTCCCCGGAAAGCTCGACAGCAATCGGCTGGAAGGATTCGAGCGACACTGCTGGACATCGCGCATTCCCGAGCACAGCTTTTGCAGGCTCGATGGCGATGTGTACCTGAGTTTGCCAGAGTTCTCATTCCTGCAACTAGCGGGGGTCCTCAACATGCAGCAACTCGTTTTGGTGGGTTACTGGCTTTGTTCGAGTTATCGATTGAATGGCACGGATTTGCCGCTTACCGTCGACCCCATCACGACGGTAGCAAAGCTCGAGGAGTATTTGGCGGGCGCGACGGGTTGTTACGGTGCAAGCAAGGCGCGCCAAGCACTCAGATGGATCGTCGACGGCGCCCGATCGCCCCTCGAGGCAGATGTTGCCGCCCTCGCATCCCTTCCCGTACGCCTCGGCGGCTATGGTTTGCCACGACCCGCCATCAACTACCAAATCAAGGCAAGTGACTTCGATGCGGAGACGCTCGACCGCGACGACAGAACGTATTTCGAAATCGACCTCTACTGGAAGGGGAAACGCGTTGGCCTCGAGTACGATGGAGCGATTCATTATGAGCACGAGCGCATACGAAAGGACAAGCGGCGCCTGAACTGCCTGCTCGCGAACGGCGAGCGCATCCTTGTCGTAATGTACGACCAGCTGAACGACGCAGACGTGCGAAAGGCACTTATGAACCAACTCGCGAAGCTGCTGGGTGTGAAGCGACGCAAGGCTACCAGCAAGGAGAAAGACGAGCGCGACAAGCTGCTTGGCATCCTGTTTGGCAACGAGTTCTCCCTGTAACGACAGCACTCGCTCGACACCGCCCACCCGAACACCGCCCGCCCGAACACTGCCCACCCGAATAACCTCCCACCCGAACACCACCTGCCCGAACACCAC
>ODAI013557133.1_pt1 | contig 15191 bp, 11 predicted proteins | sample 1539321 | NCBI WGS metagenome assembly ODAI01 (sample SAMN02144231, study PRJEB22623) | gut metagenome | biome: sheep rumen | host: Ovis aries | place: New Zealand
CAGAGGTTGTGGCTGTTGAGGGAGCTGTAGATGAAGTAATAGGTATCTCCGAACTTCCTCATGGAGCTGGCTTCGCCGAAGGGCTGGGGCTCATAGGCCGTGCCCTTTGCCTCCTCTCCCGTCAGGACGCCTATGTAGGAGGGGCCGGACAGGACCGTCTTCATATCGGAGGGATCGATCTCATAGACCATGGGGCCGTGCTCGGTGGGCTTGGAACCATCCAGCAGGATGGGATTTCCCCCAAAGGCAAAGCCCACATAAAGGTAGAACCTTCCGTCGTCATCCTTGAAGATGGCGGGATCGAACTGGAAGGGCTCGTCCTTCTTGCCGATGGGGGTGCCGTCCTCATAGGATACGTAACCGTAGAATTCATACTTGCCGGCGGGCTCGTCGCACACGGCGATGGAGATCATCTTGGTGCCGCCCATGAAATAAAACAGATAGAACCTGCCGTCGGGGCCCTGGACCATATCGGGGGCCGCAAGGCCGTTGGTGATCTTGAACCAGGGGGCCGCAGGATCCTGCTCTCTCTTATAGATCTCGCCTTCGTAGCGCCAGTTGCCCAGATCGTCCACCGGAGCGGACCAGCATACATAGTCGCCCAGACAGAAGTTGATGCCGTTGAAAAGGTCGTGGGACCCGTATACATAGACCCTGCCGTCTACGATATGGGGCTCCGCGTCCGGAACATACTCCCAGCTGGCCATGTAGGGATTGATTGCCTGCCTTGTCTTCATAAATCATACCCTCCAGAAAACAGATCCTTTTTTGCCATGCCGCCCTGCCGTTCCGGGCAGGCTGCTGATACAGATATTATACGCTCAGAAAGGCTGTCCCGGCTATCTTTTCCGCAAAACGCGCCTTCCGAAACGCAAAATGCCAAAGCTGCCCCAAAGCCCCCTGTTAACAGCTGTGCCTGCCCTCAAACCGTTTTTCCCGACAAAATGACTCCCCTGCCGGAATCCTGCTCTTTCTTTACCATTCCCTTTTTATGCTTTTCTGCTATACTGACATGCAGGGACATTTCCTTTCTTCCCGCGGAAAAAGGCCACGCCCCGCATGCAGCTTTATGAGGAGGTTTACTGCCTTGAACGAAAACGGAAAACGCTACCGGGATATACTGATCCTGGTAGCCTCCATCACCTTTGTCATCTGCGTCATACTGCTGGTCTTTTTCAGGACCGGGATCATCGTAAAGGCCGTCTCTGTCCTGGCCGCCATCCTGATGCCCTTCATATTCGGCTTTGTGTTCGCCTACCTGCTCCGGCCCGTGGCCCTGACCTTCGAAAAGTGGATCGGCCTTCTCTTTGACCGGATGAAGATAAAGCACAGGGGAAGCATCCGCATGATCAGCATCCTGCTGACCATGGTCCTTCTCCTTCTTCTGCTGGGCCTTCTGGTCATGGCCATCGTCCCCGGCGTCGTAAGCTCCGTGACCACCCTGGTCCAGTCCCTCAACACCTATGTCCGCCAGTTCGAAGCCTGGCTGGAAAGCATCAATGTGGGATCCGAAAACGAGGCCGGCACGGAAATGGTAGGCCTCATCGAACAGGCCGTCCAGACCGTGACCAACAGACTGAACGAATGGCTCTCCAAGGACCTTCTGCCCACCCTGACCTCCCAGATGAACAAGGTCACGGCCTCCTTCTCCAGTATCCTCAGCATCATCAAGAACTTCGGCCTCGGCCTCATTATTTCCGTCTATCTTCTGTCCGGCTGGGAAAAATACATGGCCCAGGCGAAGCTGATCGCCTACTCTGTCCTTCCCGGAAAGGCCGCCGACTGGCTGGGGAAGGAAATCCGCTTCGTGGACCGCAGCTTTTCCGGCTTTATCAGCGGCAAGATCATCGACTCCGCCATCATCGGCCTGATCTGCTTCGCTTTTTCCATGATCGTGGGCCTTCCCTACGGCATCCTGGTCAGCGTCATCGTGGGGATCACAAATATCATCCCCTTCTTCGGGCCTTACCTGGGCGCCATTCCCTCGGCCCTGCTGATCCTGACCGAGTCCCCCTGGAAATGTCTTGTCTTCGTGGTCTTCATCATTATCCTCCAGCAGGTGGACGGCAACGTCATAGGCCCCATGATCCTGGGCGACAAGGTGGGCCTGTCCAGCTTCTGGATCCTCTTTGCCATCCTCTTCTTCGGCGCCCTCTGGGGTCTGGTGGGCATGATCGTGGGCGTTCCCATCTTTGCGGTGGCTTACGACCTGGTGGCAAGGAGCGTGGGCTACGGCCTGAAAAAGAAGAATCGGACCGACCTTCTGGACGCTTACCACAGTGCCTTTCCTGAAGAAGAAAAGGAAAAGCCGGAAAAAAAATAAATAGTCCGGAAGAGAAAAAGAAGAAAGAAGAACGAAGAACGAAGGATCCGGCCACAGAACTGAAAAAACGAAATACGATACCGATAGAAGAACCTCCCGGGCAGATCCCGGGAGGTTCTCTGATGTCCGGAGCAGGGCATTTGTCTCATCAGGGGCAGGGAGGCGGATCCTTTCCGGAATACTTTATTAACAAAAGTGTCATTGACAGGGAGTGAAGGCATGTTATGATATTTGCAGAAAAGAAATGCAGAGTAGGCCACGGAGCGTTAAGTGCCGGGTGAACAGGGAGTTGTCACCCGGACGAAAAGAAGAACTTTTTATTTAGAAGCCCTTCTTGCGGTTCCGCAGCCGCATCCCGCTGCTACATACAGAGCCCCCTCCCTGGGAATCTCCTTATGTAGTTCACGGATCACAAAGGAGGTTTTTTTTATGGAAAAACTTAAAGATGTCCGCTATCTGACCACCGCGGGCCTTCTTCTGGCCGCGGCTACTGTCCTGGGATTTCTGAAGGTCCCGGTGACCCAGCTGATCGAGCTGCGCTTCCAGTTCCTTCCCGTTGCCATGGCAGGCCTTCTCATGGGCCCGGCCGTAGGCGGCATGGTAGGCGCCCTGACCGATATCCTGGCCTACCTGGTCAGGCCCACAGGTCCCTACTTCCCCGGCTTTACCATCAGCTCCATGCTGACCGGCATGATCTTCGGGCTGATCCTTTACAAAAAGCCCCTGACCCTGACAAGGCTCCTGCTGGCCCAGGCCGCGGAAACTGTCCTGATCAGCATGCTCTTCAACAGCTTCAACCTCTCCCTCCTCTACGGGAATCCCTTCCCCGCCGTCTTTGCCGCAAGGTTTTTAAAGAGCCTTGTCATGTATCCGGTCAACGCTGTTCTGCTGGCCGGGATCCTGCGTCCCTCCGGCCGCTACCTGCCTTCCTTCCTGAGGACAGGCCTGCGCTGAAGGAGCAGAAGGCACAAGACACAGATCTTTTTTAAGGGGAATACATCCATGCATAAGCAGGAAGATACAAGCGAAGTCATGCATACACAAAGTCATCAGAACGCAGATCAGGAGTACGCTGCCCCCGGCAGCGTACTCCTCTTTATGCAGAAGGTAAAAGAAAGAGGATCCATTCCCGGCCTTGAGAGGATCTCGGCCCTCCTTTCCCTTCTGGGAGATCCCCAGAAGGACCTGAAATACGTCCATGTGGCCGGCACCAACGGCAAAGGTTCGGTCTGCGCCTTCCTCTCTTCCATCCTGGCCTCCTCCGGCCTTTCCTGCGGGGTCTTTTCCTCCCCCTGGATCCAGAGGTATACGGAGCAGATCCGGATCTGTTCTCCGGTAGGGACAAGAGAGATCAGTGAGGAAGATCTGGCCCTCATTACAGAAGAGATCCGGGTGGCCGCCCTTCCCCTGGAAAAGGAGGGCCCCGGCCTTCCTACGGAATTCGAGCTGCTGACGGCGGCGGCCATTTTATATTTCCGAAGGAAGAAGTGCAGCGTAGTGATCCTGGAAGCCGGCATGGGAGGGAGGCTGGATTCCACCAATGTCATCCCCTGCCCGGAAGCGGCCGTGCTGACCCCCATTTCCATGGACCACGAAGCCTTTCTGGGCCATACCCTCTCAGAGATCGCCGGGGAAAAGGCCGGCATCGTCAAGGAGAGCTGCAGCGTGGTCTCCGCCCCCCAGAAGGAAGAAGCCCTTTCTGTCATAAAGGAAAGGTGCCTGGAAAAAGGCGCCTCCCTGACCATAGCCCAAATCCCCGAACTTCTCTCTTCCGGCCCTCTTGGGACAGAATTTACGCTGGAAGGATACGCCCCTCTGCAGGGGGGCGCAGAAAAGGCGGTCGCCTCTTCTCCCTTCCGCATCCGCCTTGCAGGGGCCTTCCAGCCCGGGAACGCATCCCTTGCCCTGCAGGCGGCCCTGGTCCTTGGAGAGAAGGGCTGTCCCGTGACAGATGCTTCTATCCGGCAGGGCCTTTTAAAGGCCACGTGGCCCGGACGCTTCGAGTTCCTCTCTACAGATCCCCCCTTCATCATTGACGGAGCTCACAACCCGGACGGGATCAGCGCCCTTACGAAAAGCCTCTCCCTCTGCTTCCCCGGAAAAAAGCTCACCATGATCGCCGGCGTTCTTGCGGACAAAGACTATGAAGCCATGTTCCGGGAGATGATCCCCTTTGCGGAAAGCTTTATTACCGTGACCGTGCCCAATCCCAGGGCCCTTCCTGCCAAGGACCTGGCGGAATATATAAGGAAATGCGGCGGAAAGGCCCATCATGCCTCCTCCCTGGAAGAAGCTCTGGAGGAATCCATCCGCCTGCAGAAGAAAGACCATACAGCCGGCATTCTGGCCTTCGGGTCCCTCTACTATATAGGAAAGATAAGGTCCCTGATGGGAGAAAAGCCAGCCGGTTTCTCATGACCGGTTCCCCGGGACTTTCAGAGTGCAGCTACTGATTCCCGAAGCATAAGCAGGCATCATAAAAACCGTTAAGAAGGCAGGATCTGCTCTAAAACAGAGCATTTCCTGCCTTCCGTTCAGTATGCTGCCGTACCGCCCTTCCCTGCCTGTGCATGGGCATATTGCTTCCAGTACCCTCAATTAACGCGAAAAATGTGCGTTCTCAGTCTTCGTGACCTTCTCATGTATGCCGGGGGAAAAGTCCCGATCTGATTTTCTTCTGCATAGTAAATCCAGACACAAAACTTTCCTGGAAACCAGCTCGGCAATGTCCCTGGATGATCTGAATGCCGATATTGACAAAAAAGCGGAAAATGCTACAATTAAATTACCTAATAGGTAATAATATTGAGCAAATGGATGAGAATAGTATATGCAAATACGAGAACCCAAAAGCAGTGCAGTAGTTTGAAAGAAGCTGCAAAGCTTTTTGGAGGAGACAAAAGGCTGGCAGCAAGTCTGTTGGCAAGAATCAATGCTGCCTAGCAGGCGGATGTATGAAAAGACATCATAGTGATGCCTACGTTCCGGTTTCATAACCTCAAGGGAAAGCTGAACGGATACTTTGCTATTGATGTTAAAACGATACGGGATAAGTGGAGGATAATTCTGCAGCCTCTTGATGATGAGGAAAAAGCGTTTGATCCATGTGACATCGATAAAATTGCTGCTGTTGTCAGGATTGTAGAGATAAGAGAGGTGAGTGCGCATTATGAGTAATTATATTGAATATAACGATAAGATTGCATTCCATCCAGGATATTATCTCAAAGAGCTGGTTGATGAAAGCGGTCTGACACAGGAGGATTTTGCCAAAAGACTGGGTACTACTCCAAAGAATCTCAGTATTCTTATCCGAGGTGAACAATGCCTTTCTATTGATATCGCTACAAAACTGTCAAGAATGCTGGGAACCACGATTGCTTACTGGCTCAATCTGCAGCAGGCCTATGACGAAAAGCTGGCTGAGATTCAATCAGATGAAGAGTTAAAAAGGGAGCGGGAGGTTTTTAAACTGATTGATTACAGGTACTTTCGTGATCACTTTAAACTCCCGGATCTTCCACGCAGGGTCGATGAACAGATCAAATGTGTTCGGGAATTTCTTTCGGTATCTTCGCTGACAGTATTAAAGGAAGAGAATCTTGCCGTGAATTTCAGAAGCTATTCTGAGAATCTGAGCATTTCGAATACAGTTAATGCTAACGCAATGGTTCAGATCGGCATCAATCAGACCATAAAGATGGAAATTCCGAAATACAATAAAAAGAAATTTGAAAAAGCTGTTTCGTTTGCTTTAACACAGACAGGGAATCATTCCGGATTCTTACCTGTCATTAAAGAAGCATTTGGTGAGGCCGGGGTTGCTCTTATTGCACTTCCAAACCTGAAAAATTCGGGTATTAACGGAGCGACCAAACGGGTTGACGGCAAGATCATGCTTATGGTTAATGATCGAAGACATTATGCAGATACATTCTGGTTTACTCTGTTTCATGAGATCGGGCATATTTTGAATGGTGATTTAGGGGTGACCTTTCACGATGAGGCTGAGGATGAAGCAGATCGTTATGCACAGATGAAGCTCATTCCACAGGAACGCTATGAGGAATTCATACATCAGCATGAATATTTCGATGAGCTGGATATCTGCGAATTTGCCAGAGATATTAATCGTGATCCGGGAATTGTTCTTGGCAGGCTGCTCAGAGATAAGCTGGTTTCGGAAACGGATATGCGGCTGAAAAACAGGCTGAGACATTCATACAATGTTGTAATTTCATAGCGCCTGCCTCCGGCCGCACCCAAAGCAAAACAGAGCTGTTCCTTTGTGAAAGTGTGCCAGGCTGCACACAAACTGATAAAACCACAGGGGAAAACTCTATGTGCAGGATATGAGACCAGTATTAAGACAAGATCAATGGATCGTTTTTCTTATGTTTTTTGGCTTCCCAACAGCATCCGGGTCTGCATGAACGGCGGGGAATTGATGAAGCATGTCTCTGATAAAAACGGCTTCACATTCGCTGCTGGGTTTCTCATGCTCTCTTTTTACATCATACGGCAGCATTTGATTTTGTTTTATCTGCAGGCAGCCGGCGGTATGCTGTTCCTGAAAGGAAGGTGAATGACTATGGAAGACACATCCCCTGTATCTGCAATAATCGATACGTCCCTGAAAGAAAGTGCGGAGGCGATCCTTACGAAGCTCGGCATCACTCCCTCCGCAGCCATCCAGATGTTTTACAGTCAGATCGTTCTGCATGGCGGCTTACCATTTGATGTGCGCATTCCGCCGCCGGAACCGGCGGCCGGAGCTGCTCTTTCACGCGCTGAACTTGATGCCAGGCTGATGAAAGGAGTGGAATCTCTGAAAGCCGGGAAGGGCTATTCTGCGGATGAAGTCGATGTCATGCTCCGGAAGGAGTTTGGCATATGACCAGCCCCCATCTGTTCCCGTATTGCTTTCGGGAAGCCCTCTCCCCAAAATGCCGGGAAAACGGTGAACCGGATACGTAAATCCATCCGCTTCCCCGCCTCTTTCCAGAAGGACACACAGCTGTCGAATAAAAGCCATGGGCTTCCATGGGAATGCATTTTCTTCCGGCCGGTGCAGAGATACCCGCTCTGCACCGGCTTACCTGTGCAGTGCATTTCACTCCCAGGCCGGACTAAACTGTCAGAGAGGCCAACGCCGCTTTCTGCCTTGCCGCCCCTGTCATCTTCTGGCCGGGATCCCGGCAGGTTCCCGGAAGGTATCAGGAAAAATCTTCCCGACCGTCCTGCCCGGAAAAGCGTCCCGGCCTTTTCGTGCATCCTGCACAAGGGCCGGAAATGTTAACTCCGGATTTTGAGATAGCATTTTTGTTAAAACACGTGTATCATAAACAATGTATAGTCTCCCGCCGGGAGGCTTTTTACTAATAACCGCAATTCAAAGAAAGGAGCACACATGAAGCGTAAATTGGCACTCCTGCTGATCACGACGCTGACTGCCGCTGCGATTCCTTTTTCTGCTCCTGCCTACGCGGCCGACACGCCCTCCGAAGAGACCGTGACAGAGGCCGGTGAGGCAGGTCTTCCTGCTCCCGAATCCACTACTCCTACGTCTGCAGAAGAAGAAACCGTACCGGGCGGATCCGTTCAGGAAGCAGAAGATCCCCCTGCCCAGGCAGAAGAGACCGATGTACCTGCCCAGACAGAAGATATCGATGTACCTGCCCCGGCAGAAGATACCCCTGCAGGAGAAGAAGATGCCGGATCCTCAGATGAGGTCCTCTCTCCCGAGGATATCCCCATGGAGGCCCCGGATCCCGAACCCGGTCTGATTGAGGAGACTTCCGACGAAGAGACGGTCCCGGACGAAAGCTCCGAAGAGATCGAAGACCTGGAAGCAACAGAACTGGAAGACGCGGAAGCGGGCAATCTTCCCAAAATCACCGCAGCCGGCTGGTACTACTTCAACGGCGGATGGCATCTCTACTTTGTGGATCCAAAGGACAAGGTCCTGAAGCAGCACGTATCCGAATGGGTGGATTTCCCCGCGGAGCAGACCGTAAGCGGCCCCGACATCTCCGTCGTCCTCTCCGATGCCTCCACCACAGATCCCGGCGCCGTGACCACACAGACCCAGACCCTGGTGGTCAGAAAAGGAAAACACTTTTTTGACAAGGACGGCAATTTTGCCGTAGCAGGTCCCTTCGAGACCCCGGATGCCGGGATCCAGTACTTTGACAAAGACGGCTTTATCCAGACAGGATGGGTCATCTACGACGGTGTCTGGCACTATTTCGACGAGAAATCAGGCATTCTGAAATACGCCTGGAAGTATCTGAAGGAAGAAATAAAGGTAAGGAGCCAGGAGACCGGCAAAAAGGTCACCATCAAAAGCGGCCGCCACTTCTTCGACGAGAACGGCGACCATGTGACGGACAACGTCATTATGACCCCGGACAAGGGCCTGCAGTTCTTCAACTCCGACGGCGTCCGCAAGGTGGGCTACCAGAGGTGCGGCGACTACTGGTACTATTTCGAGAAAGAGACCGGCGCCATCATCGACGGCTGGAAGTATGTGAAGAAGGACAAGGCGGCCGTCAACTATAAGACCGGCGGTACCTACACCTTCAAGGCCGGCTGGCACTTCTTCGATTCCCAGGGCCACCATTTCAAGAAAGGCCTCTATAAGACCCCGGACAAGGGCACCCAGTACTTCAACGCCTACGGCGTCCGCAAGGTGGGCTACGTCAAGATCGACGGCAAGTGGTACCACTTCAAGAAAGAGACCGGCATGGACAAGGGCATCGTCTGGCTCTCCGCCAAAACGGTGAACGGGACCACCTTCGGAAAGGGAAGCCATTACTTCAACACCTCCACCGGCGTCCATGTGACCAACGCCTGGGTGGATTACCAGGGAAACAGATACCGCCTCGGCAATAACGGCGCGGCCCTGACCGGCTGGCAGAAGCTGGACGGAGCCTACTACCACTTCAACACCAAGGGCGTCATGGAAAAGAGCAAGACCGTTTCCGGCATCACCCTGGGCTCGAACGGAAAAGCTTCTGTATCCAACGCCCAGGCCGAAATGATGATCCGGGTCCAGTCCATCAGCAGCAAGACCAACTGGCTCTGCGTCACGGACAAGGACAACCACAGGGCCGGCTTCTTCAAGGGCTACAAGGGCAACTGGACCCTGGTCAAGTACTGGCCCGTAGCCGTCGGCGCCTGGTACCAGGGCAAGAGCAAGACCCCTTCCGGCACCTACCGGGTGGCCTACCATCAGTACCGCATGACCCATCTGACATCCTTCTACTATGTCACCTGGACATCCGCCGGCGTAGGCTATCACTCCAAGCTGTATTCCATCAATGTCTACAGCCCCAACAATCCCATCGTAGACAATTCCATGGCAGTCCACATCACCAACGGCTGCATGCGTCTGGATCTGGGCAACGCCCAGTGGGTCTATAACACAGTTCCCAACAACTCCGCCGTATATATTTACGGCAGGTAAACAGCAGCCAGGCACAGGAAACGCCGGAGCCTCATGGCTCCGGCGCTTGTATGCCCCGCTGCTGCAAATGCACCTTCCATCTTCACAGCTTCTTTTCCACAGGATCTCTTCAAAGGACCTTAATTTACATCACTGATAAACAACTCCGCACAGTCTGAACTGGCTTTTGAGGCTGAATCTGTGTACAATAGAAAAGGATTTTTTTTCAGACAGCCGAAACAACCAGAAACAACATAAACAAAAATGCCGCAGTATCCTGCGGCAGGGGGAAAACATGAAACAAAAGATAGCACTGTTACTGACCGTCATCATGACAGCTACTTCCATGCCCCTGGGCATTACGGCCGCAGATACAGCGCCGGAAGCACAGGTTCCGGTCCAGGCAGAAGAGACCGTCCCTGAAGAGGCCTCTCCCGCTCCTGAGCAGACCGCCGAAGCCGTCCCCGAGACCGCGGAGGAAGCAAAGACAGAAGAAGCTGCCGCTCCCGCAGAGGAGACTCAGAATACCGAAAACGAAACTCCCGCGCCTGCGCCTGAAGAAGGCACCGCGGAAAAACCCGCGGAAGAAGCGCCTGCAGCAGAGGCTCCCGCAGCAGAAACGCCTGCGGAAGAAGCCCCCGCAGCGGAAAACGCCCAGGCGGAAGCCGAGCCCGCCCAGGAGGAAGCGCCCAAATCTGCCGGCTGGTACCTGGAATCCGACGGATGGCACAACTATTACAATGCCACCGAGAACGGCCAGAGCGTGGTAAAGGAGCGAGAGAGCGAATGGTTCGTTCCCGCAAGAAAGACCACCGTCCGGGACGGGGACTCTTCCATGGTCCTTGAAGCAAAGGCCACCTATTACTTCGATGAAAACGGCGCCCTGGCCGTAGGCCGGGAAGTGGATACCGTAGCCTACAGAAACGAAATGGACGCGGCCACCCGCTTCTTCGACTACAAGGGCATTCCTGTCACGGGCTATGCCAGATACGGGGCAAAGACCCATTACATCGAAAAGAAAAAGGGCATGATCAAGGATGCCATGGTCAGCCTGTCAAAGGACTCCACCTATACCCTTTACAAGAAAAGCGGCAAGACCTCCAAAAAGAAGCTGCCTGCCGGCAAACGCTACTTTGACGCGGACGGCGTCATGGCCACCGGCATCACACAGACAAAAACGAACGGTATCCAGTTCTTTGATTCCAAGGGCCTCAACCAGACCGGCCTCATTTCCGTGGACGGCATCCTGCACTTCTACGGAAGCTCCTCCGGCATGGCTGTGGACCGCTTCGTGAAGCTGAGCCGGAACTTTACCGTAACAGATCTGACCACAGGGAAGAAGATCACTGTGGCAAAGGGAAAGCACTACTTCGATTCCAAGGGCCTCATGCTGACCGGCGAATACCAGACCAAAGATAACGGCATCCAGTATTCGGATCCCGCAGGCCTCAACCACACCGGCTACGTTTCCGTAAACGGCGTTCTCTACTACTTTGATCCCAATACGGGCAAGGTCACCAACACCTCCCTGACTCTGGACAAGGCCGCCACCATTACAGATACCGTCACCGGCAAGTCCGTAAGCGTCCCTGCCGGCACCCGCTTCTTTACCGAAGACGGCACCGTACAGAGGGGCTGGTATCCCAGCGAAGAGGACAAGCAGTTCTATTACAGCTCCTCCGGCCTTTCCATGACAGGCCATATCTCCGTGGACGGCGTGATCTACTTCGTCTACTCCAAAACAGGCCTTTTGAAGAACGCTTCCAGCACCTTAAGCAAGGATGCCACCATCACAGACCAGGTCACAGGCAAGTCCGTAAAGCTCCTCAAGGGCGAGCGCCTCTTCGGCGAAGACGGCGTCATGGTGACCGGCTGGTATCCCAGCGAAGCGGAAAAGAAGTTCTACTACAGTGATAACGGCCTGACCCAGACCGGATATGTCTCCGTGGGCGGCGAGCTCTACTATATCGATCCTGCAGACGGCCTCTTAAAGGACGGCGGAAACACCCTGGCAAAGGACCTGACCATTACCGACCAGGTCACAGGCAGAAATACCCCCCTCAAGGCCGGCACCCGCTACTTTGACGCAGAGGGCTCCCTGGTCCACGGCGAATATGCCACCAAGGACAAGGGCATCCAGTATTTCGATACCTACGGCAACGCCCTGTACGGCTACGTTTACTATGACGGCAACCTCCACTACATCGACAGAGAGACCGGCAAGCTGAAAAACGCCGTCAACAACGAGATCGACGGCCTCAAGGACATCGTCAACCAGGACAGCCCCACCGCATATGTGCGTCTGACTCCCGGCGCCCGCTACTTCGACGAGAACGGCAACGCCGTCCGCGGCGAGTACCGCACCATCGACGCAAAAGATCCCGTCAAGAACAAGAGATACTACGGCACCATGTACTTCTTTAACGACGGTGCCATGGGCTTCCGCTTTACCAGGATCGGCAGCGACTGGAAGTACTTCCTGAGGGAAGGCGGCATGGTAACAGGCGGCGACTTCGACTTCTCCTATGAAGGAAAGGCCCTGTCCAAGCCCACTTCCAAGGGCGCCTACTCTCTGGACGGCGGCACCTATTTCAAGAAAGGCCACTACTTCTTCGACGAGAACGGCGTCATGAAGACCGGTCTTCACCAGGTCAAAGGCGCAGATGGCAGCGTAAAGAACTACTTCTACAACGATACCACCGGACGCCGCGTGGAAAAGGGCTGGGTCCTGGCCGGCGGCAAGTATTACTTCCTGAGCAACGACGGCAGCGTAGCTACAGACAGCAGCGGACAGATGCTGACCGGCGCCGTGACCAAGGAAGGCTTCCTGGTAGATCCCAGAGACGGCAAGACCTACATGATCGCCGACGACGGCTCCCTTGCCCACGGCTGGCAGAAGGTGGGCGATATGTGGTACCACTTCAACGAAAAGACCGGCATCATGGACGGAAAGTCCAAGAACCCCATCAACTCCTTCTGCACGGTGGACGGCAAGGTGTTCTACTTCGACAAGAACGGAAAGATGGTCACCGGCCTGCAGAAGATCTCCGGCCACTGGTACTATTTCGACAAGAAGGGCGTCCGTCAGGACAACACCATGGTCTACGGCATCTCCTTCGACAAGAACGGCATCGCCACCAAGGCAGGCTTCGGCGGCCCCCACGGCAAGGGCGGCGCGGCCAATGTCACCGACGCCATGATCGAAATGGTCAAGATGGCACAGACCAGAGTCATCAGCACCAACCCCACCAGATGGTATGCCTTTACCGATAAGGACCACTGCCAGGCAGGCTTCTTCCACTACGAAAGCGGCGCCTGGGTCCTGCAGCTCTACTGCCCCGTCAGCGTAGGCGCCTGGTACCAGGGCAGGTCCAAGACCCCCACCGGCCGCTACGTGATCAATGACAAGCTTTACAGGATGACCCACTTTACCTCCTTCTACTATGTCTCCTGGACCAGCGCGGGCGTAGGCTATCATACGCCTCTGTATTCCATAAGTCTCCATTCCGTCTCCGCTTCCACAAAGCCAGTCGATCCTGTCATCGGCGGCTCGGGAGGACACAGATCCAACGGCTGCATGCGTCTGCACTATGCCAACGCAGTATGGCAGTACAACAAGCTTCCCAAGGGAACATGGGTCTGGATGTACGGCAAATAAAAAGCATCACATGGCTATGGCCCTTCGAAAGAAAGGCCATAGCCTTTTTTCTTCCGTTTTACTGCGGGACAAAGTATTGGTACGGGAGAGACAGTTTTTCAGAAAGGTCCCGTTTCAGGCTCATTGTTCTTCATCGTTTTTCTCTGCGCCGGGTTGGGGAGATGTATCTTAACCAGGCCGGCTCCCGCAGGATCAGCATTCTTTAAAAAACTCCCGAAAGGCAGGATTCAGGTGTCTGCCTTTCGGGAGTTTTTTCTCAAATTTTATGATCTGTCTGATGGTTTCCGCATATTTGAATCAGGTGCCGCCTTCCCAGGCTCTTCTTGCTGATTGAAGATCTGATGTCCTGACTGCTTCAGCTGTCGATAATCCCATAATGCCTTAACAGTTCTATTCTTTTTCTGCCAATGGCAAGGCTCTCTTCAGCAGTTCCGGTACCGGAGCTGTTTTTTACTTCCGCGGCATAATGAAGCAGACGCTGTCCCCATGCAAAAGGAAGCAGAACCGGATTCCTGATCAGATAAGGATATCTGCCTGTAAGGGATTTGGCCGGGGGAAAAATAAGGGACAGCAGGGACTCATTCTGTTTTTTTCCCTGCCTGTCATTTTCCACGGCCTTCAGGGTAATGCCGGCGCTGTGGCGCCGTACAAGGGTCGCACTCCCATGCAGGCCGCCATCCAGGATATCCTGTAAAAGGGGTACAGGATCCTGCTCTTCCAGTTTCCATTCAGTCAGATTTCGGAAAAAGGCGGCATCCCGAAGGAGATATAGTTCGATGATACGGAACAGGGCACAGGCAAAGACAAAGGCATGAGCCTTTTCCAGACAATCCCGAAGCCTGGTCCAATTGATCTGTTTTTCGTATCTTTCAGCGTAAAGGCCTATATCGCACAGAGGACGGATACCGACTCCGCTGTAAAGGAAATGCTTATAGGCATGAAGGATCAGATAGAGCAGATGATCGTCCGCTCCCAGTGTGTAAAGAGAAACCCTGTTGACTGGCTGAACCTCCATATGATCCCAGACATGGTCAAACAGGGCATTCAGTCTTCCATACGCAGATGATTCTTCAGGAAACAGAGTCTTATGCACTTCCAGATAAAGATGCCTTTCTCTGTTTTCATAGCTGATTTCCGAAGATGTCCGGAAGCTTTGTTCCGGCAGTACCTGGCTGAAGCCTTCTCTGACCAGCAGGGCGCTGCAGGCTTCGGCTTCCTCTTCCCGGATCAGGAGGTCCTCATCAATGGAAGGACGAAGAGACCCTCTGGGATAAAGCTCTCTGATTACAGCTCCCTTAACGACAAGGGGATGCAGGCCCTGATCTGTCATCTTCCTGTACAAACCGGTGAATTCAGCCGTAGCGGCACTTTGAACGCCTGCCTGTACAAGAGCTCCCCCGGCCGCCCTCTGAAAGACCGCAGTACTGCACACGGAATCGGCTGCTTCGTAAAGAGTCTGACATATGACAGGCGAAATCTGATGATCTGAAGCCAGAGCCAGAATTGCCGGCAAAGCATCATCCGCATCAGATGAAAGTCTGCAGGGGTGTCCTTTCAAACCAGAGGAAAGAATGCGGAGAAATTCTTTTTGGGCAGATGATAAACCTTTTCCCTGAGCGCCGTTCCGGAAATGAAACCGGACCGGCGCCCTGCATGGCAGTGTGAGAATCAGCCCCTTGGCTCCCTGCCTTCCTTAAACATGAGCATCATCTCATTGGTCAGGGAATAGTCATCGGGCTGCAGGACCACTTCCTCCCGCTTCA
>ODAI013560295.1_pt1 | contig 15191 bp, 9 predicted proteins | sample 1539321 | NCBI WGS metagenome assembly ODAI01 (sample SAMN02144231, study PRJEB22623) | gut metagenome | biome: sheep rumen | host: Ovis aries | place: New Zealand
TACTCCTCAGTGAGCTTTATTGCATGGGAAACCATGCAGGCCAGTATCTGATTGAGGTATATGTGGTAATTGCCGGTAAATGTTATAGGTCTCTTGTCGAGACTGAATATCAATGGTGTTATGCCTGTTATGTAAAGTCCTGAAGTCTCAGGGAGGATGTTCATTTCAACGAATCCTGTCAGCTTTACGGGGTAGAAGAAATGGAGACCGTAGCAGCGGTCCTTTATCTTCATATCGCTGAATATCTCAGCAATATCCAGGGATGATGTATTGGTCAGGAGCAGACACATAGGAGATACTATGGCCTCAAGCTTTGCGAAGATATCCTTCTTTGCAGCCATATCCTCGTATATAGCCTCAATGACCATATTGCAGTCAGCAAAATCATTAAGGTCATTTGTAAAGCGGAAGATCTGTTTTTTCTCCTCATACTCACCGAGGCTGAGCTTTCTGCGCTTCAGAGCCTTATTGAGTTCCTTCAGGAGCTCCTCTGTATGCTGCTCCTCGTTTCCGCAGATATCGTATATAACGTATTCTGTTTCTGTGAGTTTATCGAAAAACAGGCGGAAAATATCCCTTCCCATTTTTCCGTAGCCAATAAAACCGATTTTCATTATTCGTTGCCTCCTTTTGAGGTAAGATATCCCGAAAGGTATTCCTTGCGGGATGCAGGGTCAAATCCGCCTTGAGCGGAGATATACTCTATCAGTGCTTCTGCTTCCGGAAGTCCCTGTTTTTTGCCGGCGAAGATATCGGCCCAGCCTATTTCAAAGGCTTCCTCGGCAGGTATCATCTCTCCGGACATGACAAGGCGGTATGCATTCTGTATGCCGCATATTTCGATAGTCCTTGCAGCTCCGCCGAGTGCAGGGAGAATACCGAAGGTAGATTCAGGCTGACCTACTCTTGCATTTTTTTCTATTATCCTGTAGTGGCTGTTGACTGCTATCTCGCTGCCGGAGCCGATGCAGAATCCGGTGACAACGCTGACTACAGGGAAGGGGAGCTCACGGAGGAAGGTGAAGAAATGCTTCTGTTTTATATGTCCCTCCGGGAGCACTCCGGTGCTGTCGTCATATTTTTCCTGTGAGGAGCGGTCTGAGAGTGCATCCACATCAGCACCGACACTGAAATGTCTGCCTGCACCCTTGATTATCAGGCCCTTGACAGAGCTGTCCTCAGCTTTTTTCTCTATGTCAGCCATAATGCTCTCGTATTCACGGAAAAAATCGGCTGTCATGATATTATTGCCGGGCATATCCATAGAGAGTATGAGTATGCCGTTCTCATTTTCGAGTATCATTCCTGCTGATTCACTCATTGCTGCCGCCTCCGTTCTTTTCAGCCATTAGTCTGTAGAAGGCCTTTGACTCCATAGTGAGGAGCTCCTCCTGAGAGGCGCCCTTTCTTGCGGCGATGAATATATCATTTATCTCGTTTATCTGTCTGAGGGACTTATCCTTATAGAGTTTTTCCGGCAGCTCTGCGGCCTCTTCTTCTGTAATTACAAGGTCGAAGAGTCCGGAAAGGCTTCCGTCGGAAGGGCTGCCTGCGGCAGCTGTGATAAATGGTGCATTAAGGAAAAAGTCTCTGATACTCTCATCTGTTCCGACAGTGCCGCTGATATGAACTATCAGCAGTGCAGGCGAACCGATATCGGCGCCTTCAAGGCAGCTGAGACCGGATATTTCGCTGATCTCTGTGACTGTATCTGTTTTAGTTATCTTCATCTGAATCACACTCCAGATATTTTTTTACGGCCTCTGGGATATCGCAGATAATGCGTTCCCTGTCCACATAGGCCAGCTTTCCGGTTACCCGGCAGGCTGTAAGGCCGGTATTGCTGTTGATTATGTTGTGCTTGTAGCTTACTATGCCGCCTGAGCATTTCATCTCAGAGTCGATCCTTACCTCGTCCAGCATATGCAGCTCATGCATATATCGCTGCTTGCTTTCCAATATAACGGGGAAAAGCCCCTCTTCGACAATTACATCCAGCAGGCCGCTGACCTTAAAAAAATTCCACATGGCCGTCTCTGCGTACTGGAGGTACACAGAGTTGTTTACATGGCCGAAGGAATCAAGTTCATAGCCTCGTACTGTTAATCGATAGGAGCTTCGTTTCATTTCTTCTCTGCCTCCGCAAGAGCCTTTTCAAACATTCCCTTTGAAGGATCTTCTGCTCCGGCAAGAGCATTGTTTATTGTATTTAAAAGTGCATTTATCTGTACTGTATTTTTTCCATCTATCAGCTCTCTTACGAAAGCTTTTGTTTCTTCAAGTGAGTCTTTATCTTCGCTGATTTTAGTAATGAGACCGGTATCGAGTGCGGATTCAGCCGAGAGCATTTCACAGCCCAGTATCATCTGTACGGCTTTTTCCTTGCCTACGATCCTTGTTAGTTTTTCTATTCCGCCCATTCCGGGAACGACACCGTGCATGACCTCTGTAAGGCCGAGACGGGATTTAGGGGATGCGATGCGGAAGGTACAGCTCATGGCTATTTCCAGTCCGCCTCCGAAGCAGCCGCCGTTTATGGCAGCAGCAGTAACTATCGGGAGTCTCTCGATAGTTCTGAGCAGTTCTCTTGCATTTTCAAGCTTTTCTGAAAGTCCGTTTTCTCCGGCGCTGCCGAAGAGGGAAACATCTGCACCATGGGAGAAGTGTCTGCCTTTTCCGGTGATAACAAGTGCCATGATCTGTGGATTTTCGTCCAGCCAGCCGAGGAGTTCCCCACGGTCTATGAATTCCGGCTCGGTGAGCAGGTTCTTAGGACCGTTGTCAATGGTAAGAACAGCGATATTGCCCTCGGCGCAGAGCTCTGATAAATTAGATCTCAGCATTTATACCTCACTGATTAACGATATCGTTTCCGTACTGGTATATCTTGCAGAACATATCAACAACATCGCTCATTGTATCCATAGGTGTCTTGAGCATATATTTTCCGATAGCCTGAAGCTTTATATCCATATCGTACTTATCTGCTGTCATTTCGATAAGCTCAACGAACATAAGTGAATCGCTTCCAAGGTCGTTCTGGGGGTTTGTCTCCATTGTGATCTCGTCCTTTTCTACTTCGCACTCCTCTGCGTAGTAATCGAAGATCATATCCTTGATCTCTTCTCTGATCTCAGGTGTGAGTTCTCTCATATTAATAGCCTCCATTATAAGATTATATGATGAAAGATCTTAGCCCTTATGAAATGATATCATCGAGGGTATAGATCTTACATTTCCTTTTTACTCTTGAAAATTTGCTTACAGCGCCGTTTGCGCTTACGTCGAAAAATTCCCTGACACCCATGTCTGCAAGCTTGTCAAGAGCGATATCCCAGCGTATAGGGGTATAGACATTGAGCTGGTTCTCCTTCATTATGTCAGCACCGGTGGTCATGATCCTGTAATCGAAGATCGAAAGAATGGGATAAACAGGGGCGGAGTAGACATCCTGCCCGCAGAGCTCCACATATTCATGGGAGTAATCCTTCATCACCGGGTGGTGGTAGGCAACTCCTGTACCGAAGCTGAAGGCTTTCAGTGCGCCTTCATTCTGACATATTTCAAGAGCCTTTGCCACAGCCTCTGCCTTGCCGCTTATCATCACATGGAACCTGGAATTGCCGCTTCCTATGATAAGCTCATCGGGGGAGAAGCTCTTATCGAGTATCTCCTGCATATCGCTGTATGAAAAACCGATAACGACACCCATATCCAGCTTCTGACCGTTTTCGTCGAGGCATTTCATGGTTGCCCGGTTCATCATGATTATATCATGAGCGAATTCATGGCTTACTGCGCCGAAGCATCCGCTGATACTTACTATACCAGAACTGTACCCGGCGCCTATATCGGGTATCAGTCCTTTTTCAAGATAGAATTCATACACGACTCTGTCGCATATGAGAGAGATTATCCATTCAGCCACACGCTTATCGTAGAAGCTGTTTTTTTCGATATCCTTGCAGAGACCGAGTCTTGCGAAGGCTTCATCGAAGTAATGGATGTACTTGTCCATAAGCTCCGGGGGGAGCTTGACAAGAAGCTTTTCAGGTTTTGAGCCTATGCCGTTGAAGAGGAAAGCACGGCTGTAATTATCCATAAATATCTCCTTATATCTTGTTTTTTGAATACATTAACATCAATTAATGATAACATTTTGACGGAGAGATGTCAAGTCAAAATGAGGGATTTATGAATTTTTGAAGAAAGTCATAGAAAAAGCAGTCAAGTGAAGTTAATTTTTAATAAAAGTACAAAAATATACTGCTGGTAAACTGGGCGCAACAATAGAATTAGAACTTTCTTGACGATTTTTGTTAACTTTTTGCTATTTTGTTGAAAACGGATATTGGCGGTGATATAATGAAAATGACAATATTATTGTACAGGAGGTATACCTATGAGTATCAGGAAAATGACTGCATTCACCCTCTCACTGCTGACTGCACTTATGGCCCTGCCTGCCGTACCCTCTGCGGCGGTACAGCCTGAAGCAGAGCTGCTGGATATCTCGCAGTTTACCGTCCGTGAAGAGAATCTGGTCCATCTGGGAGCAGGTTATCTGCGGGATGTCTCATATCTCTTTGATGACCAGGACAAGGTGCCGGCTTCGCTTGAAAGCATGAAGGTGGACAGTGCAGTGTGGGAGGCGACCTCACGAAAAAACTGGACGCCCAATCAGCAGATGGAGTACGGGGCGGCTTCATTCTACATCGACTTTGGCGCCAATTATGTCATAACAGGAGTGGCTGTGCTGGATACCAACGGGACTCCGGTCTGGACGATTTCCGACGGAGAGCCGTTCAGCTGGAATACCATAGCAACTCAGACTATGGACTGGTATAACTCCTGGAGGGCTATAAAATTTGATGACCCGAAACCTACAAGATACCTGCATTTCAGCTCGGATTACTGTGATACCGGAGTAAGTGAGCTGGCAGTGTACGGGTATAAGGTATCGGAGCTTACGGATGAACAGAAGGCTAAGACAGCTCCCAAGTCCTCAGCAAAAAGCGTCCGCCTCACTGCCGGACAGACTGCGGGCTCGAATGTGTTCATCGACGACCCTATGACGGCAATAATGGCTCTGGGAAATGCCAGAGAGTACCATAATTTCAGCTGGCTTCTTGACAGCTCCGGAAAGGTGAAGTTCACTCAGGGAACATGGGGAGATATGGACAGCTTCTATACCTCAATGAAGAACAGGGGCATAAGCGTTATTCCCTGCTTCCAGGGGGGAAGCACGGTAGTTTCCGGCGGCGAGAAAGCAAATGAGATACCTGTGCCTGCCGGAGCTGATACCCTTGACCCGGAAAGCTATGCTGTCCATGCCCGGGCAATGTATCAGGTGGCCGCCAGATACGGCAGCAATAAGGATATCGACCTTTCGACTCTGAATATCACCGACGCTCAGGAGCCAAAGGTGGGAATGGGACTTCTTGATGCCCTTGAAAACTGCAACGAGCCCAATAAGAGCTGGGCGGGAAAGGCTAATTATTTCACACCGTATGAGCTGGCAGCTATGTGCTCTGCTGATTATGACGGCCATGAGGGGACTATCCCGAATGCCGGAGTCAAGACCGCAGACCCGGATTTCCGCCTTGCAGTGGGAGGACTGCTCTCGCCGGAGTCCACTCTTATCGAGTATCTGGACGAGATGAAGCTCTGGTTCGATTATAACCGCTCTGACGGAAAATTCGCAGTCGATATTATCAATGTCCACATGGGACCTGATGAATATAACGTTGAGGACAGCAGATTCCGCAGCAGAGTCCGTGAGCTGAAGGAATGGATAGAAAACAATGCTCCGGGCGCTGAGCTGTGGATATCGGAGTTTGAGATACCTATGGGCGACTGTGAGCAGGAGGGCATTGACGCTCATGACGATGAGAATTATCAGACAAAATATGCCCAGCGTGTTGCCAGAACATATCTTGCGGCAATGGCTGAGGGTGTTGACCGCATGACAAAATTCCAGCTCCGTGATGAGGGAGAGGGAGTTTACTACAACTCCGGACTGGTTACAGGCAAGGGCGAGTGGAGCAAGAAAAAGGCCTGGTATTACCTGTCCTGCATGACAGAAGTGCTGAAAAATGCCGACTTTAAGGGCGAGACCTTCTCTGACGGTGTGGAGATACTGGAATTCAAGGACAGATCAGGCGATATTATCAAGTGTCTGTGGTCACCTACAAACGAGGATAAAACTATAAAGGGATATAAGGTTCCGGCAGAGGGCAAGGCAAATGCTTATCTTACTGTTCCTTCTGAGCTTGCTGAGGGTACCACCGGAAAGCTTGATATATCCGGCGGCGAGGTGACAGTGGATGTGTCGGAAACTCCGGTATATCTGGTGCTTTCCGGAAGCGACAAGACCATAGTCAACGGCAGGAATACTCAGCTCAGACCAAAGGAGATAAGTCTCAGCAAGGAAAAGTCCACAGAGGTCTGTGACCTGACAGCAGAGCCTTCTGACGGCACTCTTGGAAGAGTTTACAGGATGTTTGACGAGCCTGACTCCATGCCCGACCCGATATACGGCGATACTGCCGGTATGCCAGCACCTTCTTCCAGTGTGGGAGGCTCCGGTGTGACTGCTTATGCGTTCTTTGAGAAGTCCTGCGTATTCAATGGCTTCTCGGTATATGATACTTACGGCACAGGCGGTATATCAGTCTATGATGCACATACGGACAAGCTTCTCTGGAGCAGTGATCTTGGCGGATATATGTACCGTGCGGTAACTCTTGCTCCGGACTCTGCACCTACTGACTGCCTGAAAATTGTCAAGGAGGGCGGAGATATGAACGAACTCACATTCTACGGCTATGAAGCACCTGCTAAGACCAGCTGGGATGCGGATAAGAGCGGAAGACTTGACGGCTTCGATCTTGCTCTTATGAGGCAGATGCTGATAGAAAAGGACGGTACCTACCGCACATCTGATCTTATAGGTCTCAGCAGGTTCCTGCTGAATAGGTGATGCCGGCCGATACCGGATAAAATAAGCCCGGAAACGCTGAAATATGCGTTCCCGGGCATTTTGCGGAGTTAATGTACTGTTACTGCTTTTTCAGCAGGGATGTGACTGCGGAGACTGCTGCGGATAGTACCCCTGCAACTGCAAGGATGATCCAGCTCTGACCCCAGCAGTGGCCGGCAAAGCTTACTGCAAGATAGATGGAAACAGCGATCGCCCAGTATACTTTCATTACTACTGAGGAGCTGTCAGCCTTCCGGAGCTTTTTCTCACGGCTGAAATCCTCCTCCTCCAGAAGCTTCTTGAAGCCGCCGCTGATAATACTGCTTCTGACAATGAGGAAAACGCCGAAGGAGCTTATGAATAAGGTGCAGCACATTCCGACAGCACCAAGCATATCGTTATCATCGTCCAGAGCCATAAGCAGTATCATGGGTATCGCCGAGATGATGCAGAGAGCGATTCCTGCGACTAAATGTCTGAGACGAAGGGGCTCATAGGCTTCACGCTTTTCCTTTGCCATGCCGGAAACTCCGTATTCAGTGTCGATACATTCCTTTTCGAGGTATTCATATTTTTTCATCCTGCTGCCGGCAGGGATCAGCAGGGACGTGGCTATAGCTGCGATCACTATCATGACCGCAAGCCCTATCCCGCCGCCAAGATCCTCGCTTATGGGCAGAGTTTTTGTCTCACCGGCAGCTCCGAGGAGAAGCATACATATTGGCGAGATGATGTACAGCAGTACGGCAGCGGCAGTTTTGAGCGCATAGCTGTTATTGCTGCTGAGGAAATCGTTGGCTTCTTCCATTGATACAGGGCGGAGAGGCGGAAGTGTATCATCGGGAGTTTCTTCTGCGGCATCAGCTTCTGTTATGTCATCCTTTAGCAGATAGTCGGTGCTCACACCGAAGATCTCTGACATCTGAAGTATCCGGTTGAGATCCGGAGTTGACTGAGCACCCTCCCATTTTGAAACTGACTGTCTGCTTACACCAAGCTTTTCGGCAAGCTCCTCCTGTGACCAGCCTGATTTTTTTCTGAGTTCTATTATCTTGTCTGCGAGTATCATAAAGTGTACCTCCTGAGTTTTTTTCTGTGACTTTATTCTACCATTTCCAGGCTGATAATGCCACCAACCGGACTTTGCAATTTGTCAACGGGCAGTTGCAAATGCCGGTTTTCAGGGCAATTTCCGGCTGCGAAAGAGCCCTCCCGCTCGGAGAGGGCTCATTTTTATTTTTTCTGTGCAGGCTTGTGAAGTCTTGCCTTTATGAAAGCGAAAACTACTGCGGAGGTGATGAGTGCGGCCACGATAGCTTCCATGGTACCGTTTATGGCGATGACTGAGAGGATCACTCCCAGGACTTTGCTGTAAGCCATATCCTTTGCATCTGCCCACTCGTGTCCGAAGAAAATGTAGATCATGCTCATTACGAGAATGGTATTTGTCATTGAACCGGCTATGCCTGAGATCACAAGAGAGTACTTGTTGGTCTTTGCAGGCTCCTTTGCTCTGTTCTGGATGCAGGTGTAAACGTAATACGGAACTACACCAACCAGTATACGGGGAACAAAACAGATTATGAGAGCGAGAGGGCTTCCGCCTACTCCGTCTCCTACCTCAACGAAGGGCGAGAAACAGAATGAGGTTATTCCCGGAGACATAGTGTTGTTGATGAGGCTTGTCAGGCCGAACATACCTCCAAGGAAGCCGCCGTACTTTGGTCCGAGGAGTATCGAGCCCACAATAACGGGGATGTGTACTGTAGTGGCCTGTATCGCAAGTACAGGTATCCTGATGTAGCCGATATATGGAACGAAGGCCAGCACGAAAATAAGTGCTGTGAACATGGCGGCCTGTGCCATGGCTTTTACGCTGATCTTTGAATTTGTCATATTTTCTCTCCTTATACTGTTTTTTATAAGTCCTATGACTATGATAGCACTTTTTTCGGCACTTGTAAATACATCGGATATTAGAAAATTATTTCTCTGGGTAAATGGTTTTGAGTATATTTTTACCAAAAACCGAAGTTTGTTAACATTTATTGAGGTAAATACAATACATAAACGGGCGGAGTGACTATACTTGTAGTATTATTTAAGCAGCTGTATCTGCCGAAAAATCGGATTATGGAATTAGCCAGATTAAGTTAAATTGGTTACCGCAAATCGGATGCGATTGTTAAAAATGCTTACCGGCCTATTTCCCGCCAAAATGCGGTGTCAAAGTGCACAAATAATTGCAAATAAATTCTAAATTTTATGCTTCGGGAAATATAGTTCAAATTATTGCAATTTGTATATGAATATGATATAATAGTATTACATAAATTAATAGATAAAGTCTGAGAACTGCGTACAGGCAGAAAAAAGGACGAAAATCAGCGGAGTTTATGTGAAAATATTTTAAGAAAGGATGAATCAACCATGAAAAAATCAATGGGGAAACGTTTGATAAGCGGCGTTACCTCGGCGGTTCTTGCGGTAACGTATACTTACAACGTTCAGAGTATTCCGGGACTGCGGGATGGTTCTCTGGTAAAGCCTACAGTCGCTAAGGCGGCCTCGGACGGCACTCCTCAGGATAAGGACGGACTTCCGCTCCTTGGAATGAGCTATGAGAACTCAAGATGGTTCCGAGGCGGTCCCCTTGGCGTTGCAGGAGATTTCCACATCTTTGCGTTCGGCAGTGCATTGGTTGACAAGCATACCAACGGTAACGTTGCGGCGCCCACTGTTATAGGTGGAAATGCTTCGCCTAACCAGTACATCGGACGACTTGTAAACGTTGTCGGTGAAAAGTGGGAAACGAATTCGGTTACGCTGAACAATATCTCTGATGTTGTTATCCCGGCGGACTATGAGCTCTATGCTCAGATACCGGAAGACGGCAAGCTCTCCTATCCCTCGGATAAGCTTAAGTTCAATCTCTATGATGACGCCGGAAAGAAGATGGACATGAACAGCAATGTGGATGTTCCTTCTTACATGGCACACTGGACTGAGAACTTCATCAATTTTGAAGCTCTGAAGGCAGAATATGAGACTAAGTCCGATAATTTTGCCGCAAAGTCTGACAGTGTTGCAAAGTGGGAAACACTCAATGTCGGCACCACGGATAAGGTGATCTACATCTGGCTGAATCCTGAGGGCGAGAACGTCATTAACCTCAAGCCTGAGGATCTATTGACAGAAAGCGGAGGCGCAAATCACTGTAAGATCAAGATACTCGGCCTCAACCTTGAGGAATATGATACCTTTTACAGAGATAAGGACGGAAATCCTCAGCCTGTAACTGGTACAAGAATCAACGGAAATCAGTCACTGATAATCAACTTCGATATGGAGGGCTATGAAGGCGATGTCTTCGATTTTGGTTCGTATTCAGAAAATATTGAGTACTATGGAATCGAGACTGCGGATATGTCAATAGCTGAAGCAAGCAGCGCTACACAGCTCAACATAAAGAATGGTGAGGGAACTGTTGCAAATGGTACAAACGTACTTATAAACTTTGCAAATGCTCCGGACTGTACAACCGGCGACGATCCTGCTCTGAGGATAAACGTCGGTATGTGTACAGCTTCTATTCTTGCACCGAATGTTGATCTTCATGTAAACAACACCAACGGTACATTTATCGCCCAGAACGTTTCTGTCGAAGGTGAGACTCACATGGCATATTTCATGCAGCCTCTCAGTGATAAGACAGAAGGCGATGTTACAGTTGAAAAGACCTGGAGTGACGGAAACGAAAATCATTCTGCGGATGAAGTAAAGGTAACTCTTTACCGCTCGATCGTAGGTGACGTCAACTTCAGCGAGCTGGCCGATATGGCCGAAGCAGAGAAGGAAAGAGTTGAGAACGGCCTGGCCAATGAGGCTGCTGCCCGTGCTGATGCTCTTATTGAGCTCTGGAAGAACTCTCCGCTCTTTGCTGAACCCACTCCTAAGAATAATGAGCTTCCTGAGGGATATAAAGATCCCGAACAGGTAAGCCCCAATGAGGACATAAAGCTGTTCGTTCGTCCGGTACGCACAGAGGGTGACCATAAGGGTGAGCCTCAGGATAACGGCGATCTGCTCCAGAACGTAAGCGGAGTAGGCGACAGAAACCTCAGATACGTTTTTGACGATTATTCCATAGGTGTAGTAAAATCCGAGAAGGTCTATGAAGAGGGAACTCCTCATCTGGAATTCCGCGGCTATACAGATATCTTTTCTTACGACGCTGATGCGAACGCAATAAAGGTTTCTGATGCTCTTCTGGCTAAGCTCAAGGAAACACCTACACTGGACAATACCTTCTGGGTAGGCTTCCCCTATAAGGAAGACAATAAGGACTGCTTCGATAAGGGGCTTAAATTCACTATCGATGACAATGGATACATAACCGCAATAGACGGAGGCCCTGTTTCCGAGATCTATGCTGTCCAGACCGAAAAGGTGGATACCCAGACACTCAGCGCTGATAACTCATGGACTTATAAATGGGAAGATCAGCCTAAGCTCAATGACGACGGCTACACATGGTTCTACTACATCGTGGAAGAGCCTGTAGAAGGATATGACACAACATATACCAACAACGGACTTGTTGGCGGTCAGGATGTTAAGGTCGGAGTTACAAACTCCAAGGACGAAGGCCCCGACAAGCAGACTGCATTTAAAATAAGTAAGAACCTCTCCGAGGATGGCTCTATAAAGTCTGATGTCGTAGAGGGAGCAAAATTCGTACTCAAGAAGGCTGACGGTTCTGCATTAGGAAACGTTTATGCCGGCAAGCCTGAAGAGCTCGCTTCACTCAGAGCTAATGTTAGCAGCGCAGATTCAGCCATAACTGAAGGCGATGCATCAAAGAACTATAAGGCAATAGAGATAAGCGGCTGCACTGAAGGAACAGGATACACAATAATCGGTGACGATCTCTCCTTCTTCCAGGTTGACGGATCTGATGTATCCTCAATGGCAACCAGAAATCCTATTACCAATAAGTATGAGTACAGAGGCACAATTTCCGGAAGCACACTTAAAGTTGACGGATTTACTCAGGGCAATTACAGAATTGAATTTGCTGACGGCGCTGAGTATAAGATCAATGCCAAGGGCGCAGATACATCTATCACAGTTGCTGATGATGTTCTCGTAAACAAGAAGGCAGCACTCGCTGACAATTCAACATTTGAATTCATCGGCGGTGAGATCGAGATCAATAATCTCCCTGCAGGAAGATATACTCTTGAGGAAACTGCTTCACCCAACGGATACGAAAAGGTGACTACAGTATTCACATTCGATGTGAATGACGAAGGAAAGGTATCACTTGCAGATGTTTATTCTGACGGCGAGATAACAGTTTCTGCTGACGGAAGTCAGATAAGCGTAGGAGATAAGGTGTCTGAAGTACAGGTCATCAAGTATTTCGACCGAAAGCCGAATACAAGACCTACAGTAATGCCGGTTCGTCCCGGAACACCTGCCCAGAATAACGGTGCAGAGCTTGAACTCAAGTTCGTTTCAGCTGATACCAGCAAGGGCGATGTGACTATCGCAGGCGCTGATACCTTAGCAGTTGGCGAATCAGTAACATGGAATACCAATGATGAGAATCCCAAGAGCTTCAAGGGACTCAAGGACGGAACCTATGAACTCGTTGAGAATAGTGCTCCGGGCTCTTACAAGAAGATAGAAACTGTAAAGACTATCGTTATCAAGGACGGCGTTATCACCGAAGGCGGAGACAGTGAAGACGGAAGCGCTTCTAAGGAAGCTTCCCTCATCAATACAATGCGCCAGAGGATAATCCTTTCCAAGACTGCTGTTGACAGCACAGGAGCAGAGGTCTCTCTCGGAACAAATAGTGCTACATTCACTATCGAGGGCCTTGACGGATTAGATATCAAGCGTATAAAGGTCAACGATCATCGTATCGAAGAAGCTGATCTTGTAGAAGGCAAGTATACCTTTACAGGCAACGAGATCGCATTTGAAGATCTTAAGACCGGTTCATACAAGATCTCAGAGATAACACCTCCTGACGGATTTACAGCAATTTCAGATTTTACCTTTGATTTTGTCAAGGGGACAGGCTGGAATGCAACAGACAAGGTAACATCTGTAACTCCTTCTGTTGAAGGCGAGGCAAAACTTGAAGAAGGCAAGATAGTTGTTGTCGACAAGAAATCAAATATCAAACTCAGCAAGCAGGCTATCGATGAGAATTCAAGGCCTGTTGAGCTCGACAGCACAAATACAGCTACCTTCTTCATCAGCGGAGCTAACCTTGAAGGTGTCAAGGTCGGCGAACACGTTATTACAGCAGATGAAGCATCAGGCAGCTATATGTTCACAGGAAATGACGTAACATTTGAAGGCCTTAAGGACGGTGTGTACACATTAACAGAGTATACAGCTCCCGATGGCTACACAGTTGCCTCCAGCTTTGAATTCAAGGTTGAGAAGGGCAAGGCAAAACTCGTAAGCGCTTCAACAGACGGCGAGTACGATACCGATTCCAACGGCAATATCATCGTCAAGGACAAGATATCCACTATCAGTCTTGATAAGAAGACTCTCGGCGGAGAGCCTCTCGCAGAAGGAAATGAAGCAGAGTTCATACTCAAGAGCGTTGCTGCTGATAAGCTTATCGGAGTAAAGGTCGGAGATGTAACTATCGCCGCTGATACAGAAGGCTATTCAGATAACGCATACACATTCAGATCAAACAGCGAGACATTCGTTGGCCTTAAGGACGGAGAGTACATCCTCGTTGAGAATGCTTCTCCTGACGGATACCAGAAGGTCACAACTGAGTTCAGATTCGCCGTTGAGAACGGTGTTATCAAGAACAATCCTTCAGTTGAGTCTGAAGGAAATACGATCTCTTCTCCTGACGGAAAGAGCATCATCGTTACAGATGATATCTCCACTATCGAGATAAGCAAGAAGGCTATCGACGGTTCTGACAATGAGATATCACTGGACAGCGAGGATGAAAAGCAGGTAGCTGAATTTACTCTTAAGATGACAGCAGATGCTGACAACAATGATGAGACATCACCTTCACTTGAAGGCGTTAAAGTCAATGGCACAGCTATCACTGCTGAAGACATCGAAGACAACAGCTACACATTCAAGAGCAACGATACTGTTTTCAAGGGACTTAAGGACGGTACTTACGAACTTACAGAAGTAACTGCTCCCGAAGGTTTCGAGAGAGTAACTACAACATTCCAGTTCGTTATCAAGGACGGCGTTATCACTGAGTCAAGCACAATTGGCACAACCGGTAACACCAAGACAGTGATAGCAGCTGACGGAACAAAGAAGATCGTTGCAACTGATAAGATCTCAACTGTAAGCATCGACAAGAGCGCAGTTGACGGTTCAGGTGCACCTGTAGACCTCAGCGCCGGCGGCGAAGCTCAGAAGGCTACCTTTACTTTAATAAGTAAGGACAACGGAAAGCTCGAAGGCGTAAAGGTCGGCGGAAATGTCCTCACAGCAGAAGACATCGAGGACAACGGCTATACATTTACAGGCAACAGCACTAAGTTTGAAGGCCTCAAGGATGGCGACTACACTCTCAAAGAGGAAGCTGCTCCTGACGGATTCACAGTTGTTTCTGAGTTTGATTTCTCCATCAAGGACGGTAAGGTAGTCCTGGGAGAGGCTTCAACAACAGGTGAATACGATATTGGCGAAAATGGAAATCTTGTTATCACAGATAAGATCTCCACTATAAATGTAAGTAAGGAAGCACTTGGTTCAAAGCCTCTGGCTGATGACAACAAGGCTACATTCACACTTACAATGACTAAGGATGCTGACAAAGACGATACAACTGCTCCTTCACTCAAGGGAGTAACTGTTAAGCCTAAGAACGGCAGAGCAGAGGCCCTTGAAGATGTGAATACTTACACATTCACAAGCAATGATGCAACTTTTGAGGGACTTGAGGACGGTACCTATGAGCTTAAGGAGGTAACTGCTCCTGACGGATACAAGAAGGTTGAATCAACATTCACTTTCGTTGTAGAGAACGGTGTTATCAAGTCAAGCACTACAGCTACAACAGGCAATTCCGTTATCAAGGTCGAGAACGGAACAAACAAGATCGTTGCTACTGATGATATCTCAACAATAGTTATCAATAAGAAGGCTATCGACGGTACATCAGAAGAAGGCGCAGATCTTGACAGCACAA
>ODAI011545742.1_pt1 | contig 15189 bp, 16 predicted proteins | sample 1539321 | NCBI WGS metagenome assembly ODAI01 (sample SAMN02144231, study PRJEB22623) | gut metagenome | biome: sheep rumen | host: Ovis aries | place: New Zealand
CTTTTTCTTATAAGCATAGAAATGGTCTCAAAGAAATATTTGATGTTCAAATAGATAATCAAAAGGGTATCATGTATAGAACATACGAAAAACTTAAAAAAGGTTTGTTTGCGACAAAATATTGCAAATCCGTTGTAGAAATAAATAATAATATATACGAAAGATGGATAGTTGGAGTTGGCGAAAAAGGCTATGTACATACGCTTTATTTAAATGGCACACCTGTTGCGCATGCAGTTAAACCTTGCGTAGTTTTAAATGATATGCATGAATACACGCTTACAATTTATGACGAAGAAAATATAGAGTACACACTTGTAATGTTTTTAGAAATTATTTTTCATTTTACATGGCGCAACTATAATCCTTCGCAAATTGTTAAAAGCGGTAAAAGCAAAAGTATTAGTATAAATAAAGATAAAAGTATTCTTGAAAAAATTGCTTATTTAGGGGATAATTTTTAAGGAGATTTAATGAATAAAAAATTATTTTTTATAAGTCTATGCGCGCTATTTTTTATTACTGGTTGCGGAAAAAATGAAGAAACTATTAACAAACTTCAGCAAGAAAATGAAAGTGAAATAACCACACTTCCAGAAATTAACGAAGTTGTATCGAGTAATGCTATTTTATCAGAAGATATGCAAGAACTTAACACAAAAGAAATAAATACAGAAACTACCAGCAAAGAAAATATTTATATTCCAACGGCGCAATCTATTGAAAATCAAATTAAACAAGAAATAGAAAACAAATACAACCCACAACTAGACACTTCCAGCGAAAAAGAACAAATACAAGATATAAGAATATATCTTGTTCATTTTCATGAAACAGGAAGAAATGAAAAAACGTGGAATAGTACTAAAGTTTTCTATAATAAAAAAGAATTACCAAAAGATATATTATCTTATCCGCATCTTAATGATGAATTCACACTTAATGATACAAATTATATAATTTCACAAAAAAGTAAGTCATTAAAAGTAGATATTGTTAGAGCAAATGATTTCATGGAAGATTCTTTTATTAAAGATAATTACGATTATATAGAAGTAACTGAATTTGTTGCTTATAAAAAAGATTAAGAATGGTTTTGCCATTCTTTTTTTTGCTAAAAATGCTTAAAAAATAGATAAAATCTAGAAAAATATTTGTTTAAATTTTTTCTTTACATTTAAAAAATAAAGAGGCATAATAGTATTGAAAAGAAATTAGCACTCACCTCGTGCGAGTGCTAACAATTAAAAAAATATTAAAATTTATATAGAAGGAGATGATTTTATGAGTAAGATAATAGGTATTGACCTTGGTACAACAAATAGCTGTGTAGCGGTTATGGAAGGTGGTAAACCAACAGTAATTGCAAATGCAGAAGGAATGAGAACAACGCCGTCTGTTGTAGCATTTACCAAATCAGGTGATAGGCTTATAGGAGATACAGCAAAAAGACAGGCTGTAACTAATCCAGAAGGAACAGTATCATCTATCAAAAGATTTATGGGTACAGACCATAAAACAAATATTGGTGGTAAAAATTATACACCACAAGAAATTTCTGCAATGATTCTTCAAAAGCTCAAAAAGGACGCTGAAAGTTATCTTGGCGAAAAAGTTACAGAAGCAGTCATTACGGTTCCTGCTTATTTTAATGACGCACAGCGCCAGGCTACAAAAGATGCTGGTAAAATTGCAGGTCTTGACGTAAAACGTATTATCAACGAACCTACATCAGCAGCACTTGCTTACGGTCTTGATAACGAAAAAGAACAAAAAGTAATGGTCTGGGATTTAGGCGGAGGTACATATGACGTGTCTATTATCGACATTGGTGACGGTGTAATTGAAGTTTTAGCTACAAATGGTGACACACATCTTGGCGGTGACGATGTAGATAAAATTTTAATGGATTATATTGTAAACGACTTCAAGAATAAAGAAGGTGTAGATATTTCTGGCGACAAAATGGCAATGCAGCGTATTAAAGAAGCTGCTGAAAAGGCTAAAAAAGAACTTTCTTCTTCAACTACAACAAATATTAACCTTCCGTTTATCACAGCAACAGCAACAGGACCAAAGCACCTTGATATTACGCTCACGCGTGCTAAATTTGATGAACTTATTACTCCTTTCGTAGAAAAAACACTTATTCCTGCACAAAAAGCGCTTGACGATGCTAAACTTTCAAAATCAGATATTGATAAAGTTCTTCTTGTAGGTGGTTCAACACGTATTCCGCTTGTACAAGAAAAGGTAAAATCATTTATGGGCAAAGAACCAAGTAAATCACTTAACCCAGACGAATGTGTAGCGCTTGGTGCTTCTATTCAAGGCGGTAAGCTTAATGGTGATAAAGGAGCAGGCGACATTTTGCTTCTTGATGTAACCCCGCTTTCACTTTCTATTGAAACAATGGGTGGCGTAGCAACAGTGCTTATTCCAAGAAATACTACCATTCCTACTAAAAAGAGCCAGGTATTTTCAACAGCAGCAGATAATCAGTCAGCAGTTGACATTCGTGTTTGTCAAGGTGAAAGAAAATTTGCAGCAGATAATAAAACACTTGGACAGTTCCGTCTTGATGGTATTCCACCAGCAATGCGTGGCGTTCCACAGATTGAAGTAACCTTTGATATTGATGCAAACGGTATCGTTAACGTATCAGCTAAGGACCTTGGAACAGGAAAAGAACAACATATCACAATCACAGCAGGTTCTAACATGTCTGATAGCGATATCGAAAAGGCAGTAAAGGAAGCAAAAGAATTCGAATCGCAAGACAATGCAAGAAAAGAAAAGATTGATACTAAGAACGAAGTAGAATCACTTTGTAACCAGTTATCAAGAAATCTTTCAGAACTTTCTGGAAAAATTGACAGTCAAAAAGAATCTGAAATTAAATCTATTATAGATGCTTGCAAGACTATAACAGATAAAGAAGAAATTACAGATTCAGACCTTGAAACATTAAAAACAAATAAGGAAAAACTTCTAAGTCTTTTCCAAGATATTTCAAATAATATTTATAATCAGCAAAATACAAATACCTACACGCAGAATGCTTCTAGTGCATCCAGTTCGCAAGGTGATGATGTAATTGATGGTGATTATAGAGAAGTTTCTTAAATATTAAAGCGCCTTTGGCGCTTTTTTATTACTTTTTTATTTTTTCAAAAAATGAAACAAAATGCTTGAAATAGTTTCTATTTTGTTTTATAATTTAATTAGAAAGGGAAATAAAAAGGTAAAAATTATGGCAAAGAAAATTATTAGTTACAGAACAGAAGAAAATTACACAGAAGATTACAGATGCGGCGGTTGGGTAACAGATTACAGAAAGGTATATGTATGTGAAAAATGTAGAAAACTTGTTGAAAAGAATGTATCATACTGTTCACACTGCGGAGAAAAGTTAGATGGATTTGTAGATAACATTTCAAAAAATTTGAAAGCAGAACTTAGAAAATTAAAAACGCAAAGAACAAAACTTATTAAAACAGTTACACCTGAAAACTTTGAAGAAATTGTTAGAAAAAGTAAAGACTTGGATAAAAAAATAGAATATACAAACGAAAAAATATATGACTGGGAAAAGTTTACATATGGAAGTAAACCAAGATGTTTAGATTGATTTTAAAAGCGTCTTCGACCAATGTCATTAAGATAAGACTAAAATTAGAAAAATCTAGTTTTAGTCTTTTCTTTATTGAAAATATTATATTTTAATAGCAATCATACTTTATGTATAGAACACGAAAGGAGAAATATATGGATAATAAGTTTTTGAGTGAAGAAGACGACCATTCTTTTGCAAATCTTTGGACGGTTTTAGAAGAAGTTAATAGAGAAAAAAAGAAAGCAGAAGAAGAAAATAGACAACCAGATATAATTAAAGCAATTTGTGAAACGCCACGTGCAGACGTAAAACCTAGATTTAGAACCGAAACTGGAAAATGGTTGTTAAAAGAAGGCGAAAGCTATTGCTGTGACCATTGTAACAATGAAGTAAACGAAATGACGCCATTTTGTTGCAAATGCGGATTAGAAATGGACTGTGTAACGCTTCCAAATTATTATACATATCGATGATAATTTAGAAAAAGGAACTAACTTATAAAGTTTAGTTCTTTTTTTTATTATTATATTAACCTTCGGCGTTTTTTGTATAATTTTTACACTATTTTTTAGACTATTGATTTTTAAAACATTTTTTATTATAATTATTATACAAAAAAATATTTTAATTTTATTTTCTTTTATATATTTTCACTAATTTTCATTCCGCTTTAAATCATAAAAGTCATATTGTAGTTAAGGAGGCAAATTTCTAATATAAAAAATATTAAGAAAGCAAGAGGTGCCTGCCTATGCAGCCAAAACCCTATAAAATCAAGATGACGTGTGTAATGCAAAGTACAAACAATGTAAAAACAATTTTAGAACTTTTAGACGAAGGATTATCTTTTAGAGAAATAAATAGTTATTTTAAAAATTGTATGTATAATAGTTACGAAATCAAAGCAAAAAGTCTTTAATTTTTAAAATCTTAAAATTCATAGGGGTATTTTGGGCATTTTCTAGAAAAGACCATTTGGTCTATTTTTTTTGTATTTTTTAATCTGATTGCAATTAATTTTCAATTTTTTCTATATTTTCAAATTTTAACTTTCATATAATTACTATAGACAATAATGTCTATTTTTAAATTAACATATAGAGGAGAGATTTTTTAATATGCAAAAAAGTTTTAAACAGACACTAAAAAAAGTGTTTGCCATTGTAGTGCTGGCGGTTTGCTTTATGGTTAGTTCTTTTGCAGATGTCAGAGAAGATACTTTAAAAAACAATACATTTATTTCACTTTCAAATCAGGATAAAAAAGATACGATAACTTTTATTGTTGAAAAAGTATCAAGTGATTTGAATATTAAAAATGTACCAAAAGTTTCCTTTTACAAAGGAGGAAGTGCTGGCGTTGCTGCATATAATGACCTTCTTAAAAATACAATTTTTGTCAATCAGGATATTTTTTCTGATATAAACATGTCTACTGCAAATGGTCTTACTTTTGAAAGTTATTTAATAAACATATTATCACACGAAGTAAGACATCAATATCAAAAAGAACATGAAAATGACGATACAACTTTTGGTAAGAATTGTAAGAATAGTTATAAAAACTATATAGAATTTTCAACAAATCCAGATGCTTATTACACACAGTTTGTAGAAGCGGACGCTTATGACTATGGAAGAACATATGCAGATAATTATATTAAAAATGGTTATCTTAAAGGCAACGACTTAAAAACCACTTTTACTGCTAGAGACGGTAAAAAATTTGATGCAGTATTCTATGCTTCAAAATATCCAGATGTTGTAGCAGGTGTTGGCTCAAAACCCACAAAGCTTTTGGAACATTATAATATGTATGGTATAGATGAAGGAAGAAAACCAAACGCAAACGAATAATCTTATAGGGCGCACAATTGCGCCTTTATTTTTTTACAGTTATAAATTTGACCAAAAGTCATAATATAATATGTATATTAATGAAAGGAGAATTTAAAAAATGAGTTCAATTGAAAAAGTATACCAAAATAATAAACTGGAAGTAATTTCAGTTTTAGAAAGTCTTGTAAATCCTGCAAATATTTTTTCGGAATCAGATTGTGATGCTTCAATAGATACTCTTTCACATTATATGGAAGATATCAAGCGTTCAAAAATAATTAACGAAAAAGCAGCGCTTTACAATATTTGTAAAAATGGTATAGAAACACTTCAAAAAAATAAAGAAGATTTTTCAAAAAATTGCAGAGTAGCGTAATATTTTTTTTAAAAGCAGCCAAGGCTAAGGCTGCTTTTTTTTGTATAAAAAATATTTGCTTTTTTCTAAAACTTAGTATATAATTAAAATGGTAAGGTAAATTGTTTTTAGAAGGAGAAAATAATGGTACGAATAATAATACCAACAGAACCGAAATATGGACAAATGCAAAAAATTGGAAAAATAGTTTTAAATATAACATTTATATCAGCTTTCATATTTGTAATTTCTCTTATTGCGTCTATTGTTATAATGATGAATGCAGATATTGAAGAAGAGCGTTTAATAGAACCGTCCATAAAAACAGCAACAATTATTTCAAATGATATCAATACTTTAAAAGAATTTGGCGGTAATGAATATATAGAATACTCGTATAATTTTGATAAAAACGGTAAAATAATAGATAAAAAAGAAATTTTAAAAGAAAATGTATATTTAATTAACGTAGATGACAAATATGAAATTATAGAAATTCCAGATAATACTTATGGTATTAACGATAATTGTAAAGTTTTAGAACAATCTAATTACTATAAATTTATATCACAAGATGAAGAAAAAGAAATTATAAAAGACTTTAATGAAAAAGCCAATAAAATAGATTCTAAAAAGGACCTAAGTATTTCCCTTTTCATCATATCTATGTTATCATTATTTTCAATGTTTATAAGTGATTATATTTACGTTAAGAAATACCAATACTATTGTTAAAGAAAGGAAAATATTATGGATAATTTAATTGATAAGCTTTATAACGATTCAGAAGAAAAAATTATTTTCTTGGTTGGCATGCTTATGAGTTCTGGAAATATCTTTACAAAAGAAGATTGTGAAAGCAATATTAAGGCATATGAAAAAATAATTACAGACTTAGAAAGTTCTAGTATTCCAGAAGAAAAGAAAAAAGAGTACCTAGACCTTTGCAAAAATGGTATAGATGTCTTAAACCGTGATATAGAAGAATTTGAAAAAAATGGCGGAAGGCGCGTAACATGCTAAACGTATTAACTGCACGACTTAGTGCAGTTTTTTATTTATTTTTTATAAAAATAATTTTCCATTTTTAATAAAATAAGTCATATTAATTTAGAAACGGAAAATTAGTGAAAGGATTTTTATGAAAGCATTAAATAAAACAGTAAAATTTATATTAAGCACACTTTTAATAATACTTTTTTCTGGTATTATTGCTTTTATTATATATAAAACAAATAACTATCCAAAAGGAAATGACGTATATGGTCACCTTTATAAAATAAAAATTCTTTATGAAGAAATCAAAAATGGAAATTTTTATCCTATATACACACCAAGTTGGTATTCTGGAATAGAACTTTTCCGTTATTGGCCACCTGCTTCATACTATTTTTATTGTATTTTCATGTTTATAACAGGCGGTAATATCTATGAAGCTTTTATTTTATTTATTTTTGCTACGTCCGTAATTGGTGCAGTAGGCTGGCTTTTATTTGGTCTTCGTGAAGATAAAATGGGACTTTGTCTTATAATTGGGCTTTTATATTTTATTCTTCCAGATAACCTTCGTGTATTCTTTTCAGAAGGAAATATACCACGTATTTTTATAACAATGATTTTGCCATATATTTTCTTTTTAATGCACGAGTTTTTAACTTATAAGAAAAAATATGCACTTGTATTAATTGCGCCATTTATTATCATGCTTGTATGTGCGCACATTATGATTTCTGCGATGTTTGGAATAGCAGCATTTCTTTATCTTTTAATCTATGCTGTTGTAAATAATAGATACAAAAGAAGTATTGTTTTACTTATCGACCTTGTAATAGGCTATATAACATCTGGTGTTATTTTAATTCCAGGACTTATTGGCGGTATTGTAACGCAAAATTCATCTGCATCCCAAGCAACTTCTGCTGCAATGTGGAGCCAATATATTTTAGAATCACTAAATCCGTTAATTCGCTTTGAAAATTTTGGTTCATTTTATTTTGGACTTTCTATATTTATAGTAATTCTTTTTGGAATTCTTACTTTTAGAAAATATACGCTTCCAGGATTTTTAAGCAGTTTTATTTTATTTGTTGGAACTTCAATGATAGTAGTTCCAATTATATCAACACTTCCAATGTCACAGGTTTTTTGGATGATAAGATTTATTCCTATGGCAGAAGTAATGTTTTTTATTGCGCTTATCTACTGGAAAAATTTAAAAAAAGTTGCACTTACTGCATTTTTAGTGCTTATCTGTATAGATAGTTTTATGTCTTTTAAATGTGTTCTTGAAGAAAGAGGAACTATTGAAGAAGAAGAAAGAGAAATTGCAAAAAATTATCTTCTTGACGAAGCAGCAGAGCTTACAGATAATAGATTTGCACTTATGGATTTAAGTTTAATTGGTTCATATCCGTCTTACTACATAATACAAGAAAAAAATGTAAATTATCTTTTTGGCTGGGCTTATCAAGGAGCATTTACAGTTAAAGAAATAGTTAACTTAAACGAAGCGTTTGAAAACAGATATTTTACTTATGTCTTTGATAGACTTATAGATTATGGCTGTGATACAGTAGTAATTAAAAAAGACCTTGTTAAAAATAAAGAGGACTGGGCAGAAATTGACAGAGTTTCGAAAGAACTTGGATATAGCGTAGCGGCAGAAAATGAATACGCTATTCTTTATGACTATGATAAAATTCATGAAACTTATGGCGTAATTCCGCACTATGAAAATATTTGCATTGGTGCAAATAGTGAGTACCTTTCTTTCTTGTACCCATCATTTTATAAGCAGTCTAACGACTACCTTGATAACTACACATTTGAAGATTTAAAAGATTATAAAAAGATATATCTTGCTGGTCCATATTATCATGATAAAGCATATTGCGAAGATTTAATTTTAAAACTTGCAAAGTCAGGTGTAAAAATATTTGTAGATATGAATAATCTTCAAAATGAAAAATCAATTGGACGTAATTCTTTTCTTGGCGTAGTGGCTCAGCCAATAACATTTACAGAAACATTTCCAGTACTAGAAATGGATAATGGAAGTCAGTTTAAATTAAAGCCACAGACAGAACTTTCAACAGAATGGCATACGTATTTTTTGTCAAATTTGCAACACACAATTAAAAAATCAGAATATAAAAAGAATCGTTATCTTGGATACGTTGGAACAAGCGGTAATGAAAATATTACTTTTATAGGACTAAACTTAGTATACTTCTGTGCTTCAAATCCAGAAGTATCAGAACAGCTCTATAAATTCCTGGACGAAATTTTTGAAGAAAATAGAACTTTTGTGCCAGAAAAAGAAGTTGTTCCAATTGAAATATTTTCCCGCAAAAATTCTTTTATTGTTCATTCTAATTATAACAATGTGGATAGTACGGTGACCAATCTAGATAGTTTCAAAATAAACCGTCCAGCAAAAGATTCTACATTCCTTTTTGTAAATAAAGGGGACACAATTGTAGAAATCACACGTATATATCTAGCGGAAGGATTCTTATGTAGTTTAATTGGAATACTTTTATACTTAAATTATTGGCTTGTATTATGGATTAGCCCACGTTTTAACAATTTAGGTGATTGATAATTTAGGGAGGCTTTATGAAAAAAAGAATTTTAACTTTACTTTTAGCATCTACTTTTGCACTTTCAAATGTAATGTTTGTAAATGCGGAAGAACCAACAGATTTGGAACCTGCTGCCGTTGAAGAAGTGGTTGAAGAAACTAAAGAAGAACAGACATCGGAAACACCAGCAGTAGAATCACCAGTAGAAGAAAAGACTGTCGTAGAAGAAGTTCCTAGTCCTTCAAAAGAAGTAGTAGAAGAAGTTAAGGAACCTGTGCAGACAGAAGAAATAAAAACAGAAGAAGTAAAAACAGAAGAAATTACTGAAATTCCTGCAAATGAAACTACACCAGTAAGCGTTGAAGAAGAAAAGGAAGAAACGCCTGTTGTTGAAGAAGAAAAAGGAGAAACACCTACTACTGAAGAAGAAATAGATGATAATAGTCTTATAGGACTCTCTGAAAGCGAAATTCCAGTAGAAACTATTAATGATGAAAACACTATTGTAAAATATGTTATTACAGATGAAGCAGAACCTGGAACAATAATTGGCGTAGAAGAAGGCGATAATTTAACACTTCAAATTGCAAGTGAAGAACTTATAGCGGAATCTAAAACAAGTAAATTTAACCTTCTTTCATCATTTGACCTTTTTGACGACATGACTGATGAACCTTCAATAGAAGATGGTTCTTGGGATGATTATCCAGTAAGTTATGAATATAACTGGGATAATTCACAATCTGCTTGGAACTGGGGCGAATGGAGAGACGGTGTAAAATACACAACAGAACAAGGCACATATGATAACAACGTTCGTCATGCTATGGGAATGTATTCAGACGGTGAAAACATCCACCTTCACATTTCTTATGCAACTATTTATCAATCAATAGCAAATGGTGACGACTTTAATTTCTATATTGATGGACAAGGTGCTAAGGTTCGTGTTCTTTATGCTGATAATGGAAGCGGTATCACAGGACAAGCACGTGAAGAAGGAAAATATGACCTTGTAGTAGTAAACGGTGACCACTGGAACAGCGGATATGAAGCAAATGGTTCTTACGGAACTATGATAGTTAAAGATGGCAATATTAATAATGAAATGGAAATCGTAATTCCGCTTTCAACACTTAAAGAACAAAATAGTGCTATCAATACAGATAACATTCAAAATATTGAATTCTTCACACCAAACCTTATGTATAGAAGAATTTCTTGTGGCGGTGCTTCATCTGGACCACAAGGCTTTATAATTATAAGTGGTATAGTATTTATGGTACCGCTTGTATTTAGAAAGAAGTTCGAGTCTTTATATGGAAATTTAAAAGCTTAAAACAGATAGCCCACATTTTTTATATTTTAAAGTAATGCTTTTTAGCATTACTTTTTTGTTTGCATTTTTTTTAAAAATGTGATATAATCACAATAAAATAACTATAACTTTATCTAAATATTAAACTTTTATAAAACATTTGCATTTTTAAGTAAAAAAATCATACTTTAAAGTGTATTAAAGACAAAGAAAGGCTAAAATATGATAGGAATTATAGTAGCACGTTCTAAAAATAATGTAATCGGAAAGAACGGACAAATACCGTGGAAAATAAAAGGTGAACAAAAACAATTTAAAGAATTAACAACTGGAAACACTGTAATAATGGGAAGAAAGTCCTTTGAAGAAATAGGACATGCGCTTCCAAATAGAAAAAATATCGTAGTATCAAGTACAAAAAACTTTGAAGGTGAAAACCTTATAACAGTTCCGTCTCTTTGTAAAGCACTTGATATAGCAGATACAGAAAATGTTTATGTATCGGGTGGCTATTTGCTTTTTAAAGAAGCACTTCCTATTGCAGATGTTTTATATATTACAGAAGTAGATACATTTATAGAAGACGGCGATACTTTCTTTCCAGATTTTGATACAAAAAACTTTGAAAAGGAAATCTTAGAAACCGTTAAAGGCGATATAAACTTTACAAGAACAATTTACAAGAGGAAAAACAATGGATAATGTTCAATTTCAAGGTTACAAAATGCTTTTAAAATTTAATGCAAGCCACAGCATGACAGATAGAAGTGCTATGCATGTACATTCATTCATTTTAAAACTTTATATTAGAAAAGAAAATGATACATTTGTAGAATTTAATAAATATGAAAAAATAATAATTGACTATATAAATAAGTATCGCGGAAAATATTTAAATGACTTTTTCGAAGATTCAACAACACTTGAAAATTTAAGCATTCATTTCTTTGAAGATATTGAAGAAATTTTATCGGATACCAATAATTTTAGTTTGATTAGTCTAGAACTTGGCGATAGTCCTTTAAAATCAGTCAAAATAGGACATGAAATAATTGCAAGTCGCGCAAATTTATTTATAAATAGTAATGTATTAAACTTAGATTGAAAGGATTTTTTATTATGGACAGTTTACTTTCTTTAAAACCATACGAAATAGGATTAGCAGTAGTTTTTGTGGCAGTATGGTTATATCTTTTAATGGTATTCAAAAAAAGAAAAATGTCAGCATTCTTTTTTATGCTTGGAACTGCTGGAACATTTTTAATTACATTCACACTTTTTAAATCACTTTTTGCAAAAGGTCTTACTATTATTCTTTCAAATGCACTTGAATGGATAAGTCATATATGTCCTTGGTATACAATGTATAAAGATTATAATATTATTTTCATAGACCACAATAATGCAGCAATTTCGCTTTTTATCGACTATGAATGTAGCGGTGTAATTGAAATATTAGTAATAACATCTATTATTATATTCTTCCCATTATTTTCTAAAAAAGAAAAAGTTATTTATTCAATTATAGGCTTCTTCTATACAATGTGTGCAAATATTATAAGACTTCTTATAATAACAGGAATTATTTATAAATATGGAAATAATGTTTATTACCTGGCACATTCAGTAATTGGAAGAATAGTTTTTTACGTATTAACACTTTTCTTATACTTTTATATGCTTTCATTTAAACAAATTAAAGCACAAAAGGTTGGCAGATTTAATTTTACAAATGTTGAAAAGAAAGAGTAATTTTTTATGATAGAAGAATTCTTAAACGGACCACTTATACATAGCAGCTTAATATTTTGGATTGGCTGGATTATTTTGCCAATTTTGCTTGAATTTATTCCTGCAATTTTTAATTTCTTTATTCTTTTAGTTAAAAAAATAAAAATAAACAAAAAAGAAAAGAAATTAAAATATTACCCGCAGGTTTCTATTCTTATACCTATTTATAATTCGTCCGCAACACTTTATAATTGTTTAAATTCAATAGACAAATCATCTTACCCAAATGAATACATAGATGTGTTTTGTATTGATAACGGCAGTAGCGACAACTCAAGACAAATCTTTGAACAGGCGCAAATTGATTTTTTAACGCTTAGCATGAACTGGATGCATTCAGCAAATGGTAAATCAAATGCACTTAACATGGCAATTTTCAACAGTACAGGTAAATACATAATCAATATAGATAGTGATGGTCAACTTGAAAAGAATGCACTTTACAACATAATAAAGAAATTTGAACAAGATAAAGAAGTTGATTGTATGACAGGGGCTATTTTAATAGAACCAGATTTAATAGAACAAACGCCAAGAAAAAATTGGTTTTTAAAAATATTTAGAAAAATAGAATTTATAGAATATTGTCAAGCATTTCTTGCAGGAAGAAACTTTCAGGCAGAAACAGATACAATTTTTACACTTAGTGGTGCTTTTTCAGCATTTAGAAAATCAACACTTCTTAAAACAAGAATGTATAATACAGAAACAGTTGGTGAAGATACACAACTTACATTCCAAATCAAAGAAAATTTAAAGCAAAAAGTATCGTTTTGTGAAAACGCCATCTTTATGGTTGACCCAATTGAAAATTTAGATAAATATTACACACAACGTCAACGCTGGCAACTTGGCGAACTTGAAGTTGCTAATATGTTCTTCGTTGATAAAATGAAAAAACCATATAAAATCTTTTTTGACTATGCAACGCGTCTTATTATTAAAGACCATACAATGTCTTTCCCAAGATTTATTTGGCTTTGTGTAATGATACTTCTTTGCTTTATAAATAGAAACTATAAAATAATACTAGCAACACTTCTCTTGCTTTACGCGCTTAGTATTATAGAAGGTATACTTTATAGTATTAATATAGTTCAGTTCCTTCGCGATTACAAAAATTTAAAAAAATATTATTTAAAAAATATTTTTTATATTTTCCTGTTCCCTATCTATTCGCAATTTAGTTTTATAGTACGTTTTTGCGGAATAGTAAATGCTATAACAAGAAAGGCAACATGGAAAACTAAAACATTTACACAAGAAAAGAAAGAAATAAAAGAACATATAGGAAACGATTTTAGATTTTTAAAAGTAGTATCAGAAAAATCAAGAAAACTTTTAGAAGACGAGGAAAAATTATGATTTATCAATATGTTTGCAAATTTTATTTAAATGCTTCTCATTTTATTGAAATTAATAACAATAAAGGCGATATCCATTCGCACTGTTTTGAAATTGCAATCGATATCGGTTCAAAGAACAAAGAGTCTTTTGTGTCGTTTACAGAAATTGAAAAATGTATAGAAGACCTTTTGCAACCCTACCAGGAACAAGTTATAAATACTGTAAAGCCATTTGATAATATAAATCCAACACTTGAAAATATGGCTGAATATTTTAAAGAACTTTTTAAATCAGAACTTAAAAAGAAAAACTGGGTATTATTAACACTAGAATTTTCAGAAACGCCAACAAGGTCATTTCTAATAAACGTTGCAGAAGAAATGATTAATTCTTGAAAGGATTTTTAATATGGAAGGAACAATTAGAAAACTTCGTGATTATGTTTTATCTGTATATATTCCAATATGTCTTTGCATAAGCCTTGTAATTGTAGGCTCATTTTATAGTGTCTATAAGACTTCAAAACAAAATGAATTTACACAAGATATTGACAGGTCCGTTAAAAATATTAAAAATGATTTAGAAAGTTCAAGAGATACTCTTTTAAACAAATATCTTGCAATTATGGATGAAAATATAACAGAAGAAGAAACAGACGAAATCTTTATAAATAGAATAAATTTAGTACAAGAAGACCTTCAAATGCTAACAACTTATGCAAAAAATGAAGGAATATATGAACAAATGCAAAACGGAAAGTCACTTTCTTTTTATATAGACGATATCAAAAATATTCTTTCTACTTATTCAAGCAAAAAAGATTTTACTACAAATAGGGAATATTTTAATTATTTAAATTCACTTTATTCAAAAATGCAAACTGATGTAATTGAAATAGAAAATATTATTTCGCAGTATAATAATATATCGAACAATTCATTAAAGACAAAATTAATTTTAGGCTGGCTTGTAATTATTCTATTTCTTATCCTTGTGATAATACATTTTGCAAGAAAATCTATGCGTTTTGAAACATTTCTAAGTAAAAACTTAGAACAGGCATCAAATAACGCTATTAAAATAATAGAAGACAAAGCAGAAGAAGTTTCATTTTTTACACCAGAAAAAGAAGAAAAAGAATTCGATATAGATAACGATGAATTCAAAAATATTAAAGAAGCAATTATAAAAACAAGTAAGCGTGTATCAGATGTAAAAGATTTAACAAAGGAAAAAGTTTCTAAAATTAAAAACGAAGAAGTTGATTTTGTAGAGGAAAAACTTCTTTTAAATGATATTAAAAATTTATCTAAAAATAGTGATAATATAAAATATGATGA
>ODAI013363701.1_pt1 | contig 15189 bp, 14 predicted proteins | sample 1539321 | NCBI WGS metagenome assembly ODAI01 (sample SAMN02144231, study PRJEB22623) | gut metagenome | biome: sheep rumen | host: Ovis aries | place: New Zealand
ACCCACAAAACAGTCCTGCATCTTCACGGAGTTGTTGATCGAACAACCGTCACAGATAATCGAGTTCTCACAGATAACACCTGTTCCAATGAATACTGGAGCATCCATCGAACTCATCACCGTACACTCTGACAGACGGGCGGCACCACTGATCTCACAGTCGCCCTTAATGATCGTATTGGTGATATCCTTCGCATTGATGATCTTCACGTTATTGCCGATATAGCCACGCTCAGGACGCGACACACGAAGTTCGTCCTCTATCATCTGCTGCATGGTGTGCTTCAATTGCTTATCGCTGTTATATTTCACCATCAGAGCAGCCAACTGACTATTCAACTCTCTGAAAATGGTCACATTACCATCTCCCATCTCATTGAGTACAGAGATGACAGAACCTTCACCAAAGGTAGCATCATCCGTAGTCTCCAGCGTACAGATATTCGAGATGTAACAGTCGTTACCGATGGTATAGTTATTGATGTAGTTACCCACTTTCTCTATCAGACAGTCATCACCTACCGTGACATTCCTCAATGTGGCATCATTGATACCCGAATGCTTGAAGAAACCTTTGGACACCTCCACCATCTTATGGAAGCAACCCAGTCGGATATCACCATAAAAGATCACGCGGTGGAAGTTATAAGGCTTAAAATCATCCGCCACCATCACCCTCTGCCAGTCCTCTGCCCAGCAGACATTGTTCTCCAAGATCTCAATCTCAGTCTGTGTTAAGTTTCTGTACTCACTCATAGTCTTGATATAAAAAATCGTTATAGGGATATTTTTGAACATGCAGCTCACGCACTCGCTTATAAAGGGTTTCGCGCAACTGCTCAATATTCTCTTTTTGTTTGGCAGAAATAAACAAGCACTCCAGATAGTGCTGGTTCTCGCCCGTCTTCGCCATCCAGGTCTTTTTCAGATCCTCCAGGGTGTAGTTCTCTTTCTGGACAGGTGTCAGGTCGTCTTCATCCTTTTCCACCCAAGTGTAGGCATCAATCTTGTTGAAAACGAGCATGGCTGGTTTATCAGCACAACCCAACTCCTTCAAGGTTTCCTCAACCACTCTGATTTGTTCCTCGAAGTCAGGATGCGAGATATCTACCACATGCACCAGCAGATCTGCCTCCCTGACCTCATCGAGAGTGCTCTTAAAACTTTCTACCAAGTCAGAAGGCAATTTACGGATGAACCCTACGGTGTCTGCCAGCAAGAAAGGCAGATTATCGATAGTCATCTTCCTCACTGTCGTATCGAGGGTGGCGAAGAGCTTGTTCTCTGCAAACACCTCACTTTTGGAAAGCAGATTCATCATCGTCGATTTCCCCACATTGGTATAGCCCACCAGGGCTACACGTATCAGTCGACCACGATTCTTTCTCTGTGTGGTCTTCTGCTGGTCAATCTCCTTCAGGCGCTGCTTCAGCAGTGTGATACGCTGGAGGATGATTCTTCGGTCCATCTCCAACTGGGTCTCACCAGGTCCTCGAAGACCTACCGAACCTTTTCCGCCTCCAGAACCCGATCCACCACCTTGCCGCTCCAAGTGAGTCCAAAGTCGCTGCAATCTGGGCAACATATAGCGATGCTGTGCCAACTCCACCTGAGCCTTGGCCTCAGCTGTCTGGGCTCTCATGGCAAAGATATCCAAGATCAAAGAGGTCCGGTCGAGAATCTTCACCTGCAGTTCCTTCTCGATGTTCCGAATCTGCTTAGCCGAGAGTTCATCATCAAAGATCACCATTCCCACATCTTCACACTCATCTTGGCACTGCTTAATGTATTGCTTGATCTCCTGCAGTTTTCCACTTCCCACATACGTTGTCTGACTCGGGCCGCCCACTTTCTGGGTAAACCGTTTCACAGTGACAGCTCCGGCTGTATCCGCCAGGAACTCCAGTTCGTCAAGGTATTCTTTGGTCTTGGCCTCGTCCTGCTCCTTGGTAATCAGGCCCACCAAAACAGCAGTCTCAGCCTTTGCCTCTGATATTACAAATTCCTTCATATTGGCTACAAAGTTAATGATTTCTACGCGCGTCTGAAAAAAATCCGTGTTAATCCGTGTTAATCCGTGCCTAAAAACAAATTTTCCTTGTATTTTTGCACCAAATTATTTAAAAACCAAAAACAAAACATTATGAGAGTAATTATTCAGAGTGACTATCAGAAAATGTCACAGTGGGCAGCAAACCACGTCATTGAACTCATCAACAAGTTCAACCCGACCCCCGACCATAAGTTCGTGCTTGGTCTGCCAACAGGTTCATCTCCTGTAGGTATGTATAACTACCTCGTAGAGGCCAATCGCGCTGGCAAGGTGTCTTTCCAGAATGTCATCACCTTCAACATGGACGAGTATGTCGGTCTGCCTGAGACGCATCCTGAGAGCTATCATGCTTTCATGGCCCGAAACCTTTTCGATCATATCGACTGTCCGAAGGAGAACATCCACATCCTCAACGGCAATGCCCCTGACCTCGCAGCAGAGTGCAAGCACTATGAGGAGATGATTCAGGAGGCAGGTGGCATCGATCTGTTCATCGGAGGTATTGGTCCTGATGGTCATATCGCCTTCAATGAGCCAGGTTCATCACTCAGTTCAAGGACTCGTATGAAGACACTCACCACAGATACACGTATTGCCAACTCCCGTTTCTTTGGTGGCAACCCCGAGAACGTACCTGCACATGCCCTGACTGTCGGTGTAGGCACAGTGATGGACGCCCGCGAGGTGATGATTCTTGTGAATGGTCATGCCAAGGCTCGTGCCCTGCAGGCAGCCATAGAGGGAAGTGTCAACCACATGTGGACCATCTCTGCTCTCCAGATGCACGAGCACGGTATCATTGTCAGCGACGAAGAGGCTGCTGATGAGCTGAAGGTTTCTACCTATAAGTATTTCAAGGATATCGAAAGCGAGAATCTGTTGTGAAAAAACAAAAGTAAAATAATTAATAAGGCACAGAATTATACGATTCTGTGCCTTTATTGACAAAAACAAACAATATGAAATCTATGAATGTCTTTTCTGTTAAAGGTTGGAGTAAATGGGTTGTTTTACCTTTTTACATTTTTTCATTTTTACATTTGCACGCAGAAGAATTCAGCGTACATTCCCCTGATGGCAATTTAGTGATGAATGTAAGTGATGCAGGTGGCCGATTGTATTACTCGGTAACATTCGACGGTCAGGAGGTCTTACACCCTTCTGCCCTGGGTCTCAAGACCTCTGTAGGAGATTTCACAAAAGGCCTTTCAATTGTTGACACTCAAAACTCAACTGTCAGCGAGTCTTACCAGATGCGTGGCACCAAGGCATCTTCAGCTTCTTACAAGGCCAATACCCTGACATTGAATCTCCAGAACAAGGACGGACGCACTTTCAGCATCCTCTTCCAGGTGTCCGACCATGATATCGCCTACCGCTATCAGATTCCCCGCCAGAAAATCAATAAAATAGAGTACAAGCGCGCACGTATACTCTCCGAACTCAGCAGCTTCAACTTCCCAGAAGCCACCACCACCTTTATCTCTCCACAGATAGGTCCCGAGACTGGTTGGGAACAGACCAAGCCCTCTTACGAAGAAGGCTACTCTGCGGATGCTCCTATGGCCGTAGAGTCACAATATGGCCATGGCTACATCTTCCCTGCCCTCTTCCACCTCCCCAACGCCTGGGTTCTGGTGAGTGAGACAGGCGTAGGTTCCAACTACTGCGGCTCTCATCTCTCAGACTATCAGGCAGGCATAGGCTACACTGTTGCTTATCCCGATAAAGGCGAAAACAATGGCTTTGGTGCCGACTTTGCAGGCATCCCCCTGCCAGGAGAAACACCTTGGCGCACCATCACAGTGGGCAGCAGCCTGAAACCCATTGTAGAGACTACCGTCAGCTACGATGTGGTGAAACCGCTCTATGAGCCTTCCTGCGACTATCAACCAGGCCGTTACACCTGGAGCTGGCTCATTTGGCAGGACAATTCCATCAACTACGATGATCAGGTGAAATTTATTGACCTCGCCTCAGCCATGGGCTTCGAGTATTGTCTCGTGGATAATTTCTGGGACACCCAGATTGGTCGTGACCGTATTGCAGAACTCTCTAAGTATGCCCAGTCCAAGGGGGTCCGCCTCATGCTCTGGTATAACTCCAACGGCTTCTGGAACGATGCCCCACAGGGTCCACGAAACTGCATGAATACAGCCATTGCCCGCGAACGGGAGATGAAGTGGATGCAGAGCATCGGTATCAAAGGTATTAAGGTCGACTTTTTCGGAGGAGACAAACAAGAGACGATGCAGCTCTACGAGGACATCCTCTCCGATGCCAACCGCTATGGCCTGCAAGTCATCTTCCATGGTTGTACTATCCCTCGCGGTTGGGAACGTATGTATCCGAACTACGTAGCCTCAGAGGCAGTCCTGGCTTCAGAGAACGTTTTCTTCAACGAGGGCGCAGCCATCAAGGAACCCTTTGACCTCACCCTCCATCCCTTCTGCCGCAATGCAACTGCTGCGATGGACTGGGGAGGCATCATCATGAACAAGTTCCTCTCGAAAGACAACAAGAGCCGTCATCCTCGTCATACGACCGACATCTTCGAGATGGCAGCAGGCATCATCATGCAGACCTCAGTACAGTGTGTAGCCATGCAACCCAATAACCTCGACGAACTACCTCAGTTCGAACTCGATTTCCTGCGTAGCATCCCCACCACGTGGGAAGAGACGCGCTTCATGGATGGCTACCCAGGCAAGTACGTAGTCCTCGCCCGCAAAGCCACCAATGGCCAATGGTACATCGCAGGTCTCAATGCTCTCAAAGAGCCCTTGACCCTCACTCTCAACCTGAAGGATTACCCCGGGCTCTCACAACTCTACATTGACAACAAGAAAAGCGAACCCACCCTCAATCCTCTCAAATTGGACAAAAAGGGCAACATTAAAGTCACGATTCAACCCAACGGTGGTCTAATCCTCAGATAAATGAAGAATCCCAGCAGTTTTTGCTGGGATTCTTCATTTCTTATCAAGCTGCTCATAAACAGAATTGTTCGAGATGTATTCTGGAACAATTTCCTTCATTTTCTTGACCGTTGCCATGTCATCAAAACGCTTGGAGATATCAATCAACTCATCAATATCCTTGCTCACCTTCTGATAATCATACTCACGAACCTCAGCAATACGAATCTTCTCATGGAACGTCGGTTTGGTTCCCTCCAGTTCATTGAGCACCTCCTCATAGAGCTTCTCACCCGGACGCAGACCAGTGAATTTCACCTCCACATTCTTGGCACCCGACAGCTTGATCATCCTCTTTGCCAGATCAGCAATCTTCACGGGCTGTCCCATGTCAAAGACGAAAATCTCACCGCCATTACCCTTTGTACCGGCCTCTAACACGAGTTTACAAGCCTCAGGTATCAGCATGAAGAAACGCACGATATTCTCGTCAGTGACAGTCACAGGTCCACCCTTCTTGATCTGTTCACGGAACAAGGGGATGACACTGCCATTCGAGCCCAGTACATTTCCGAAACGTGTGGTCACAAACTGAGTACGGGCAGAAGGGCCACCCAGCTGTGAGGCTGTGATAAAACTCATCTTATTGCCAAGAGTCTGCAGGAACGAGCTAAGCTTCTTTTCCTTGACCGCCTGGTCAAGACTTTGCACATAAATCTCACATATACGCTTCGAACAGCCCATCACGTTCGTCGGGTTCACAGCTTTGTCGGTCGAAACCATCACAAACTTCTTCACCCCGTATTTCACGCTCAGGTCTGCAATCACCTTCGTACCATAGATATTGTTCAGCACCGCCTCCGAGGGGTTGTCCTCCATCATCGGCACATGCTTATAGGCAGCTGCATGGAACACATAGTCCGGACGGAAACGTTTGAAGATACTCTCCATGTGCGCCTCGTTGCAGATACTCGTCACCACAGTCTCAGCTGGGATACCAGGATATTGGTTCTCCATCATCAGACGGATATCATGCTCAGGGGTCTCCGCCTGGTCAATGAGCATCATCGCGGCAGGCTTGAACTGAGCCACCTGACGAACCATCTCTGAACCGATAGAACCAGCAGAGCCAGTGATTAGCACCCGCTGACCAGAGAGCAGTTCCTCTACCGACTTCAGGTCTACACGAATCTCATCACGAGGCAACAGATCCTCCACACTTACCTCCTGCAGCTGAACCTGACTGACAACGCCAGACCCACCCTGGTCTTGACCTTCATCCAGTTCCTTGGCATTCTGAGCCATGTAAATCTTTGCACCAGCCCCGAGAATGACATCCTGCAGATCCTGATTCTGACGGAACTCCCTCGTGCGATAAGGTGCCACGAGAACACCCTCGATATCATTGTTCTTGATAATCTCAGCCAGATCGTCAAAGACAGAGTAGACACGTTCACCCATAATCTGCTGATGCTTCGTGTTCTTATGATGCGTGATGAATCCTTTGACCACGTAGCGCCTGGGGCGCTGGTTCTGGATATTCTTTGCCAGTCCTACACCACCCGACATCGCGCCATAGATAAGCACACGGATAGCACGCGAATTCGAGAAAGCCACGTCATAGAGTGTCTTCACAAAGATGCGCAGTCCCCACATAAAGAGAGTAGCTATCAGGTAGATGAGGACAATACTCGTCGTATTGAAATGCACGAACAGGTGACCGGGCAACTGCGACATACCAAACTGAGCCAATAGCACCAGACACAGACTCACAGCATTGCCATAGACCACGCGCATCAAATCAACGAAACTCGCATAGCGCATGAAGCCCGAATACGTATGGAACAATCTGAAGCCCACCATGCTCAACAGCACAAAGCAGATGAGCGTGTTGAGCACCCTCAAGGTATTTTCAAACAACATGACGGCACTATTGAAAATCCAATAGGTCAACATTCCACTGCAAACGATAATGGCGCAGTCAATAAGCAGAATGCTCCAATACGGCAATGAATTCTTTGTAAAATACCAGTTTAATATCTTGTCAAACGGATTCTTCATTTCCAAATCATCTCCAAAACCGCTGCAAATTTAAGGAATAAAATCCAATATTCCAAATAAAAGGAACAATTTTTAGAATAAACCTATCAAATACTGACTAAGCATCTGCAAAAACCTTACCGTCAGCCAAGGTAATCTGCAGCTTGGTGTACTCACTGTGGAAATCGTTTTTCAACCGATCCAGGTACCTCCGACTCTCCCATTTACACATAGGCAGATCGTGCAACAGACAGTTACCACAAGTCTCCGGTGTTGTCGCCGGAACCTCGTTCTGCGTCAGGATCCACTCCAGACAAGTGATGGTCAACTGGCGCATGTCCTCCACAGTGTAAGTGCCCGTCATAATAATGTACATGCCCGTGAGGCACCCCATCGGTCCGACATACACCACATCATCCTTCGCCTCAGAATTCCTAAACCAGGTAGCCATCAAATGCTCCAGGCTATGCATGGCAGCAGGAGCTACGGCAGGCTCTTGGTTGGGTTCGGTGATTCTCAGATCGAAGGTTGTGAATCCCTTGTCTACCCTCGACACATAGATACCAGGCTTTAGGTGCGTATGATCAATAGTAAAACTCTGTATAACTTCCATTTTCCTCAATACTTTTACATTTGAGCTGCAAAATTACGAATATTCACGCAAACATACAATTTTTTTCGCTAAAAATTTGGTGGATTTCAAAATATCTCTTACCTTTGCTGGCGATAATTCATTTAAATCTAAGATTATGAAACATTTTCAACTTGCCTGTATGGGCGCAATTTTGAGCCTCAGCGGATGTACTGAGGAAGTAATTAACACAGTAAACGAGGCATCGGGTCCAGTCCAGACGTTCTCATTACTTAAGTTCAACACGCGTGGCGAGGGCGACATCACCACCCCTGGGTATCTATACCTATTTAAAGACAACAGTTGTGTGACGCGGCTGGACATGGGGGCAGATGGTCAGGTACCGGCTTTACCACTCTCCCCAGGTAGTTATGCCATCTATGCCATTGGCGGTGACGACATCGACAACTATGCCATCCCAGCCTCCGACGAAGCAGAAGCCACCAGTGTGATACATCCGAAGACAGGAGCATCGATGGGAGATCTCTTGATGGGAAGTACCACCATCGAACTCGAGGAGGGAGAGACGGAAGAGGCTGCTTTGAAAATGCAACGCAAGGTATTCCGACTCGACCAGGTGACCGCGAAAAACGTACCCGACGAAGTCACGAAAGTCGAGTTAGCCATCTCCCCGGTCAGTGACAACATCCTGCTCAACGGAACGTATGCTGACCAGACGAGTACTTTGGTCGTGTCATTGAACAAAGGTGACGGAGGTATCTGGTCAGCCTCACCCCAGCGCTATGCTCTCCCCGCATCAGCAGCCCCCACCATCGCCCTCAGCTTCACGACAGCCGCAGGTGTATCGGTCTATCGGAAAACAGTGGAAGAAGCCATTTCTGCGAATACGAAACTGAACGTGGAAGGCACCTATGCAGAGACACAGCCCAGCACCTTCTCAGCCACCATCACAGCACAGGCTTGGCCAGCCTCACCTCGTGAAATCAGTTTCGATTTTGATGAGACCGACATTGGTGTTTTGGGGTCTGTACCAGTTGCTGGACAGATGCATGATGGGTATTATGTGCTTTCCGTGAATGAGACCAACAAGACTGCAATCGTACTGGCCAAGACACATATCAGCTACACCGCCCCAGGCCAAAAAGCAGCTGATGCCCCTGAGGCAGACTGGATAGCCTCCTTCGTAGCCCCCATGGCCTCTCTTGAGAAACCCTTTGCAGCGATTGGCGAGTGGCGACTTCCTAATTTTGCAGAGTGCAGCTATTTCACAGCAGATGCCACTCAGGTCAGAGTTAGGAATGGATCCTCCACAGCCTACCTCTTCATGAACGACGATGGTCTCCGCTGGGGACAGACCGTTTTCAAGGACGAGGGCAATGAGTTCAAGTCAGGCAATGGCTACAATTCCACCATTTACCTCCGCCCCGTTATCGAAGTATCCTATTGATTCCTAAACCTAAAAAAACAAAATAAAAACACTTTTATTCTTGTTTCCCCAATTAATTGACTATTTTTGCAGCAAAAACGAATAAGACAATGAAGAATATCGTAATAGCTGCAGGCTATGCCACGCGCTTGGGAGAGTTGACACGCAACTTTCCCAAGCCCCTTTTGAAGATTGGCCAGAGCACCATCTTAGGTCGTATGCTCGATGACATCGATCAGATTCCCGACATCGACGAGCACATTATCATCACCAATCACAAATTCGCCCCCATCTTCCAAAACTTCCTCCTGGGGTCAGGCCCCAAAACTAAGTATCCAAAAGATACTTTAACTCGGGGCCTGACCCCAGAGTTAAAAAAAACGGTGACGATTGTGGATGATGGGACGGAGACGAATGAAACTAGATTGGGAGCAGTGTGCGATTTGCTGTTTGCGATGGATAAGTTGGAGATTAATGATGACATGCTGGTAGTTGCAGCGGATAACCTGCTGTTTTTCAGTTTCCAGGAGTTTGTCGATTTCGCTCACGAGAAAGGCACTTCCTGCATCATGTGCCACGAGGAGCCCTCGATTGAGAAGCTCCAGCGCACAGGAGTAGTCGAGCTTGATGCCAACAACAAAGTGCTGGGCATGGAAGAGAAGCCTCTGGTGCCGAAGAGTCACTGGGCAGTGCCACCTTTCTATATATACTTAAGGCACGACCTCGACCTTGTGCGCCATGCTATAGAGAATGGTTGTGGTAAAGATGCCCCAGGCAATCTGGCCCACTACATGGTAGAGCACACCACAATGCACGCCTGGCCCATGAGTGCCGGTCGTTTTGACATCGGAAGTTTAGATACATATTATGAAGCCGTAGAGAAATATGGAAAATAATTATCAATATCACATTTTCTCGCCTTATCGGGTATGTCCCTTGGGCGCTCATGTAGACCATCAGCATGGTCTGGTTACAGGTTTTGCCATCGATAAAGGCGTCGATCTCTGGTTTGACATACGCACAGACGGTCATGTCCATCTCGAATCAAAGACATTCGAGGGCGTAGTTGATTTCGATATCGAAGCACCGACACAGGTGAAAGAAAGGCACTGGGGCGACTATGCCCGAGGAGCCAAGTATGCGCTGAAGAAGCGTTTTGAACTTCAGCATGGTATCACGGGCGTGATTCAGGGCTCTCTGCCAGTAGGCGGCCTCAGTTCCTCTGCAGCAGTACTCATCGCCTATGTCATGGCGTTTGCCAAGGCAAATGACATCACCCTCCAGCCTTTCGAGGTTGTCAAGATTGCCTCAGAGGCAGAGCGCGAGTATATCGGATTGAACAACGGCCTGCTCGATCAGGCATGTATCGCCTTGGGCAAGAAGGACGGTCTGCTCTTCCTTGATTGCGACTCTAACGACTGGCGCATCATCAAACGGCATCCCGACATGCCTGATTTCGAGATTGGCATATTCTTCAGCGGGTTGACCCGTTCGTTGGTAAACTCAGACTACAACCTGAGGGTGTACGAGTGTAAGACAGCAGCCTGGAACATGCTAGCCTATACCGATCAGCCGCTGAAGACTTTCGACAAGACCTTCCTGAGGGATATTCCTAAGACGACCTTCGAGAAGACACGCATTGCCATGCCTGCAAGGTTTGCCCGTCGAGCCGAGCATTTCTATTCAGAGTACAGACGAGTGCGCCAGGGCGTAACAGCCTGGGAAACAGGCAATCTGAAACTTTTCGGCAAACTCTCGTTTGATTCTTGCGAGAGTTCTATTCACAATTACGAGTGCGGCTCCCCCGAGCTCATTGCCATCTACGAGATTATGCGTTCGCTTCCTGGAGTCTATGGTGGACGCTTCTCAGGAGCAGGTTTCAAAGGTGCTTGCATCTCTCTGGTCGATCCTGTCCGTAAAGCCGACATCGAGCGAGAACTCACCCAACGCTATCTCGAGCAATTCCCCGAATACGAGAAAACATTCCAAGTATTTTGGGTACATCCCGACAATGGCGCCCGTTTTATTTAGACATCATAACAAATTGATATGCAAAAGATAGATTTAAACCACAAGACAATTCTGGTAACAGGCAGTGCCGGTTTTATCGGTTCAAACCTGGTAAAGCGTCTTTTAAAAGATCTACAAGGCGCAACCATCATTGGCATCGACAATATGAACGATTATTACGATGTCACCTTAAAAGAATACCGCTTACACGAAATCTCCCTCCTGGGGTCAGGCCCCAAAACTAAGTCGCAAGGGTCAGGCTCCAAAACTAAGTCGGAAGGGACAGGTCCCGACTTGACTTCGGGGCCTGACCCAAAGAACAAGTGGAATTTTGTCAAAGGCGACATTTCCTCGAAAGAGACCATCGAAAGACTCTTTGAAGACTATCGCTTCGATGTCGTGGTCAACCTTGCTGCTCAGGCTGGTGTCCGTTATTCGATTACCAATCCCGATGCTTATATCCAGTCAAACCTCATAGGATTCTACAATATCCTCGAAGCATGCAGGAATTATCCTGTTGAGCATTTAATCTACGCTTCTTCATCCTCTGTTTATGGCGGCAACAAGAAAGTTCCCTTCAGCACCGACGACCGTGTAGACAATCCCGTTTCCCTCTATGCAGCCACGAAGAAGAGCAACGAACTCATGGCTCACTGCTACTCCAAGCTCTACGACATCCCCACCACTGGTCTCCGCTTCTTCACCGTCTACGGACCAGCAGGCAGACCCGATATGGCTTACTTTGGTTTCACCAACAAATTGTTGAAGGGCGAGACCATCCAGATCTTCAACTATGGCAACTGCCGCCGCGATTTCACCTATGTCGATGACATCGTAGAGGGAATTGTGCGCGTGATGCAGGGAGCCCCAGAGCGCAAAAAGGGTGAAGACGGTCTTCCTGTCCCGCCTTACGCTATATATAATATAGGTGGAGGTCAGCCTGAAAGCCTGTTGGATTTCGTCCAGATTCTCCAAGAAGAATTGGTACGCGCAGGAGTCCTGCCCCAAGACTTCGACTTCGAGGCCCACAAGCAGTTAGTGCCCATGCAGCCTGGAGATGTCCCGACCACTTATGCAGATGCAGCAGCCCTAGAGCGCGATTATGGTTTCACTCCCAAGATCACACTCCGTGAAGGTCTCCGCCATTTTGCCGAGTGGTACGCCCAGTTCTACCGCCAGCTTTCCTCTGGGGCCAGGCCCCAAAACTAAGCGCTGGGGTCAGGCCCCGGAATTAAGTATCCAAAAGATACTTTAACTCGGGGCCTGACCCCAGAGTAAAAAAATCCCGATAAAATTTGGAAGTATCAAAAAAACTTCTTAACTTTGCAGCCGAATAAAAACTTAAATTTAGCTAAGAAATGACACGACAACCCAGACTATCAAGTCAAAGCGGCATCTACCATGTGATGCTCAGAGGCGTAAATCGTCAACAGATCTTTGAAGACGAAGAAGACTACCGCAAGTTTATCTTCATCCTCCACGACATGATCTCCCCAAAAGACGAATTAAAACGTCCTTTGCCTCCTCGTTGCGCATTGTATTCCTATTGTCTCATGCCCAACCATGTCCATCTGCTCATCCAAGAGAAAGAAGAAAAGCTCTCGAAGACCATCAAGCAGATCGCCTCACGCTATGCGATGTACTACAACAACAAGTATGAACACTTCGGGCATCTCTTCCAAGACAGATTCAAGAGTGAGCCAGTAGATGACTATTCGTACTTCCTGACGCTTATCCGATATATCCATCAGAACCCAGTTGCAGGCAAACTATGTAAAAATGTCGAGGATTACGATTGGAGCAGTTGGGCAGAATACATCAACGCCCCCAAACGGGTACCTACTATATGCTCTGTCCACAACGTTCTCAGCAGAATCACCCTCGACGAATTGAAAGAGCAGGTCCACACACCTTTGCCGAAAGCCCAACAAGTCCTCGAATTCGACAGATACCGAGGTATAGCCCCAACCGATGCAGTAATCGACTTCCTTAAATCCACATATAATATGAACGACCCAAAAGACCTCAAAACTTACCCGAAAGAACAACGCGACGAGATTCTACAGGCAGCCCTGAACTTCGGAGCCGGTATTAACCAGCTTTTCAGCCTCACTTCTATCAGCAAGTACATCATTTCGCGCGCTGGGGTCAGGCCCAAAAACTAACTGCTGGGGCCAGGCCCCGAAACTAAGTTTTTGAGCCTGGCCCTTGCGGTTGTGCACGCAAACAAGCCAAAAATAAGTATCAATACGTTAATCGATATTAAATTTTGAAAGATTTTTCGCAAAATATTTTGTGATATCTATAAAGTTATATACCTTTGCAAGTAGAAAAAAAATAGAAGATATTCATTTACAATGGTGACAGCATAAACAAACAAAAAAGAATTAAAAACAAAAAAGAAAAGCAACCGATTTGCAACGATTCTGAAATATTGATTTGATCAGAACATAAAGAAGAAGTTTAAAAATTAATTATCCAATATTTCATACATTATGAATAATAATATAGTAATGATATTTAGCCTAAAATTTATATACGATATATAAATCTTGTTCAAATGCCTTAGGCGGGAGCTATTGGGGACAATGGACAAGCTATGAAACACAATAAAAGCTCTCAAAAAAATGAGAGCATGCTATGGAAACACATTTGTTAGCCGGGGAGGGAGTCATCAGAATGGCTCCCTCCCTTTTCATTGATGCAAGAACGCCCTATTACAAATACCGCTCCTCGACAACCCGCCAATCTACGATCTGCCAAAGTGCAGAGAGATGAGCAGCACGGCGATTCTGGTAATCCAGGTAATAGGCATGCTCCCAGACATCGAAGGTCAGCAGCGGCTTCAGGCCCTTCACCACAGGATTAGAAGCCCCCAACTCCTGTGTGATGACCAGGTTACCTTCAGCATCAGCCGACAGCCACACCCAGCCAGAGCCAAACAGCCCTACCCCTTTGGCCTCAAACCCAGTCTTGAAGGCCTCAAAACTCCCCCACTGCTTTTCAATCTGAGCAGCAAGCGCCCCCTTAGGTCCCTGAGCCACCTCATTGGCAGGCTTAAACTGCGTAAAATACAACTCATGGTTCAGAATCTGCCCAGCATTGTTGAACACCGGTCCTGCAGGAGCCTGCCTTACAATCTCTTCCAGTGCCAAGCCCTCATACCCACTGCCAGGAAGCAGTTTGTTGAGATTATCCACATAAGCCTGCAGATGCTTGCCATGATGGAACGACAGCGTCTGCACACTAATCACCGGCTCCAGCGCCCCAGGCGCATAAGGAAGCACTACCAAATCGAACTTTCCCATAATTTTTAGTTTTACATTATATATTATAAACGAACTATCAACACCACCATACATCTTTAGACCTGTCCCCTGAGACTTAGTCCTGGGGCCTGGCCCCAGAAGTAAGTTTTGGGGCCTGACCCTATAGGTAAGGTTCCCAAAGATACTGCCTCATATCCACATGTCCGTTGCTCTTGAAGCGTACGCCCTCTTCCTCCAGAAGTTCCCGTTGCCTGCTCCACCCCGGCGCCGTGCGCCCCTCTTTATTCACCACCCGATGGCAAGGCAGTTCTTCCACTCCTGGCGCGCTCGACCTCTTGTCGCTTGCTATCGAAGGGACGAAAGAATACCTCAAAGTCCTCCCCACCATCCTCGAGTGACTTGGCCATCCAGCCAACGCAGCGATATGCCCGTACGTCGTCACCCGTCCACGAGGAATCTGCCTCACGATGTCCAGCACATCCTCGCCAAACCTCCTCGCCTGCTCCGCCGTCATCCTATCAGGATAGTCTTTCATACCTGTTTGAATATATTTTGATGGCGCAAATATAGTTATTATTTCTCAAATAGCATCAAAATCAAAGCCAAATTAACAATTTTTGCCGCTTTCCCCATAATAATTACTCTGCTGCGGAAGTACATCGTCTTGTTTCATATCTCGCTCACTCGACACGAGGCCTAAGTCGTCGTTATAATCTTTTCCATCCATCGCATCGATAGCCTCTTGGATGGCATCTATAACTTCATAAAGGATTTCTTTCAGCATTTATCATCAAGTGGCTTCGTATGAATCTTCACAGCATACAAAGGAAGCTTCTCTACAATATGCTCTACTTTATAAGTCCTCCTATCCCCGTCCTTCT
>ODAI011596381.1_pt1 | contig 15185 bp, 10 predicted proteins | sample 1539321 | NCBI WGS metagenome assembly ODAI01 (sample SAMN02144231, study PRJEB22623) | gut metagenome | biome: sheep rumen | host: Ovis aries | place: New Zealand
AACTTTTCATACCTTTGCGAAAAAAGGTATGGGAATGTATACTTTAGATATCAAGGCGGCAAGAAAGGCCCGGGGAATGACACAGGAGCAGGTGGGCATTCTGGCGGGTATGAGTAAGTCTCAGGTGTCCAGAATAGAAAATGGAACCCTTGGGAGTCCCGAAACGTATGAAAGGGTCCTCTCGGCGATGGGATACCGGATGGTTGTTACGCTGGAAGATGCACGGAAGGCAAAAGCGTTGAGTAGAGATTATATTCTATCTCTTTTAAAAGTTTACTATTCCTGCAACAAGGAAAAATATGGGATTAGGCGTATCGGTCTTTTTGGAAGTTTTGCCCGGGATGAAGCCGGACCGGAAAGCGATGTGGATATTTTGATATCACTTGAAAGGCCCAATTTATTCACTTACGGTATTATAACCCAGCAGCTGGAAACCGTTTTCGGAAGGCATGTAGACTTAATATCCGAAACGGCTGTCCTTAAAGAAAGTTTTCGAGAACGAGTAGAGAAGGAGGTCATTTATGCCTGAGAAAGAGCGTGTTATTTCACTTCTAGAGGACGCCATTGAGGAGATGCTCTTATTGGAAAAGATGTCTGCCAATATTAGTACCCCGGACGACTTCGTCGTCAGTCTGTCAGGATTAACAACTTTCCGTGCATGTGGTATGAGTCTGCAGTATATCACAGAAGGTTTTGTAAAAATTAGAAACCTCTGTGGTAAAGAGTTCTTTGCCCCCTATTCGTCTATTCCGTGGAATTCTGTTTTTGGGATGAGAAATTTCCTTTCCCACGAGTATGGCAATATAGACAACGAGGCCGTATTTGATACTGTCAAAACCAGTATTCCAAAATTGCTTATAGTCACACAAAAAATCCTGGCGGATATTCAGACAAAGTAATTTCGTACACGAAAACGGCCCATTTGGTGTACGAGCTTGAATTTTCTGCGAAAGGGGACTGCGAGAGGGGACTGCCGAGGGGGAATCTCCGTAATTTGGAAAAATAGTATTATCTTTGTCTTCTTATGGCAGAAGATATCATTCAGCAGTTCACCTCCGGAGAATACAAGGAGGGATTTGTAACGGACGTTGAGCAGGAGTTCATCCCGAAAGGGCTGAACGAGGACATCGTGCGGATGATATCGGCCCGGAAGGAAGAGCCGCAGTGGCTGCTGGAATTCCGGCTGGACGCCCTTCGCAAGTGGCAGGCCATGCCGCAGCCGGATTGGGCGCATCTGGACATGCCGGAGATTGATTTTCAGGATATTATCTACTTCGCGGCCCCCAAGAAGGACAAGGATCGCCCCAAGGAAATAGACCCCAAGCTGGCCGAAACCTTCGACAAGCTGGGCATTCCCCTGAAGGAACGGGACGTGCTGGCCGGCGTAGTGGCCGTGGATGCCGTCTTCGACTCCGTGTCCGTTACTACTACGTTCAGAAAGACCCTGGCGGAAAAAGGCATCATCTTCTGCTCCTTCTCCGAAGCCGTAAAAGACCACCCGGACCTGGTGCGTAAATACCTGGCCACCGTGGTTCCCTCTTCAGACAACTATTTCGCCGCCCTCAATTCGGCCGTCTTCTCCGACGGTTCCTTCTGCTATATTCCCAAGGGCGTCCGCTGCCCGATGGAGCTATCCTCCTACTTCCGCATCAACGCCCGTGGCACCGGCCAGTTCGAGCGCACGCTCATTGTGGCCGATGAAGACTCCTACGTCTCGTATATGGAAGGTTGCACAGCCCCGATGCGCGACGAGCAGCAGCTGCACGCCGCCGTGGTGGAGATCATTGTGGAAAAGGGGGCCGATGTCAAATATTCCACCGTGCAGAACTGGTACCCCGGCGACGCCGACGGCAAGGGAGGCATCCTGAACCTCGTTACCAAACGCGGCATCTGTAAGGGAGACGGTTCTCACCTTTCCTGGACGCAGGTGGAGACGGGGTCGGCCATCACCTGGAAATACCCCTCTACCATATTAAAAGGAGACTATTCCTCTTCGGAGTTCTACTCGGTGGCCGTTACCAACAACCATCAGCAGGCCGATACCGGCACCAAGATGATCCATCTGGGCCGGGGCACCAAGAGCCGCATTGTGAGCAAGGGCATCTCGGCCGGGGTGAGCCAGAACAGCTACCGCGGCCTGGTGAGGATGGCCAAAGGGGCGCAGAACGCCCGCAACTATTCCCAGTGCGACAGCCTCCTGATCGGCTCCTGCTGCGGCGCCCACACCTTCCCGGACATCCAGTCCCAGAACCCCAGCGCTACGGTGGAGCACGAGGCCACCACCTCCAAGATATCGGAAGATCAGCTCTTCTACTGCAACCAGAGGGGAATCGGCCCGGAAGAAGCCGTAGGCCTTATCGTGAACGGGTATGCGCGGGAAGTCCTTTCCCGTCTGCCGATGGAATTTGCCGTTGAGGCGCAAAAACTGTTACAGGTATCACTTGAAGGATCTGTAGGATGAACTTAGATTGGCTTGATATTATTCTCTTTGACCTGGCAGGCCGACCAGTGCTGCTGATAGATCTGGTGAGCTCGGTGCTGGGACTCCTCTGCGTGTTCCTGGCCGGACGCAATTCCAAATACAATTTCTGGGTGGGCTACCTCTATACGGCTGCCCTGTTCCTCCTGTTCTGGAACAAGAACCTCTATGCCAACCTGCTGCTGCAGCCGGTGTCCCTGGCCATCAACATCCTGGGGCACTATCGCTGGACGCATCCCAAAAGCTCCGAGCGCAGTTCGGAAGACCACCACGCCCTGCGGGTGAGCATGCTTTCCGGCCAGGAGCGCGTCATCTGCCTGCTGGGCGTGCTGCTGGTGGCTTTTGCCTGGGGCTGGCTGCTGGATGCGCTCTTCCCGGCAGACCCTCACCCTTACCTGGATTCTGTGGTTACGGCCCTCATCCTGCTGGCTCAGCTGCTCTCTTCCCTCAAGAAGTGGGATTGCTGGCTGGTGTGGCTGGCGGTGAACGTTACCCAGATTATCCTGCACCTGAGCGTAGGTAACGTCTTTATGCCTATTGTCTGCGCCCTGTATCTGATCAATGGCCTGTGGTCGCTGGCCTCCTGGATGAAACTCTATAGGAAAAATGGATAAACTGCTGGAAATACGTAATTTGCACGCCCGTATAGGGGACAAGGAAATCCTTAAGGGAATAGATTTGGACATTCTTCCCGGCCAGGTGCACGCCGTGATGGGACCCAACGGAGCCGGCAAGAGCACGCTCAGCGCCGTTCTTACCGGTCGCCCGGATTATGAAGTCACGGAGGGCAGCATCTTCTACAAGGGCCAGGATCTGCTGGCCTTGAGCCCGGAGGAGCGTGCCTGGGCCGGCATTTTCCTCAGTTTCCAGTATCCCATAGAGATTCCGGGCGTTACCATCACGGCTTTTATGAAGGCCGCCGTGAATGCCAAACTGAAGGCGCAGGGGAAGCCCGAAATGAAAACCGGAGACTTCCTCAAGCTGATGAAGGAAAAGATGGCCCTGGTGCAGATGAAACCGGAGTTTTCCAAGCGCGAAGTGAACGTGGGCTTCTCCGGAGGAGAAAAAAAGCGCAATGAGATTTTCCAGATGGCGCTGCTGGAGCCGGCTCTTTCCATCCTGGACGAGACCGACAGCGGCCTGGACGTGGACGCCCTCAAGATTGTGGCCGACGGTGTGAATACCCTCCGCAGCCCGGAAAAATCGGCCATTATCATTACCCACTATCATAAGCTTCTGGAGTATGTGCAGCCGGACGTGGTGCACGTCCTGAAAGCCGGGCGCATCGTGAAAACCGGCGGCCGGGAGCTGATAGACGCCATCGAGACCAAGGGCTTTGACCAGTTCTAGTATGGGCCACGGTAGATATATAGCACCCCCGAAAGGGCAGTATCAGGTACAATCCGGAGAAAAACTGGAACTGCAGTACGTGATTCTGCCGGGGGAGAGCCGGGATCTGGAGATAACGGTAGACCTGGCGGGCGCCGGCGCGCAGGCGCAGGTTAAAGTGCTTTATCTGTGCAGGGCCGACGAGAAGGTGCGCATCCGTGTAGTAATGCACCACCTCGCGCCGGAGTGCCACAGCACGCAGCTCATCAACGGCATAGCCGGCGGCCGGGCCGATGTCCGCTTCGACGGCACTATCGTGGTGGCCCCGGGCGCCCAGAAGACGGAAGCCTATCAGGAAAACCACAACATCGTCCTTACCCAGGAGGCCAAGGTGGTCACCAAGCCCCAGCTGGAAATCTATGCAGACGATGTAAAATGCTCGCACGGCGCCACGGTGGGGCAGCTGAATGCCGACGAGCTTTTCTATATGCGCTCCCGCGGCATCCCTGAGGCCGAAGCCCGCACGCTCCAGATGCTGTCTTTCCTTTCGCCCGTTATTCCAGCGGGCCGGGAAGAAGAAATCGAATCGGCCGTCCGCAGTCTGTAAATCTTTTATTATCTTTGTGATATGAGATTTCGCAAGGGGATATCTTTGCTGGTGGCAACCGCCCTTGGTGCCGTCTCCTGTTTTTCGCCTTCGGGAACAGACCGGAAGACGCAGACCCTGCTGGACGAGCTGGACGGCTATCTCGCCCTTCGGGAGGCCTATGCCGCCAAGAAACAGAATCAGCTGGATGTATACCGCAACCTGGCCCAGGCCACTACAGATCCGGCCCGGCGCTACGAGCTGGAAATGGTGGCGGCAGAAGAATACTTTGCCTTCAGTTTTGACTCAACGCAGGCCTATCTGAAAAACTGCCAGGCCCTGGCCACCCAGATGGGAGACCTGGAGCGCCATAACCGGGCCACCATTATGCTGGGCCACCTCTACGACAAGGCCGGCAACTATCTGGAGGCGACACAAATCCTTTACAATCAGATTGATACTTCTTCCCTTTCCCGGGAGCTCAAGGCCGAATACTACTGGGCTCTTTACGATTACAGCAAGGATATGGCCGGCAACTCCGGGATGGTGGAAAGAATGTCCATCCCTCCGGCGGCATCCTTCCGCTCCCGCCTTTTCCAGTTGCTGCCTCCTTCATCGGCCCGCTATCGCTCCCTTCTGAGGGATCAGTATGCCGATGAAGGGAAACTGGAGCAGGCCGACAGCATCAGCACTGTCCTGGTGGAAAGCGTGAAACCGGAAGACCGGGATTTTGCCATCCACGCGTTCTTCGAATCGGAACTGGCCAATATGAAGGATGATCAGGCAAGCCGGATGTATTGGCTTGTCAAATCGGCCGAATGCGACCTTATCAACGGCGTGAGGGACTATGCTTCCCTTACGATGGTGGCGCAGCTCATTCTTCCCACCGATGTAGACCGCTCTTTCCGCTATCTCCGGATTGCCCAGGAGGACGCCCTCTCCTATAATGCCAAGCTGCGTCCCTGGCAGATTTCCCGCTTCCTGATGGAGGTGGAGGATGCCTATCAGGAGCGGCAGGTCCGCGCCCGGAGAAGCAGCCAGATCTGGTCCATCCTGCTGGCGGTCCTCACCGTTATCCTGAGCCAGGTGCTGTATTTCCTGGTGGTCCGTTCCCGCAAGCTCACCCGGGTGAGTAAGGAACTGGAAAAGAGCAATCGCTCCCTGGCGATGGCCAACGCCACCCTCAACGATCTTTACCGCCAGATTTCCAAGGCAGACCGCGTAAAGGAAAAATACATCGTGAATTTCCTGCAGGGCCTTTCTTCCCAGATTTCCGTCATCCGTACGGAAGACAACCGCTTCCGGAACCTCCTCAAGCAGGGGAAGGCAGACCAGCTGCTCAAGGAACTGTCCATCAGCGGCCGCTCGGAAAAGGCCCGTGAGGAGTTCTACGAAACCTTCGACAATACCTTCCTGGCCCTTTACCCGGATTTTGTAACCCGCTTTAATGAACTTCTGCAGGAAGAAGCCCGGGAGGTTCCGCCGGAAGGGAAGCTCACCACAGAGCAGCGGGTTTTTGCCCTCATCCTTCTGGGAGTGGACGACAGCAAGAAGATAGCCTCCATGCTGGACTATTCCGTAAGCACTATCTACAATTACAAGGTGACCATCAAAAATGCCTGCCTGGGAGACCGGGAAACCTTTGAGGAAAGAGTAAAAGCATTGGGAAAGTAGCTCTTGTTTCACTACTTTTCTACATACTTGTTTAATAATTAACAGTCTGTTTGTCAGGCTGTTAATTTTTTATAACCGCTACTTTAATATTCTTAGGAGCGGGGGCGGTGTAAATACTCGATAATTTTGCATCGGACTTAATGTCGACCAACCCAATTATTAACCAATAACCAAAAAACGCACAAAATTCCAAACGCGTATGAAAAAAATCGCAACTCTGATCCTCGCAGCAGGATTGGCTTTGTCGGCTTTCGCACAGAATGTCACTCTTAAGGGTGTCGTGCAGGATTCAGCCGGCGAACCTGTCATTGGAGCATTTGTCATTCAGCAGGGAACCACCAACGGTACGATGACCGGTGCCAAGGGCGATTTCGCCCTCACGGCCCCGAATGGTGCCGCCATCGAGTTCTCCTGCATCGGCTATGCCTCGCAGGTGATTACTAACAATGGTAGCCAGAATCTGGTGGTGGTCCTCCTGGACGACTCCGAGATGCTGGCCGAAACCGTGGTAATCGGTTATGGCGTCCAGAAAAAGAGCGTCGTAACGGCTTCCATTTCTTCCGTGACGGAAGATGACCTGAAAGTCCAGTCCCAGACTCGCGTGGACAATATGCTTCAGGGTATGACCTCCGGTGTGCAGGTTACCCAGAACTCCGGTGCTCCGGGCGCCAGCTCCACCGTGGTGGTTCGTGGTATCAGCTCCATCAACCACGCCAGTCCCCTTTATATAGTGGACGGAATGCCTGCCGGCAGCATCGATTACATCAACCCCAACGACATTGAGCGTATCGATGTGCTGAAGGATGCCGCCTCCGCCGCCGTGTACGGCGCCCGTGCTTCCGACGGCGTTATCCTGGTAACCACCAAGTCCGGCAAGGAAGGCAAGACCTCTGTCAGCTACGACTTCTCCTACGGTATGCAGAACCCCTGGCGCAAACCCGCCGTCCTGAATGCCACCGAGTATGCCATTATGATGAATGAGGGTATGCTCAACAGCGGCAAGGCTCCCCTTTATGACGATCCGTATTCCCTGGGCAAGGGAACCGACTGGGTAGACGCCATCTTCGACAAGAATGCCCCCATCGTCAAGCACGACCTCAACATCTCCGGCGGCAGCGCAAAAGTACGTTACAACATCTCCGGCAGCTACCTCACCAACAAAGGTACCATAGGCGGCCGCTTCGACCAGTCTTACTACAACCGCCTCACCCTGCGTGAGAATGTGGGCGTAACCCTTTTCGACAACTCGGCCGACCGCAACTGGTTGAACAAGCTCACCTTCTCCAACCAGGTTACCTACGCCCACATCCAGAGTGCCGGCATCTCGGCCAACTCTGAATACGCTTCCCCGCTGGGATCGGCCCTGGGTATGTCCCCGCTGGATCCCATCTATGCCGATGCCGCCGAGGAAGAGCGCTACAAGAGCCTCTATCCCGCCGGATATCCCTACATTATCCGTAACTCCGAGGGCAGGGCCTACTTTATCGCCGACGGCGGTACCTACAACGAGCAGGCCAACCCTATCGCCATGCTGGACCGTCCGCACGCCTACAGCAGCACGGACAAGATCGTAGCCGGCCTCAACACCGAACTCCAGATCTGGGACGGTCTCAAGTTCCGTAACTCCCTCACCCTGGATCTCTCCTACGTGTACGGCCACAGCTATACGGATCAGTACTTCCTTACCTCCAAGAGCTACAGCCTGGACACCATCACTTCCACCACCACTTATGACGAGAAGGGGAACCCTACCACCGTGGACAAGATCAACTACGGTTCTTCCGCTTCCCAGACGATGAACCGCTACTTCAGCTACCAGGTGGAAAACACCCTCATCTATGATAAGACCTTCGGACGCCATACCCTGAACGTGGTGCTGGGCCAGTCGGCCTATATGTCCTCATCCTCCTACCTCGGAGCCTCTTCCAAGGGCCTGATGTTCCCGGACGATCCCTGGAAGATCAGCGTGGACAACACCCTGGGTCTGCAGACCGACGGAGACCGCAACGGCTGGGGCCGCTGGAATTCCATTCCTTACAGCATCCTTTCCTACTTCGGCCGTGTCTCCTATAACTTTGACGAGCGTTTCCTGGCCCAGGCAACCGTGCGCCGGGATGCTTCCTCCCACTTCGGCCCCAATAACAAATGGGGTACCTTCCCTTCCTTCTCCCTGGGATGGAATATCAAGAATGAGTCTTTCCTCAAGTACAACAATGTGATTTCCATAGCCAAGATCCGCGCTTCCTGGGGTATCAACGGTAAGGACAACCTGGGAGACTTCCTCTATGCCGTATACGCCAATTCCGGAAACAACTATGTCTTCGGTTCCGGCGCCAACGGTACGGAAAGCATCAATACAGGCGTGAAGGCCTCCGGCCTGGCCAACCCGAATGCCAAGTGGGAACAGGCCATCCAGACCGACTTCGGTGTGGATCTGGGCTTCTTCGGCAACAAACTCACCGCCACGTTTGACTACTATATCAAGGACGCCTCCGGGATGCTGATGGAAATGCAGGTTCCCACCTACGCCGGTGACTCCGCTCCTGTCGGCAACGTGGGTTCGATGAGAAACTCTGGTGTAGAGATGGACCTGGGTTATCGTGACCACTTCGGAGACTTCAATTTCGGTGTTAAGGTGAATGCTTCCTACAATGTGAACAAACTCCTTAAGCTGGCCGATGACGCTACTTATATCACCACCTCCAGCCACAAGATCGGCACCCTCACCCGCGGTGATGTGGGTGAAGTGTTCCCTTACTTCTGGGGCTGGAAGACGGATGGCGTTTTCCAGAATATGGACGAGGTAAACGCCTATGTGAACAAGGAAGGCAATCTGATTCAGCCCAATGCACAACCCGGCGACTTCCGCTGGAAGGACATCAATGGTGACGGTGTCATCAACGACAACGACCGCACCAAGCTGGGCAAGGGTATTCCGGACTGGACCTTCGGCCTCACGCTTACGATGGGCTGGAAGGGCATTGATTTCAGCATGCTGCTTCAGGGTCAGCTGGGCGCCCAGACGCTCAACGTGACCCGTCGTACAGACCTGTACTACATCAACCTTCCGAAGACCATCCTGAACCGCTGGACGGGTGAGGGTTCCACCAACTCCAACCCCCGTTTCGCCTTTGAATCGGCCAACGAGAACTACCGTGTTTCCGACTACTGGATGGAGGATGCCTCTTTCCTCCGCGCCCGCAACATCCAGCTGGGTTACACCCTGCCCCAGAAGATTACCAAGAAGGTCTTCATCTCCCGTCTGCGCCTCTATGCCCAGGTGGAGAATGCCTTCACGCTCACCCGGTATTCCGGTTGCGATCCGGAAGTCTCCGGCGGCTTCAGGGAAGTGGGCGTAGACCGCGGTGTCTATCCCCAGAACCGCACCGTCACCTTCGGCCTTAACCTCACCTTCTAATAGACTTTGGATATGAAAAAGATAATTATAGCCCTTAGCGCCATCGCTGTTTTGATGTCTTCCTGCTCCAAGGATTTCATCAATCCCAGGCACAACAGTTCCGAGCCGCTTGATGAGTACTTTACCACTCCGGAACGCCTTTTCCAGAGCCTGGTGGCCGCTTACGACCCGCTGGAGTGGTACGACTATGCCTTTGGACAGTACGATAACCTCCACCTCATCTTTGACGTGATGGGCGACGACGTGTATGCCGGCGGTTCCAACGACGGCGACCAGCCCCTCATCGTGAAAACCCACTACTACACTGCAACGGCTACCGACGTTTGCAATCAGTTCTGGACGGTGAATTATTCCGGTATCAACCGCGCCGCCACCCTGATCAAATACGTCGACAAGGCCGAAGGCGTGGATGAAACCACCAAGAAGCTGTATGTGGCTGAAGCCAAGGTGTTGATGGCCTACTACTACAATATGCTTTGGAAACTCTGGGGCAACATCCCTTACTGGGAGGAACTCCCCGAGGCTCCTTACTTTGTGCCCCAGCTTTCCCACGACGAGGTGTATGCCAAGTTCATCACCCTCATCGAGGATGCCATCGCCCTCAACGTCCTTCCTATGAAGGCCGCCGGCGGCAGTGAAGGCCGCGTGACCAAGGCTATGGCTTATATGCTCTATGCCGAGGCCGTGATGTACCAGAACGACCAGTCCCGCTACCAGACCGCCCTCAATTATATGAAGGAGATCATCACCTCCAAGCAGTACTCCCTGGTGGCCGATTTCGCCGGTATCTGGGAAGAGAGCGGCGAATGGTGCCCTGAATCCATCTGGGAAATCAACTACACCTCCGAAGGCGGTGTCCGTGACTGGGGTAACTCCATCGCTACCGGCGGTCAGGTGAACTCCATCCTCACCGGCATTCCTGCTATCAAGAACGTTCCGGATTTCCACGAAGGCTGGGGCTTTGGTACCATTGCCAAGAGCGCCTACGATATGTATGAGGAGGACGATATCCGCAAGGACGGCGGCATCTTGAACTTTGCCAAATATGCCGAATCCCATCCGGGTGCCGAATATACCCCGCGCTGGCAGGATACCGGTTTCTGGAACCTCAAATACATTGCCCGTGAAGGCGGTAACCACGGTTACATCGCTTCCGACAACCTGAACTATGGCAACAACGAGCGCATCTATCGTTATGCCGAAACCCTGCTGAACGCTGCCGAACTCTCCGTCCTTCTGGGACAGGATGGCTCTGCCTATCTCCAGGAAGTTCGTGACCGCGCCCACTGCCACGACACCGGCACTTCCCGCGAAGACATCATTCAGGAGCGCCACAAGGAATTCGTGGGTGAAGGCAAGCGCTACTGGGATCTGGTGCGCAGCGGTCTCGCTGCCACGGTCCTGAAGGCCGCCAACCACGAGTACCGTCAGAACGACTGGACCGAGAACAAGAAATACTGGCCCATTCCCCAGGGAGAACTGGATAAGGATCCGGCCCTTGTACAAAACAACTATTAACAGACAAAAGCCATGAAAAAATATTGGAATAAACTAGCCCTGGCGGCAGCGGCTGCCATCATGGCCGCCTGTGCGCCCACCTATCCGGAACCCACGGCCAGTGGTCTTCCGCAGGCCTCCAACCTGGATGTGACCATTCAGGTGGATCAGGAAACCAACTATGTCACCTTTACGATGAATAATAAAGGTGTGGTTCCCATCTGGATTTTCGGGGAGCAAAAGATTGACGGAAAGGCCTCCAAGAAATACTCTTACACCCAGAACGGCGTTTCCCTCCGATTCCGCGAGGCCGGCGAGTACGCCGTTGAGGTAAAGGCCTACAACGCCAACGGCATCTCCCAGGGATCCGTGGTCAAGACCTTCACGATGGAAAATACCTACCGTGATCCCTTCGATCCCACTCCTTACATCAACGCCGTTTCTGGCGACGGAAGCCAGAACTGGGTATGGAACAGCACCGTGGACGGCCACTTCGGCTGCGGTCCTTCCCTGGACAATCCCAAGGGCTGGTGGTCCTGCGAGGCAGGCGGCAAGGAGGGTTTCCTCTATGACGATATTATGACCTTCGCCTCCAACGGAGAGTACACCTACGATCCCGTAGACGACTATGGCTACGCCAACAAGGGTTCCGAGTACAAGACCCAGTACAAGACGGCCGATGAGGACTACCTGTTCGGCACCGAGCTCAGCACTTCCAAGTATACCTTTGAAAGCAACTGGAACGATGCCGGCATCGAAGAAGTCTATCTGGTGCTGGCCTCCGGCAGCGAGATGTCCTACGTGCCTCACAAGAGCCTGGTGGAAGAGCCTCGTTACCTGCTGATAGACAGCAAGCCTGCCGATATGAAGAAGAAGCTTCAGATGGCGGCCTTCGTGAAAACCCCCGACAACCCCGACGGCATTGCCTGGTACTATGAATTTGTTCCGGAAGGAAGCGGCGGAGATGAACCCGAACCCGAGGTCGAACCCCTGGACCCTACCCGCTACGATGTGGAGGGAGACACCAACCTCTGGAAGAGTGCCACCCTGGAAGTAGAGACCTGGTATTCTCCCGGCGACTGGACCGGCGGCCTTACTCCCGACTATGAAATCACCGCCGGCAACGGCATTACGGTGACGATTCCGGAAGGCGTCGGCGGCAGCGAGTGGATGGGCCAGACCAAGCTCAAGAGCCACATCGCCTCTTCGGCCGACAAGGAGTACGACCTCAGCGTCACCCTCCTGGCCGATGAAGATATGACGGTGACCATCAAGCTCACCAACGACCCCGAAGGTGCCGATGACGTCAATAGTTTCTTCTACGACGGAAAGGTGCAGCTGACGGCCGGAGAACCCCTGGTATATCGCCGTCACAACCTCAAGCAGAGTGTTTCCGGAGATAACGTGATGCTCATCTTCGACTTCGGACGCAGCCCGGTCGGTTCCACCATCGTGGCCTCCGAGATCCTGTTCCAGGAGCATCAGGACGGCAATCTGTGGAAAGATGCCACCCTGGATGTAGAGACCTGGTATTCTCCCGGCGACTGGACCGGCGGCCTTACCCCCGACTATGAAATCACTGCGGGCAACGGTATCATCGTGACGGTTCCGGAAGGCACGGGCGGCAGCGAGTGGATGGGCCAGACCAAGCTCAAGAGCCACATCGCCTCCTCGACCGACAAGACCTACGCCTTAAGCGTAACCCTCCTGGCCGATCAGGATATGACGGTGACCATCAAACTCACCAACGACCCCGAAGCGGCCGATGATGCCAATATGTTCTTTTACGACGGCAGTGTTAAGCTGACGGCCGGGGAACCTTTCCTCTACGTGGCGAAAGCGCTCTCCCAGACAGCCGCCGGAGACAACGTGATGCTCATCTTCGACTTTGGACGCAGTCCGGTGGGTTCGGTCATCGAAGCTTCCGAGATTATCTTCATGGAAGAATAGCGGATATGGTTAATTATAAGTTAGTTAAAAGGAAAGGGTTGCTGCTGCCGCTAGTGGCGGCAACCCTTTTTATTACTGCTTGCGCCTGTGGCAACAAGGCCGACGAGCCGGCTCCGGTGGGAACTCTCAGCGTGAATCCCGCCAGCCTCTCCCTGACCGATGCGGCTGCCACGGCAACCGTTACGGTAAACGCCAACTGCGACTGGGGCGTTTCGGCGGCCGACAAGGACTGGTGCACGGTTACCCCTTCGGGGGGCGTGAGCGGTTCTTCTAGCGTCACGGTGAAGGTGCTGGAGAACAACACCTACGATACCCGCAGCACCACCGTCACCTTCCGCTACGGCGGAAAGAGCGTAGATGTGGCCGTCTCCCAGACGGGAAAGCCGGAGCCGGACAAGCCCGTCCCTCCCGAGGGAATCGTCATTCCCGACGGCTACGAACTGGACTGGAACGACGAGTTTGACCTGGAGGATGGCAGTATGCCCGATGCCGACAAGTGGCGTTTCGAGAGCAAGCCCGCCGGTTGGGTTAACCACGAGTTGCAAACGTATGTCCCCGGCGGTCGCAATGGGGTGAGGACAGCCTTCATCGAGGATGGCGTCCTGAATATCCGCGCCATCAAGGAAGGCAAGGACATCATATCGGCCCGAATGTACTCCAAGAAGTCCTGGACCTACGGTTATATGGAGGCGGCCATCTGGCTGCCCAAGGGAAAGGGCACCTGGCCGGCCTACTGGATGATGCCCGACGACTTCAGCCGGGGATGGCCCGGTTGCGGCGAAATAGACATTATGGAAGAAGTGGGCTATCACCCCAATTATACCTCTTCCTCCATCCACTGTATGAAGTATTACCATTCCATCGGCACGCAGAAAACGCACGAGCAGTACACGGCCGGCGCCGAGGATGGATACCACGTGTATGCCGTGGAGTGGACGCCCGACGCCCTCAAGTTCTTTGTGGACGGGAAACTTCACTTCACCTTTAACAACGACAAAAAGAACGACGACGACACCTGGCCGTTCAACAAGAACTTCTACCTCATCCTGAACCTGGCCTGGGGAGGAGACTGGGGCGGAAGCCAGGGTGTTGATGAAAGCGCGCTTCCCTGCACGATGAGGGTAGCCTACGTCCGCGTATTCAAAAAGAAATAAACGATGAAAATCACTAAAAACCTTTACCTGATGGCCGCAGCGGTGCTTGCCCTTGTCTCTTGTGGACAAAAGCAGGCAGGCACCGTGGGGGCTACCTCCGAAGTGGAATCCCGCATAGAGCATATCCTGGGACAGATGACCCTGGCCGAAAAGATTGGCCAGATGAACCAGGTGTCTGCCGGAGGAGAGGTTTCCAATTATGCCGAGGCCATCCGGAAAGGGCAAGTGGGTTCCATCCTGAATGAGGTGGATCCTGTCAAGCTCAATGAGTTCCAACGCCTGGCCGTGGAGGAATCCCGCCTGGGTATTCCCCTGTTGGTGGGCCGGGATGTGATCCACGGCTTCCACACCATCTTCCCCATCCCGCTGGGCCTGGCGGCCACTTTTGACCCCGCCCTGGTGGAAGAAGACGCCCGCATCGCCGCCGTCGAGGCCACCGCGCAGGGCGTCCGCTGGACCTTCTCGCCTATGCTGGACATAGCCCGGGACCCTCGCTGGGGCCGCATTGCGGAAGGCAGCGGAGAAGATACTTACCTGGATGCCCGGATGGCCGAGGCTATGGTGCACGGCTATCAGGGAGAAGTCCTGGACACCACCTCGATGGCCGCCTGTGTGAAGCATTTCGTGGGCTACGGTGCCGCTGAGGGCGGAAGAGACTACAACAGTACCTTCCTCACCGAGCGCCAACTGCGCAACTTCTACCTGCCTCCTTTCGAGGCCGCCATCAAGGCCGGCGCCATGACGCTGATGACCTCCTTCAACGATAACGACGGTGTTCCTTCTACGGGCAATGCCTTTGTGGTGAAGGACATCCTTCGGGGAGAGTGGGGCTTTGACGGCCTGGTTGTGACAGACTGGGATTCGATGGGAGAAATGATAGACCACGGTTTTGGCGCAGACCGCAAGGATGTAGCCGAAAAGGCCATCAACGCCGGCGTGGATATGGATATGATGACATACGGTTTCCTTTCCCACCTGGAAGAACTGGTAAAAGAAGGCGCCGTGAAGCAGTCGGCCATCGACCAGGCGGTGCGCAACATCCTCCGCATCAAAATTATGCTGGGCCTGTTTGAGCATCCGTACGTGGACGTAGAGGCC
>ODAI014065305.1_pt1 | contig 15185 bp, 17 predicted proteins | sample 1539321 | NCBI WGS metagenome assembly ODAI01 (sample SAMN02144231, study PRJEB22623) | gut metagenome | biome: sheep rumen | host: Ovis aries | place: New Zealand
AACATCAGCGTAAAGAAGATCCTTGAAGACGGATCAATGGTTGATTACATGCCAAACGGTATGACAGCCACAGTTAATGAGGATGTGCTCACACTTCAGGATGCAACCGGCAAGAAGATCCAGCTTCAGATTGATGAGACTTTCAGCGGCTCTGTAAACCTTGAGCTCACAGGCACAGGTGCAATGACCATGCAGGTTGGAGCAAACGAAGGACAGACCCTTGATATAAGAATTGAGAAAATCTCTCTGACAACACTGGGACTTTATAATGTCGATGTGTCAAATGAGACCGGAGCAAGAGAGGCAATTGAGAGCGTAAAGAACGCTATCACACAGATAAGCGGGATCAGATCAAGACTCGGTGCTTATCAGAACAGACTTGAGCATACGGTAAGTAACCTCGATATCACAGTAGAAAACATGACAGCAGCTTATTCCAGAATCATGGACGTAGATATGGCGGAAGAGATGACAACCTACTCGACACAGCAGGTTCTCTCCCAGGCAGGAATCTCAATGGTGGCTCAGGCCAACGAGAGACCTTCACAGGTACTTCAGCTTCTTCAGTAACACCTGACTAAGTAACTTATAGCCACGCTGCGAAAGGGATAAACTATGACACTGGAAAAGAAACAGGAATTTACACTTAAAATTTCAGAGGCCAATAAGACACAGATGATCACCATCATCTATGAGATGGTCATATATTATCTGGATGAGGCCATTGATAATATCGGAATTGGCAGAAAAGACGATGCGATAAAGAGCCTTATGAGAGCCCAGAACTGTATTGATGAGCTCATCCGCTCCCTTAACCTGGACTATGAGCTGGCCAAAAATCTTTATCAGATCTATATTTTCTCAAAGAAGGAGCTTGTTGTAGCTTCTGCAACCTACAGCATCCACAGGATCTGGAGAGTATTAAAGAACTTCAAAAACCTCCATGATGCATATGAAGAGCTTGAGAAAGAGGACACATCCGAGAGACTTATGGGCAATACCCAGAAGGTCTATGCGGGACTTACCTACGGCAGATACAGCCTCAATGAGAATGTTACGGCGCAGTCTTATAACAGAGGACTCATGGCCTGAAAAAGAACCTTAAGAAAATCTTAAGATATTAATTTTTCCGGGCAAAAATTATGAATTTACTACAAATAAATACGATTTTGCGACGAAAAACAGCGGTAAACCTTAGGAACAAAGCGAAAGCTAAATTCTTAAGATTTACCGTTTTTTCGTTTTTGAGAGGGGTTTACAAAGAGTTTTTTGCATGCTAAATTCTTTTTCGCGAGCTCGATAAAACATCACGAAAGGGGTAGATTGTTATAATCCTTGTTCTAATATTGTTTTTGAGCGGAGCTGTGTTTACGGATCTGCTTAAGGGCAAAATATATAACGCCTGGGTGATTCCGGGGTTTTTCGCAGGAGCGGGAATTAGTCTTGCAAACGGTCCGGAGAGCTTTTATGAATCCATCCTCGCGGTAGGGGCAGCACTTCTGATACTGCTTCCTGTGTACTTCTTTAAAGGCATCGCAGCCGGTGACGTGAAGCTTTTCATGTCGGCAGCATCCTTTCTTTCAATGCAGGATACTCTTTCCTGTATTCTGATTTCTTTTCTGATCGCCGGAGTAATCTCGGTCGCGGTCATAATCCTAAAGAGAAATAAAACAAGATACATACATTTTGCCGTACCTATCCTGGTCAGCGTTTTGTTTGTTTGCGGAGGTTTGATATGAAGTGTGTAACGATGGCTGTTTTTGACAGCGATGAGCTTTACTGCGAGAGACTTTCCGAGTACTTAAGAAGAGATTTAAAGCTTTCCTTTGAGATCGAAGCATTTACTGAGAAAGAGAAATTTATGGATTATCTTAAGGAAAAAGAGATTTCGCTTCTTGTTGTTTCGGAGAGTGCGGTAATTGACCTTGACTCTGAGAGGCTTTGCAGAAACTGCAGAAATATCATGATCCTCGATGAAGAGGGGATAAATGTAAATCTTGAAGAACTGGCCGTTGATTACGGAAGCAGCGTGCATCATATAAGTAAATATTTTCCTGCTTTTGAAATTGCTAATCGGGTCTTGGAGCTTTGCCTTAGTGGAGATGAGGACTTTTGCGGACTTAAGTTCCCTGCCGGGGCGCGAAACAGCAAGGTGCTTGGATTTTACACTCCCATTTCGAGATGTGGCCAGACTTCTTTTGCAATAAAGATGGGCGAGGCTCTTTCCGAAAAGGGAAGGACAATCCTTCTTAGTCTTGAGAGTTTTTCGGCACTTACAAGCCTCTTTGAACAGGAATCGGAGGAGGACATCACAGACCTGCTATACTTTGCTGAATGTGAGCGGGATAAGTTCTGTCTTTATCTGGAAAAGATAAAGCGCACAAGGAATGGTCTTGATTTTATTGCACCTGCCTCAACTGCGATGCAGATAAAGGAGATCAGCTATGAAAAGATAAAAGAGCTGACGATTCTCCTTTCAAAGGAAGCAGGGTATGAGTACATACTCTTTGACCTTAAGGACTATCCGGAGGGCTTCTTTGAAATCCTTGACATGTGCGACATAGTGTATACGGTTATAAGAAATAATTCCGCAGACCACTACAGGCTTGGCAGGTACAATAAAGCCCTTGGTGAGAATGATTATGAGAAAGTCATTGCAAAGACAATGAAGTGTATTCTTCCGGACGGCAGAGATGGTTCTTCCTACAACAGGTATATTGAGGATATGATCATCAAAAGCCGGGAGGTAACCGGCATTGGAGCGTAAGTTGGAGGATCTCAAGGCTCTGGTCAAGGACCGTGTCATGAATTCCCTGGATTTTTCCAGAGAGATAACCGATGCGGAGATGCTTGAGATCATCGACAGAGAGATATCAAACCAGCTCCGAAACAGGGCGGTTACTCTTAAAGAGCGCAAGGACCTCAGGCAACTGGTGTTCCATTCGATAAGAAAACTGGATGTGCTCCAGCATCTGGTAGATGATCCCACCATAACCGAGATAATGGTCAACGGGTGCGACAACATCTTCATCGAGAAAAACGGTGTCATCATGGAATCCGGCTGCAGATTTGAGTCAAGACAGCGCCTTGAGGATGTGGTCCAGCAGATCGTATCATCCTGCAACAGGGTGGTAAACGAGTCCTCGCCCATAGTGGATGCAAGACTTGAAAACGGATCAAGAGTAAACATTGTCTTAAACCCGGTGGCCTTAAACGGTCCCATCGTGACCATCAGAAGGTTTCCCGAAAAGCCTATAACCATGAGACGTCTCATCGAGCTGGGGTCAATTTCCGAATATCTAAAAAACTATATCGAGGTCCTTATAAAGGCCGGGTATAACATCTTTATTTCCGGTGGTACAGGTTCAGGTAAGACCACCTTTCTGAATGCTCTTTCAGATTTTATTCCAAAAGATCAAAGATTAATAAGCATAGAGGACAACGCTGAGCTACAGATCATAGGGGTTCCCAACCTTGTGAGAATGGAGGCAAGAAACGCCAATGTTGAAGGCTGCAAACCCATTACCATAAGGGACCTCATAAAGTCATCCCTGCGAATGCGACCGGACTGGATAGTGGTAGGTGAAGTCAGAGGCAACGAGTGCGTTGACATGCTCCAGGCCATGAATACCGGCCATATGGCTATGTCGACGGGACACGCCAACAGCGCGGAGGACATGCTCTCAAGAATTGAGACCATGGTCCTTATGGGCATGGAGATTCCTCTGCCGGCAGTAAGGGGACAGATAGCTTCGGGAATTGATATAGTGGTCCATCTCGGAAGACTAAGGGACAGGACCAGGAAAGTGCTGGAAATCTGTGAGCTTGAAAAAGAGCTGGATCCGGATACCGGAAAGATCAGGGTAAATACGCTGTTTAGATTTGAAGAGGAAGGAGAAGACGGAAATGGAAAGATTATTGGGAAATGGAGGAAAGTAGGTGAACTTAAAGCGACTGAAAAGCTTGTGGCAGCAGGTCTTAGCTTACCCCAGGGGGATAGATGATCTGCCGATACTTGCGCAGGGAATACTTATAGCGCTTGCATTCGGAAGGCTCTTTTACGATTCGTGGATCGCGGTGGCAGCTCTTTTACCTGTGGTGATCCCGTGGTATGCATACCAGAAAATGAGGCAGATAGAGAGAAACAGAAGGCTTATCGGGATACAGTTCAGAGATGCGATAAGTTCGGTACTTACAAGCTTAAAGGCAGGATACTCGCCGGAGAATGCATTCCTTGAAGCGCACCACGACATGGAACTTCTATACGGGAAAAAGAGCCTTATCTGCACTTTTTTGGGGAGGATCGGCAAGGGAATAAAGAACAACATTCCGCTTGAAAAACTTATCTACAGGCTTGGGAAAGAATCAGGCAACACCGACATTCAGGACTTTGCGGAGGTTTTTGCCGTGGCAAAAAGAAGCGGCGGAAATATGACTCAGATCATATCAAGGACCATCACTGTCATCTCACAGAAAATGGATGTGGAAAAAGAGATAGACGTTCTTATAAGTGCAAAGAGGATGGAGGCCAGGATCATGAATATGGTGCCGTTTTTCATCATTTTCTATATAAGCCTGACAAGCCCGGGATTTTTTGACCCGCTCTATCACAATATTTTCGGGATTGTGCTGATGAGCGTGTGCATGGCTTTCTATGCCTTTGCATATTTTATGTCGGAAAGGATAGTAAACATCAATGTCTGAGCTTTCACTTATTTATCTGATATTTCCGCTTCTTATGGTGGTTCTGTCTGTGCTTTCAAAGGATCTTGCTCTTCCGCCGGGGATTGAGGATACCGGTATCAGCAGGGCTTATCTAAAGATTGCGCTCTATATCTATAAGCACATTCGGGGCAGGATCAGGTCTTTTTCCTCGGAAAAGATACGAATGTATCTCGGAACGCTTGAACAGAAAAAGGATCTGGACAGCGCCGAGACGGAATACTTTATCCGCAAGATCAGCATTGTTCTTCTGATGGCAACAGTCGGATGCTTTCTGGCCTTCGTTATGGCAATCAGCGCCGGGAAGAGCTCAAAGATTGATGAGGGCGATGTGATAAAAAGAAATTCCTACGGTGAAAAAGAGTTTACGGTGGAGCTTGTTGCGAAAGATTCCGGAGGCGAAGAGATCGGACAGTACACACTTCCCGTCGTTACCAGGCAGTATACGCAGGAGGAGGCAAACGCTCTCTTTGAGGAAGCTTCCAAGGTGCTAGAGGGAATTGTTCTTAAGGATAATCCCGGCTTTGATGATGTCAGAAGCGATATGGACTTTGTCGAGAGAATTCCGGGATACCCCTTTGATATCAGTTGGAAAATGGACAACTATGACGTTCTTCACTTTGACGGAGAGCTGATAAGGGAGAACATTCCCGAAGGCGGAGTGGTTGTAAACCTGACAGCAATCTACAGCTATCTCGACTATAGGTGGCAGCAGTCATTTGGAGTTCAGATAAAAAGGGAAGAGCCGGGTCCTGCGAGGAGAGCATTTTTAGAGGTAAAAGAGCTCCTCGCAAATGCTGATAAAGAGTCCTTGAAAGAGCAGGAAATAAGACTTCCCGAAAGTTATGAACAGGGAGAGATCCACTGGTCTGAGAAGATCACGGACAACAGCATGCTCTTATTGATGCTGACACTTATTGGAAGTGCAGCTTCCTACGTCCTTAAAGACAAAGAGCTTAAGAAGGCAATGGAGGTAAGGAGCGAGCAGATGCTTAGTGACTATCCGCAGTTTGTCTCCCAGATAGTTCTTTATATGGGAGCGGGGATGACCATGAGGAATATCTTCGAAAAGCTTGGAAGTGGCTATGTCCGGAAAAGAAATGCATCAGGTGAGAAAAAATATCTCTATGAAGAGGTTTTAAGAGCCGGCAGAGAGCTCTCGGCCGGAGCGTCCGAGGGAAGCGTTTATGAGCACTTTGGACTTCGCTGTTCGGGGCAGCAGTACACAAGGCTTACGACTTTGCTGTCGCAAAATTTAAGAAAAGGAAACAGCGAGCTACTCAAGCTTTTGCAGGAGGAGTCAAAAAAGGCCTTTGACGAGAGGATGGACAGAGTCCGCAAAGCAGGCGAGGAGGCGGGAACAAAGCTTCTTTTGCCGATGATAATCATGCTGGTCATTGTGATGATAGTGATAATGATACCGGCATATATGGCATTTTGATCAAAAAATAATTTAAAAAAAGGAGGAAAACAAAATGATCGAATCAATGAAAAACTTAGGAAAAAAGGTAGCCGGAGGCGTAAAGCGATTCTGGAATGATGAGAATGGTATGGGAACCGTTGAGGTAATCCTTATCATCGTGGTGCTCATTGGTCTTGTAATCGTATTTAAGGAGCAGATTTCAGGAATTGTTGAGGATGTCTTTAAGGCAATCAGACAGGATACCCGTGTTATCACGAACTAAGGGTTATGTGACAGTGTTTCTGTCGCTGTCCATAATGGTGATCATGTCACTTATCCTGGTCCTTTTTCAGGGGGCCAGGATAGGGGCAGTCAAGATGAAGACAGAATGTGTGGCGGATATATCCATGAATTCCGTTCTTGCTGAGTACAGCAGGGCTCTGTATGAACAGTACGGGCTTTTGATGGTGGATACTTCCTATGGATGCGAGAATCCCTCCATCATAAATACCCAGGAGCATCTAAGATACTATGCGCAAAAGAACTTCAGCAGAACTATGGCAAGCAGAGTGACGAATGCTCAGAGCATCTTCTCAATGTACTGCGATGACGTTAATATTACCGGCAGCTCTTTTGCCCTGGATAGGGACGGCGCGGTGCTGAACAGGCAGATAATCTCGTACATGGGGGCTGACCCTGCAGAGGCTCTCCTTGCGGATGTTCAGACAAATGCGCAGCTCATACAGGATGGTGCCCTTGATACTACCGATGTTGCGGCGATGGCCGCGGAGAATCAGGCTGCTATAGATGCCATCGAACTTCCGACCTTCATCAACGAGGATGGTGAAGAGGAGGAGATGAGCCTTGCCAATCCTGCGGATGTTGTCAATTCCCAAAGAGGAATAGGAGCATTAAATCTTGCCATCAAAGATAAGTCAAGAATATCAATGGCCACAGCAGATCTTGGTCAGTATGCATCCCACAGAAAATTAAATAAAGGGACGGGGCTAAGTGACAGGGAAGACATTTCTCTTTCAGAAAGGCTCCTTTTAGAGCAGTACTACTATGAGAAGTGCTCGAGATACGGAAATGAGCTGGATAAGTCTCTTTTGAAATACCAGCTGGAGTATATGATCTACGGACAGCACAGCGATTGGGGCAATTTGGAGAAGATGGCGGAAAATCTGCTCTTTTGGAGAGAGGCTTCGAACATGATCTATCTCTTTAGTTGCGGAGAAAAGGTTTCGGAGGCGGAGCTGATAGCGGATGTGGTTACTGCGATCTTCTTTGTTCCGGAGCTTTCAGAGCTTGTGAAGTTTTCGATTCTCTTTGCCTGGTCCTTCGCGGAGACCATATCTGACCTGAACATTTTGTTTAGTGGAGGGAGAGTTCCGCTCTTTAAAAGTGATGAAACCTGGAGGCTCAGCCTTACAAATATGTTTAGCTTCAGGGATTTTTTAAACGGTGGAGATCTGGGTGAGGGCATGTACTATGAGGACTACGTAAGGGCAAGGCTCTTTATGGTTGATCTTCATACAAAAACAATGCGTCTTGCGGACATAATCGAGATGGATGTGAGAAAGACTGCGGGAAATGGGGCTTTTAAGCTGGACTACTGTCTGGATACCTTCTGCGCAGAGATTCATGTAAGGACAAGATACGGTTATGACTGCAGGATTGAAAGGATTTACGGCTATGAAATGTAGGAAATTTTCTTTCCCGGGATCTATGACCGTGGAAGCGTCCCTGGCCCTTCCGTTGTTTATTTTCTTCTTTGTAAACATCATGACTCTGTTCAATATCGTAATGGTCCAGTCGGACCTGGAGGCAGCCCTTCATCAGACAGGAAGTGAGATGTCCCTTATGGCATTTGACCTGCGGTTTGGTGAGATGAGTTTTGGGGCAGAGGGAAAAAGCGCTGTTGATACGATCGCCGGGGCAGCAGGAATCTTTTATGCAAAAGAGCAGGTTAGGAAATATCTTGGCGACGGCATAAATAAAAGCTGTGTGACGGACGGGTTTAACGGTATGAGCTTCCTTCAGTCCAAGGTAATGCTTGGAAATGACATCATAGATCTGGTGGTGGATTACAAGGTCCACCCTTTGATTCCTGCAATCGGATTTGAGGAGTTTGGCGTACAGTCGAGGTACTTTGGCCACGCCTGGACAGGGTATGACATTTCCTCCGGCCTTGAGATGGAAGGCGTCGAGGAAGAGATGGTGTACGTCACTGAGCACGGGGAAGTTTATCACAGGAGCATAGACTGTGAGCACTTAAGGCTTAAGATCCAAAGCGTCAGCTTCGATGACATCTCCCGTCTTCGCAACAACGACAGGAAGAAATATTATGCCTGCGAGTACTGTGGAGGCAATATCGGCGCAGGAAATGTGTTTATCACGGGCTACGGCGAGAAATATCACAGCAGCATCAACTGCATTGGCTTAAAGAGAAAGATATATACGATACCGATTTCCGAAGTGGGCGGGCGAAGGCCCTGCAGTACTTGCGGATGATCGTAGATAAGGAGTTAGAATTGTATTTTGAATCAGGTGTTTTACTCATAATGATAATTACTTCCATAGGAGACTTAAGAAGGAAAGAGGTCTTTTTATGGGAAATCCTTGGATGCCTTGGTATGTCTTTTGCCTCAGTGGCATATGGTGTATTTGGAGGAAATTTCGATGCTTCAAATGTGCTGATGTCGCTGATGCCGGGAGCATTCCTGGTATTGCTGGCCTTTGTCAGCGGCAAAAATATAGGTTACGGAGACGGGCTGCTCTTATTGTGTGCAGGACCCGCCCTTGGCTCAGGCGTAACAGTGCTTGGCATGGTCGTGGCGGTTTTTGCCTGTGGATTTATATCCGGACTCTTACTTATATTCAAACGAGTCGGGAAAAATGCAAGGATTCCCTTTGTTCCCTTTCTTACCTTTGGAATGGGGGTGATGATGCTTGCGCAGATTTAAGGGTTACATGACGGTAGAGGCGGCGTTTATAGTGCCGATGATTATCTGCGTCTTTGCGCTGCTTATCTACTTCTCATATTATCTCTACGGCAGGTGCATTTTGTCTCAGGATGCTTACATACTGGCTTTTAGGGCCAGCAGCGCCGATGAGGAGATTTACAAAAGCCCTGCAGAATATGTAAAAAGCAAGGCGCCTGTGGTTGCAGGTAAAAAATATTTCGGCAGCTCTTTTCCCGTGTTCGAGACCTCTGTGCACGGAAAAGAGGTCAGGGTAAGGGGAAGAGCAGGAGCCAGGCACTCGGCTATGGGCGGGTATTTTCTTAAGCCCCGGGATAGCTGGGAGTATGAAGCTGCCGGAAGAGCGAAGAGATTTGAATATTCGAAGCATATCAGAAAGCTGACAAGACTTCGTGATTTGGGAAAAGAGATTTTGGATTACATAGGAGATGAATGATGGAGCATAAGTATTACAGAGAGTTAAAGCACAACTACCTTGTCTATGAGGATAAGAGCGCTCCGGGCGAGAGCAGGTACCGGTATAAGATTGCGGAAAGCGGAAGGATAAAAGGCCTTGTGCCCCTTACAGAAAGGAGTATCAACGGCGAGAAGTACTTCTATTATGAGATAAATTCCATGCAGAGCCTAAGGGACAGGTTCTCATCAAGCGGAATGAACGCTGAGCAGCTAAAGAGTCTCCTGTCCGATATAAAGTCTGTTTTGGAGGAGCTGTCCGAGTTTCTGCTTGGAGATGAGGGAATAGTCTTTAACTCCGCAAGCATATACACTGACCTTTCGAGCGGAGCGTTTAAGTTTATTTACTGTCCTTTCTTTGATGAGCAGAAGAGCTTTTCTGAATTTGCCATGGAGCTTCTGGAGCTGGTGGATGAAAAAGATGCTGAAGCAACGGAGCTTGTTTATAAGCTGTGCGAACAGAGCGCTTCCTTGGGGGATTTTGTTTATGAAGCCCTTGAGAATACCCTGGCAGAAGAGATAAAGGAAAAGGCAGACAATTCCTCCGGCAAAGAGACTTTAGAGAAGTTTGATGTGAGCTTTGAGGAGTCACCGGATGAGGGATATGAGGACTCCTATGACGATGTTGATGATGAGAAGAAGCAGGGAGGAATCCGGGAATCGAATAAAAGACTTGGCGGAAAGCTCCAGCTCTTTTTGGCATTTATGTTCATCTGTGTGGTCGGGGCAATGGTTTATATAAGGATGAACTATATCCTCAGCAGCGAAGAAAATATGCTGTCGATCTTTGTTATGCTGGTGTCTGCTGCAACAGGTGTCGTTGCCATGATTGGCGGATTTAAGGAACTTAAGGGCTCCGGGAAAGTACCCGGCAAAGAAAAAACAACCGCAAAGCTTCAGGAAGATGAACTTTATCAGGACGATGAGCTATGCGGGAGTGACGGAGATGTATTCGGATATGATGACGATTATGACTTCGTAAAACAAGGCAGCGCCGAGAGCTCTTTTGCCAAAAAATCATTCGATTGCGGAGAGACAGTAGTCCTTGATGAGGTCAAAAGTGATGGTATTGCGTTGTTTAGCAGAAATCTCGACAAGACTGTCAGGATTGCGCTCGATCAGCTCCCGCTTACAGTAGGAAAGATGGAAGGGTGTGTGGATAAGGTCCTTGGCGATATGAGCATATCAAGGATGCATTGCAGATTTATTAATGACGGTGGACGAATTGCCATAATCGACCTGGGCTCTACCAACGGCTCGTACAGAAACGGTCTAAGACTTGCTCCGCAGGAAAAGACATACATCGAAGAGGGGGACGAGATAAGGCTTGGCAGAGTTTGTTTTGATTGCAGATAAATAGGAGATTGTGTGATATAATACGATTATTAAGCGGAGGGGAGTTCATGAAGGTAAATATCTATTACGGCGGACGCGGAATCATCGATGATCCAACGCTTTTCGTCATCTCACAGATCACAGCGGTTTTACAGGAACTTAATGTAAAGGTACAGCAGTACAATCTCTATGAACAGAGAAACGGTATCACAGCCCTGCCCAATACCCTTAAGGATGCGGACGGAATCATTCTGGCGTCGACGGTAGAGTGGTACGGGATTGGCGGATACATGATGCAGTTTCTTGATGCCTGCTGGCTCTACGGTGACAAGGACAAGATCAGGCAGATCTATATGGCGCCGGTTGTCATGAGTACAACTCACGGAGAGAGGGAAGGCATGATGAGCCTTGCTGCTGCATGGGAGATGCTGGGCGGACTTCCATGTGACGGAATGTGCGGATACATTGCTGACACCACCAAGCTTGAGAACAGCTCGGAGTACGGTAAGATAATAGAAAAGAAGGCGGAGAACATCTACAGGACCATCAACCAGAAGATGCCGGTATTTCCTGCAAGTAATCAGGCGGTCATCAACAAAATAGGTGTAGCCAAGAGTATAGACCTTACTCCGCAGGAATCCGAGCAGCTCTCAGAGTATGCTTCGGATGACAAGTATGTTCGCAAACAGAAGGAAGACCTTCAGGAGCTTGCCAGCATATTCAGGGACAAGATGGGGCAGGAGGATGCTCTTGGAAGTTCCGAGGAATATGCCAAGACCCTTAATAAGAAATTTACTCCTGTTGCAGGAGTTGTGGCTAAGTATAAGGTTGCTTTTTCCGATAACAGCAAACTTAAGCCCATTATTATAGATGTAGATAACAGTAAGTGTGAATGCCGCGTCGGAGACGAAGAAGGATGCGATGTTGTGCTTACTTCAGATCAGAGAACTTTTGAAGATATCCTTGGGGGAAGACTTAGCTTCCAGAGAGCCTTTATGGCAGGGAGCATCAAGATGAAGGGAGACTTCAAGCTTCTTAGAAGTATGGATCAGTTCTTTGACCTTATGGCAGATTAAGTTGGGGAAATCCGGATGCAGGGTACATATGTCTCTGAGGGAGATTATTGGCAAAGACAAGAGCAGATATACAAGAGCTCATATATAACAATCTTGCTGCTGGCCATTAATGTGGTCATCTTCTTGTTGTGCTGCTTTGGGTTTAAATGGATGTATGAAAAAGGGGCTATGGTAACTGAAATTGTCCTCAGGGACGGTCAGTATTATAGGCTCTTTACAGCCATGTTCCTTCATGCGGATACTCAGCATCTTATAAACAATATGCTGATGCTTGCTCTGGCAGGTGCTATCGTTGAGCATTACACAGGGCATGCGTTCTACTTTTTCCTTTATATGTTGTCAGGACTCTTTGGCAACATGATATCCATGGCTTATGAAATTCAGAACAGGCTCAACTGGTTCTCAGTTGGGGCAAGTGGCGCCATCATGGGACTGGTTGGCTTTGTTGTGGTATGGATTTTAGTAAACAGAAAGAGTTTTGTAAGAAGCAGAAGCCTTATTTTAAGGCTTACACTTTTGGGCCTATTTGTCATCGAGGCCTGCTTTTTCCAGAAAGGCGCAAACATTGCAGCTCACACCGGAGGCTTTTTGACCGGAGCCGTACTCGGTGTTATAAATATCGTTGTTTTGAAGAACAACAAGAATATGGAGGGACTTGCATAATGGAAAACTGTATCTTTTGTAAAATCGCTGCGGGAGAGATTCCGTCAAATACTATATACGAGGATGATTCCTTCAGGGTAATACTTGACCTTGGCCCTGCAACCAAGGGACACGCTCTGGTTCTTCCCAAGAATCACTATGCGGATCTTTTTGAGATTCCTGAGGATGTTCTGGCAGGTGCTGCCAAGGTTGCCAAGAAGGTTGCCGGAACAATGAAGGAGAAGCTCTCATGTGACGGCCTGAATCTTGTACAGAACAATGGAGAGGCAGCAGGACAGACAGTCATGCACTTCCATCTTCATATCATTCCAAGATACAAGGACGATGGTCAGCACATTTTATGGAAGCCCACAAGTCCTTCACCTGAAGAGCTTGCAGCAATCAAAGACACAATCGTTGGAGCCTGACCGGGAGAAACTATGCGTGAAATAGAAGTTAAGCAAATTACAGATGCGGTCAGGAAACTGTGCATCGACGCAAATCACTTCCTCTCCGAGGATATGGAGAACGCTCTTATAAATGCGCAGAAGGCCGAGGAGTCTGAGCTTGGTAAAAAGATATTTGCCCAGCTCCGTGAGAATCTGGACATCGCAGGAAAAGACATGATACCGATCTGCCAGGATACGGGAATGGCTGTATTTTTCGTCAAGGTTGGCCAGGACGTTCATTTTGTTGGCGGAAATCTGACAGATGCCATTAATGAAGGAGTTCGACAGGGCTATACGGAAGGGTTCCTCAGAAAATCAGTTGTATCAGACCCTCTTATAAGAAAGAATACGGGTGATAATACACCGGCTATAATACATTACGATATTGTTCCCGGGGACAAGGTGGAAATAACCTGCGCTCCCAAGGGCTTTGGAAGCGAGAATATGAGCAGAGTATTTATGCTCAAACCCGCTGACGGCGAAGAAGGAGTCAAGAACGCTATTGTACAGGCTGTTATGGACGCGGGCCCCAATGCCTGCCCTCCTATGGTTGTGGGCGTAGGTGTCGGCGGAACTTTCGAGAAGTGTGCCATCATGGCCAAGCAGGCACTTACCAGAAAAGCCGGTGAACACTCAGACATCCCATACATAGCCGATATGGAAAAAGAGGTGCTGGACAGGATCAACGCAAGCGGAATAGGCCCTGCAGGACTTGGTGGAAGGATAACAGCCCTTGCAGTCAACATCAACACCTACGCAACCCATATCGCAGGTCTTCCCGTGGCAGTGAACATTTGCTGCCATGTAAACAGACATGCTTTTGTTACAATCTGATGGTTTGAGGGATTCTTCTTATATAGAAACAAGAGAATTTACTATAAAAGGAATTAGAGAATGGACAGAGAATTACAGGCACCTATCGATCCGTCTTTGGCAAAAGAGCTAAAGGCCGGCGATATGGTATATATAACCGGAACCATATATACTGCCAGGGATGCTGCACATAAGAGAATGGATGAGGCTCTTTCAAAAGGAGAGGGTCTTCCGTTTGATATAAGAGGAAATCTCATATATTATATGGGCCCGTCTCCTGCAAGAGAAGGCAGACCAATCGGATCTGCCGGACCTACAACGGCCAGCCGTATGGATAAGTACGCACCAAGGCTCCTTGACCTTGGGCTTGGCGGAATGATAGGCAAAGGCAAAAGAAGCAAAGAAGTAATTGATGCCATGGTGAGAAACGGCGCAGTATACTTTGCGGCCATTGGCGGGGCGGGAGCTCTTTTGTCCAAGGCTATTACAGCCTCTGAAGTTATTGCCTATGACGATCTCGGAACCGAGGCGATCAGAAAGCTGACAGTGGAGAGATTCCCAGCAATAGTGGTTATCGACTCTGAGGGCAACAACCTCTATGAGACAGCCGGTGCTGCTTACAGAAAGGAATCGGAATAAAACAATTGACAAAGGCTGTATGGCTTTGTATAATTACATTTGCGTCTTAGATTTGTACGGACGCATATGAACTCACATATTGGTAGTGGGATTCAGGCATGGAGAAATACTCAAGTGGCTGAAGAGGCGCCCCTGCTAAGGGTGTAGGTCGTTAACGCGGCGCGCGGGTTCAAATCCCGCTTTCTCCGTTTAGCAAAGAAATGGAAGTCCAACGGACTTCCTTTTTTATTCCTTCCGGGGTGTGTTTTTGTATCACCCGGGTGGCCGGATCAGACAACTGATTTAAATGACCACTATAAATAGAAGGAATGGTTTCTTCCAAGTACAACATTTTGTGGAAAATAAGATTAATAAAAATTTCCAAAAAAAGGTGTTGCATTTAAGATTTGGCTTTGCTATAATAACTTTTGCCCGTTTGAAGAGGGGCACGGAACCTAGGAAACAAGCTGTTTCCAAAAAAGTTCCAAAAAATATTTTAAAAAAGTTGTTGACAAAGATTGCCAAACATGATATTCTAAATGAGTTGCGGCAATACGGAGCAACAACACAGAACCTTGACAAATAAACAGTAATGCAACCCTGAAAAATTCCAAGAGAATTATTCAGAAGTAACAAACCAAAGTAATAACGGACAGAACGAAAAGCTAACGTTTTAGTTCTGGCTGGAATT
>ODAI012299078.1_pt1 | contig 15184 bp, 13 predicted proteins | sample 1539321 | NCBI WGS metagenome assembly ODAI01 (sample SAMN02144231, study PRJEB22623) | gut metagenome | biome: sheep rumen | host: Ovis aries | place: New Zealand
ACCGCGGCGTCGTACTCTTTATAGAAATATGGGTTCACGCCCGCGAGAGCGGAGGCCTTGTCTTCTGCGGAAGGGTAGCCGCCGCGGGACAGCAGGGCTCCATACTTGAGAATGCGGTAGAAATGCATATACAGGGCGCTCACGGCCTGCGGCATATTGAACCGGGCTGCGTTGCCAATGCTTGCGGCAATCCTGAGGGCCTTGGGGGCATTGCGATAAGAGAGCTCTTTAGTAAGCTCGAATATGCTGAACTGGCGTGAGATACCGACGTTCTTCTCAATGTCCGCTACAGATACTGAGGTACTGCCTTCAGGCAGGTTCTTCAGCAGTTTGTCGGTCTCGACGGCAATGGTGGAAAGGTCGGTGCCGACGGACTCGGCCAGGAGGTTGGCGGCTTCCGGCTCTATCTGGAGTCCGCGCTCGCCGTAGAAACGGGAAATCCAGCCCGGAATCTCATAATCCCTCAGGGCCGGGCTTTCCAGCACTACGCCGGCTTTCTGGGCGGCTTTGTAAAGGGCCTTGCGCTTGTCCAGCGACGCACCGCGAAGCAGCAGCACCAGCACGGTGGAGTCCAGCGGCTCGTTGCAGTAGATGGCTATCTCGTCGATGCCCTTCATCATCTGGGCCTCCTTAACCACGACCAATTGCCTGTCCGCCATCATAGGGAAGCGCCTCGCAGCGGTAATAATCTGCTCCGGCGTCACGTCGGCGCCGAAGCAGACTGTCTCGTTGAAATCTTTCCCGAACTCGTCGATACAGTTGTCAAGTATGGCCTGGCAGACCAGCTCGGGGTAGTACGGTTCGTCGCCCATAAGGACGTACACCGGCCTGAAAACGCCTTGCCTGGCCTCTTCAATCAGCTGGTTGCTGAGCACGGATATGTCTTCCTTGCGGGCTGCCATAATCTAGATGGTTTCTACCAGGGCGAGCACCCTTTCGCGCACCTCGTCAATGCTTCCGGGGTAGCCGCAGACTTCGTGGTACTTGCCTTGCTTCTTGTAGAAGTCGATAAGGGGCTCCGTTTGGGCGTGGTATGTCTCGATACGGTGGGTGATGGTGGCGTCCGAAGCGTCGTCGGCACGGCCTTCGATGGCCGCCCTGCGGGCGATGCGGGCGTGGACTTCTGAATCGGGAATCATAATGGAGATGACACCGGTCACGGTTTCTCCGCGGGCGGCGACAATCTCGTCAAGCGCCTCGGCCTGGGGGAGGGTGCGGGGAAAGCCGTCCAGCAGGAAGCCGTCCGTGTCCTTGACTGAATTGAACACGTCCTGGATCATCCCTTCCACGACTTCGTCGGGGACGAGGTTGCCTTCATCGATGAGAGCCTTGGCCTTGATGCCGAGGGGAGTGCCGGCTGCAATCTGGGCCCGAAGCAACTCGCCGGTGGAGATGTGCTTGAGGTTGTACTTTTGTGCGATTGCCCCAGCGTGGGTGCCTTTTCCTGCACCGGGAGGGCCGAAAAGAATGTAGTATTTCATTGGTCTAAAACATAGATGTCTTTATACTGGCGTCCGAGCTCGTCGTAATCGAGTCCGAAGCCGACGATAAATGCGTTAGGAATCTCCATAGCCACATAGTCAAGCTTGACGTCCTTGTCGTACACGTCGGGCTTGAGGAGCATCGTGCAGATGCGCACTTCGGCGGCGCCCTGCGCGAGGAGCATTTCCTGAAGGGCCAGGATGGTGTTGCCTGTGTCCACGATGTCTTCGCAGATGATGACGCGGCGGCCTTTCACATCGCCGGTCAGACCAAGCATAGTAAGCACGGTTCCGGTGCTGCGCGTGCCCTGGTAGGAGCTGAGCTTGATGCAGTTCACTTCGACCGTGAAGCGGAGGCGCTGGAGCAGTTCGGACGTGAACATAATGGCTCCGGTCAGTGTGCAGATAATCACGGGCACGTCTTCGCAGCCTTCGAAATCAAGGTTGATTTTCTCGGCCACGGCGTCGATTGCCGACTCTATGCGGTCGTGGGGGATGAAGGGACGGAAAGTCTTGTCGTGCAGCTTGATGGTGTCCATAGCTTATTGCTTTTGTTTGTCCAGGAATTCGACCACGTCGGCAACTGTCCGGAAACCGGCAAGTTCCTGGTCGGGAATCACGATGCCGTATTCATCTTCCACGCGCATAAGCAGCTGGAGGATGTCCAGGGAGTCGGCACCAAGGTCCTTCTTGATGTCGGACTGAAGTGTGATGGTCTCGGGGTCCCGCCTCAGCTGGCGGGCGAGAATGGTTTTGACTTCTTCAAACATAGTTAACTTTATTGTTCGTAGTGTTCGTATCTGCAGATTACATCTTCCATCTTGCCGGCGAGGGCGCTGACCTGCATCTTGTATGCCTGCTCTATGCATTTCTGCACCGCTACCGCCTTGCTGCTGCCGTGGCCTTTGACCACTACCTTGGATGTGCCGAGCAGCACGCTGCCGCCATAATTCTGGTAGTTCATAAACTCCTTCTCCTGCTTGAACATACGGCTCATCAGGGCCGCGCCCACCTTATAGATGAACTTGGAGTAGATGTCTTTCTTGAGCTTGCCCAGCAGTTCGATGGCCGCCCCTTCCGTGGACTTGATGAGCACGTTGCCGGAGAAGCCGTCGGCCACGACCACGTCGTAGCTGCCGCTCAGCAGGTCCCTGCTCTCCATATTGCCCACGAAATTGATTTCCGCGGTCTGCTCGAGCAGGCGGTATGCCGTCTGGCGGAGTTCGTCGCCTTTCTCGGCTTCCTTGCCCACGTTGAGCAGGGCGACGCGCGGCCTGGAGATGCCGTACACGTTTTCCATATACAGGCTCGCCATTATCGCAAACTGCCGCAGGTGCTCGGGCGTCACTTCCACGTTGGCGCCGCTGTCGCACACGCCCACGATGCCTCCGTTCATTGTCGGGAGGATGGGGCAGAAGGCGGGGCGGATCACGCCGCGGAGACGGCCCAGGCGCGTCAGGGCTCCGGCAACCAAGGCTCCTGTGGATCCGGTGCTTACCATAGCCGCGACAGAGTCATCGTCGCGCAGCAGGCGTATGGCCTTGATCATAGAGCTTTCGCGCTTGAGACGTATCACGTCGGTAGGGCGCTCGTCGCAGCCTATGACCTGCGGGGCGTGGAGAATCTCCACGCGGCTGCGGTCGTAGTCCTTGCCTTTCAGGCAGCGCTGCAGGGCGGCTTCGTCTCCGCTGAGTATGAGATGCAGGTCACTCAGAGACTTCAGGGAGGCGATTGCGCCGTCTACATTGGCTTCCGGGCTGTGGTCGCCGCCGAAGCAATCAACAATAATCTTTATCATACCAGTTTCTTTACAAAGGCGCGGCGTCTCTTGTGGACCTGCCGGCCGAAACGTTTCCAGAGGTTCTGAATATCGTAGTTGTCTTCCAGGTTGAGATTGGTCTCGGCGTATTCGATGCCGTCTTCGCGAAGCATACGCATAAGGGCGGCGGAGAATATGGCGCTGATGCCCATATTGGCGAATTCCGGGTCCACCCCGACCAGTCCGAGGTCAAGGACGCGCGGGTGCTTCTTCGCCTTGAGGAACTTCAGGAGCATACGGGGCGTAATGTGCCCGTCGGAGCAACGCAGGGCCTCCACGATGCTGGGGAAGCAGATTCCGAAGCACACGATGCGGTCGTGCTCGTCCAGGACCACGGCCACGTAGCGGAGGTCCACGATGAACTTGAAACCGGAAATCATCTGCCGCTTCATCGCGGCCGTGAAGGGCACGGTGCCGTAGAGCTTGTCGTAGGATTTGTCGATGAGGTCGAAGAGCCCGTCTCCGTATTTCTTGATGAAATCTGAGACGTCCTTGGCGGGCCCGATGTGGAGCTTGTAGCGCTTCATCACGAAGTCCCCGAGCTTTTCGAGGCCGCCGTCGTAGTCTTCGGGCACGGTCAGCTTGCTTTCAGTCCAGTCAACCTCCTTGACATAGCCGTTCGCTTCGATCAGCTTCTGATAATAAGGATAGTTGTACTGCTCTTCGTAGGTGGATACCTGGTCGAAACCCTCGATAAGCAGTCCTTCGCGTTCCAGGTCGGAGAAGCCCAGGGGGCCGTGGGCGGTATCCATCCCTTTGGAGACGGCCCAGCCCTCTACAGCCTTGAACAGCGCATCGGCTACGGCCTGGTCGTCGATGGAATCGAAGCGCCCGAATCGTACCCGCTTTTCGCCGTTCTTCTCGTTGGCGGCTTTCTGGATGATGCCCATTATGCGTCCGACCATACGGCCGTCGCGGTAGGCACCGTAATAGACGGTGTCGCAGCAGTCGTTGTATATGTTCTTGCTGCCGAACAGGTTGCGCTCGTCCATATACAGCGGCGGACAGAAGTACGGGCAGTCTTTGTAGAGCCTGAGAGGGAACTCTATGAAATCCTTCCGCTCGCGTCGCGTCTTAATTTCCCTGACTTCCAGCATAATGTTTCTATCTGTGTTTGCCGTGGAAGCAGACGCCCATACCGTTGGGACCGCAGTGGCTGCCGATTGTGGGGTTGACCATAGTCACGTAAATGCGCAGGTCGTCGCCGAACTTCTCGCGAAGCTTGCCCACGAGAATATCGACCAGTTCCTGACAGTCGGCGTGACCGATGACCACGCGGTGGTCCTTGACATTCTCGCCGAGTTCCTCGACGTACTGGACCATACGGTCGATGGCCTTGTTGCGACCGACTTCCTTGCCGATCTGCACCATTTTGCCCTGTTCGTTGACGTAGATGACGGGGCGGATGCCGATGAAGTTGCCCATCGTGGCGGCGAGTCCGCTGACGCGTCCGCTGCGGCGGAAGAACTTGAGGTCGTCTGCAATGAAGTACAGAGGGAATTTCTGGACTTCGACTTTGGCCCATTCGAGGACCTCCTCGGGAGTCTTGCCTGCCTTGAACAGGTCTCCGATTTCGAACACTATATTGAGCGACTGGGCAGAAATGCCGAGCGTGTCGACGGTCCAGAACTTTCGCTCAGGATACTTTTCGAGGAGTTCCTTGACGGCCCTGTTCATATTCTCGAAGGTATTGGACATACCGGAAGAGAAATGGACATAGAAGATGTCGTTGCCGGCCGCGAATTCGGGCTCGAAGTATTTCACGTACACGGCATCGGATATGGCGCTGGTGGTCGGGATGGTGCCTTGGCGCAGCAGGTCGTAGAATGCTTTGTGGTCGTAGTCCTGGCTCTCCACGTAGGGGTGGTAGAGCTTGCCGTCGACGGCATAGGGCATAGGTATGATTTTAAAACCGTACTCCTTAGCGATGGCGGGAGTTACGTCGCAGTCAGTATCAGAAAAAAGTGTCAGCATAATACAATAATATAGTCGAAGACGGCTTGCCCGCCTTCGTGGAAAATAAATTCGGTATTGGGATAGGCGCTGCCAAGTGCGGCCTGGAGCGCGGGAGCGTCTTCGGCGGCGTCGGCGCCGGAGAAGACCACCACGACGTCGTGCTCTCCGGCCCGCAGGGAGCCGAGAAGGCTGCAGGCGGCATCGTTGCGGGTCTGTGCGCTGGAAAGTATCTCGTCGCCACGGAATCCTATGAACGAGCCGCGGCTGACGGAAATGCCGTCTTTCACGGTGTCGCGTATGGCGGTGGAAACCATTCCGCACACTACGCCGGAAGCGGCCTGGGAGAGTGCTTCTTCAATGGCTCCGGCTTCACCTGCCGAAGGGTCGAAGGATGCGAGGGCCACGTAGCCGGCTCCGATATCTTTTGTCGGAATCACGCGCACGTCGGCGGCGGAATAGACTTCGGCGGCCTGACGGGCGGTCATAATGATATTGGAATTGTTGGGGAAAACGAAAATGGTATCGGCCGCGACCTTGTCGAAGGCTTCGACGAAGTCGGACACTGATGGGTTCATCGTCTGGCCGCCTTCCACCACGTAATCGGCTCCCGCCTGCCTGAACGCATCTGCAAGCCCGGCGCCGGAGGCTACCGTGACCAGGCCCCAGTCCTTGCGCTTGCTCTCCTTCGGCTCGGCGAATGCGCTGTGGTTGTGCTGGAGGGTCATATTCTCGATCTTCACGGTCAGGAATTCGCCCCAGCGCTGGCAGTGGCTGAGGATGTCTCCGGGAGTCTTGGTGTGTACGTGCACCTTTATTATGGACCCTTCACGGAAGAATACCACGGAATCGCCCGCTCCGAGGATGTAGTCCTCGATTTCTTTCTCGTCGAAGCTGTCAAGGTCAACCTTTGAACGCTGCAGGCGCAGGAGGAATTCTGTGCAGTAGCCGAATTTCAGTTCGGTGTCCTCGCTGAAAAGGGAGAAATCCACCGGAGGCATAGAATGAGAGGCCGCGGCAGGGGAGTCGTAGTCTGTGGTGATGCCCAGGAGGGCATCCTGGAAGCCGTAGAAAATCTGCAGCAGTCCGGCTCCTCCGCTGTCCACCACGCCTGCGTCCTTGAGCACCTGAAGCTTCTCCGGGGTCTTTTCGAGAGAATACTCCATTCCGTGCAGCAGGGCGCCGATGTAGGATTCGAGCGGGCCGCCGGCAAGGGGAAGAGCGTCTTGCGTACCTTCGCGGACAACGGTCAGGATGGTGCCTTCCACGGGCTTTGAGACAGCCCCGTAGGCTTCTTCGACAGCTGCTTGCATAGCGGCTGCAAAACCTTGTGTATCAGTATATTCTTTGCCTGCCAGAGATTTGGCGAGGCCAGCGAAGATTCTGGACAGGATGACGCCGGAATTGCCTCTCGCTCCCATAAGCATCCCGGAGGATGCGGCTCCTGCTATTTCGCCCAGGGCAGCACCTTTTAACTGTGAAGCCTGGGACAGGCCGGATTCTATGGTGAGGGTCATATTGTCGCCGGTATCGCCATCTGGTATCGGGAAAACATTGAGGTCGTTGACGGCCTGCCGGTTGTTCCCAAGGCGCGCGCAGCCTTGCTGAAGCATCTTCAGATAAAGCACGCCGCCAAGCTCATAGGTTTTCTGGTTTTCAGTATGCATAATAGTTTGCAAAGATAAATAAAATATTCGTATATTGTCCCCCAAAACTTAAGACTATGAAACTGATGATGTTAGTGTTGCTGGCACTTTGCCCCGGTTTCGAAGGGGCCGTATTGTTCCTTACCGGCGCGTCCTGTATTGAAGACCTTGACGAAAGCACTCTCGAGCGTTTCCGCGCTCTGGAGCAGCGGCCTCTTGACCTGAATGCAGCCGGAAGCCGCCGTCTCGTGGCGAGCGGTTTGGTGAGCGCATTCCAGGCTGCATCCCTCATAGAGTACAGGCTCGAGAGCGGCGAAATTCTGTCTTATACGGAGCTTGGCCTGGTGGATGGTTTTACTCCCGCTTATGCCGAGGCGCTGCGCCCGTTTACCGTGCTCGGCGTCAGCTCGCCTCCAGGGCAGCGGCCTTTGCAAGCCGTACATAACGACTTGATGCTCAGGGGCTCTGCCAGGGAGAGCGAAGGCTGGACTCCGGCCGGCGGGTTCCGGTACCGCTTTTCGGCTGGGGAGTGGACGGAAGTGAACTGGAGCTCGCGAACGACATACTCCGAGACGGCTCCGAGGCTTGGCACGGTCAGCGCCGCCGTCTATGGCCGGAAGTACCTCGGCAAACTGGTGCTGGGCCATTTCAACGCCCGCCTCGGCCAGGGGCTCGTGCTTTGGGACGGCTTTTCCGCAACTCCGTGGAGCGGAGTGGGGACTTTCCGCCGGAGCGGCACCGGCTTCTCGCCGACCGGCTCTTTCAGCCCCGGCAGGTGCGGGGCGGCCGCCGACTTCGGACTTGGGGCCTGGAGCGCCTCGGTTGCGTATTCGTTTACAGACAAGCTGCCTATGGGTGCTCTCGGCTATGTAGGCAAGCGTTTTTCACTGGGCCTCAGCGTGGCAGGACGGAGCGTCGGCGCGGACTTCAAGCTGGGCTACCCCGGAGGCGTGGTGTTTGGAGAAGCCGCTTGGAAAGGGGAGCCTGCGGCAGTGCTCGGCACGCTGTGGATTCCTTCGTACGGATACAAGGCGGGTGCGCTCCTGCGTTACCTCTCGGGCACTCCCGACATAGCGCTGGGGGCGTCAGGGAAGACTTTTGAAGCCCTCGTGTACGGCAGTCCCGCCCAGTTCCGGAGTTTTGCGCGCTTTGCTCCTTCCTGGCAGGCGGGACCTTTCCGGATTGCCCCTTCGCTGCGGCTGGCGGCCCGCCACAAAGACTTCTGGCGCCTGGAGGGGCGGGGCGAGGCTGAAGTGTCGCTGGAGCCTTTCGTGCTGCGCTCCAGGTTGGATGTGGTGCACGGCCGCGGACCGGCGTGGCTCTTCAACGTCGAGGGCGGAGCCGTGGGAGAAAAAGCGAAGGCGTGGCTGCGCTGGACCCTTTTTTGCATAGACCAGTGGGATGACAGGATATATGTATATGAACGGGACGTCCCGGGGTCGTTCAATGTCCCGGCCTATTACGGAAGGGGCTGGGCACTGTCCTTCGCAGGCAGCTGGAAACCGTCCCGGAGGCACCGTCTCGATTGCAGGGTATCGTATGTCGAATATCCTTGGAACACAACGTATAAAGCTTCTAAATTTGAAGTCAAGCTTCAGTATCAGCTTTCGCTGTGAAAACCTAATTTAGAAAGGGGGATATTGAAAAGTGAGAATTATTTCGTATTTTTGCATATTATGGGAAAAGTAATAGCTATAGCAAACCAGAAAGGAGGCGTGGGAAAGACCACTACAGCCATCAACCTCGCTGCCTCTCTCGCTGCTTTGGAAAAGAAAGTGCTGATCATCGACGCCGATCCCCAGGCCAACACGACTTCCGGTCTCAATTTCTCTCCCGACGATGACAGGCACCGCAGCCTGTACGAGCTTATGGAGGGCGCGATTTCCGTGGAAGACGCGCTTATCCAGACTGAGATGTCCGGACTGCATATGATACCTTCGCACATCAACCTTGTGGGTATCGACATAGAAATGATAGGCGAGGAGAACCGCGAGTCCGTGCTGAAGAACGCCATCGCCCCCATCCGCGATTCCTACGACTACATCATAATCGACTGTTCGCCCTCGCTGGGCTTGATCACAGTCAACACCTTGACGGCAGCCGATTCCGTGATAATTCCCGTGCAGCCCGAGTTTTTCGCCCTGGAAGGCCTCGGCAAGCTGCTCCAGACCATCCGCATCATCCAGAACGGCCTGAACCCTTCGCTGACCATCGAAGGCTTTGTGGTGACTATGTTCGACGGCCGCACCAAGGTGCACCAGCAGGTCCTGGCAGAGCTTCGCGAGCATTTCAAGGACCTCGTGTTCAAGACGGTCATACAGCGCAACATCCGCCTCAGCGAGGCTCCCTCGCACGGCAAGCCCGTACTGCTGTATGAGATTTCCTGCTCCGGCTCCACGAACTATCTTAACCTGGCTTCGGAAGTGCTCGAGCGCAACGGAGACAAAACGGTACAGCAATGAGCACAAAGCAAAGAGGTTTAGGCAAGGGCCTGAGCGCCCTTATGGGGTCTGTCCCCGCCGCCGACCAGCTACGGAAGCCTGTCGGCTACATCAACAAAGAAATCGCAGGTGCGAGGACCGTCTCCGAGGCGGACATCCTTCGCATCCCTATGGATATGATCGAGGCAAATCCTTTCCAGCCCCGTATCAATTTTGACCAGGAAGCTCTCGACGAACTGGCTGCTTCCATCCGCGTACTCGGTCTGATCCAGCCTATTACCGTACGCCACTCGGCTCCCGGACGCTACCAGATAATCAGCGGCGAGCGCCGTTACAGGGCCTGCCGCATCGCCGGGATGACTATGATTCCCGCATATGTACGCGACACCACGGACCAGGGTATGCTCGAGATGGCGATCGTGGAAAACATTCAGCGCCAGGACCTTGACCCCATCGAGGTGGCTATGAGCTACCAGCGCCTTATCGACGAATGCTCGCTCACTCAGGAGCAGATGGCCGACCGCGTCGGCAAGAAGCGCGTCACCGTGACCAATACGCTCCGCCTGCTGCGGCTGCCCGTGAAGGTCCAGCACGATCTCAAGGTGGGCCTGATCTCATCAGGACACGCCAAGGCGCTGCTCGGGCTGGAGGACGCCTCGCTGCAGGAAAAGCTCTGCGACCTCGTGATTACACAGGGGCTTTCGGTGCGCGAGCTCGAGTCGCTGGTGCGCCGTACCCGTGAAAACGGCACGGCTCCCGTCGCAGCCCCCGCCGCGCAGCAGCTCCCGCTTCCCGAATCATACGACCGTCTCCTCGGTTGCGTGGGCAAGTTCTTCAAGAAAGACATTTCGCTCCGCCGCAGCGCCACGGGGTCCGGTACAATGACCATACGTTTCAGTTCCGACTCCGAGGTGGAGGCCTTCCTGAAGGCGCTGGAAGAAGCACGCATCTGATGAAGAAGGTCCTTGCGTGCATAGTACTTTCGCTCTCTGCGATTATCGCTTCGGCGCAATTCCGTTCCGAAGCGTTTCAGCAGCAGTACAACGACGACAAGTCCTCTCCGACCGATTCCGTGGACGTGATGTTCTCCTTCAAGGAGTATTTCGCGGGCCTGGGACATCGTCAGGAAATCAAGATAGGCACGATGTTCGCCGGTTCGATGCTGGTCGTCGGCGGCGAGCAGATATACAACCGCCAGTACTGGAAGCTGCCCATCGTGTACACCGGGATACTTGCGCCCCTGGGGGCAGGCATCTACCTGAACACGCAGGGCAACCACGATGCCGCTAAGTATTGCTTCATAGGCGCCGGGCTGGCGTACTGGGGCACGCTGATGGACGGCGTGGTGAGCTACCGCACCAACCAGTACCCGCTGCCTGGCAAGGCGACCTTGTACTCTCTGCTGCTTCCCGGCCTCGGGCAGGCATACAACGGTGAATTCTGGAAGATTCCTATCTATATCGGCGGCCTCGGTGCTGCATACTACTTCTACAACACCAACGAGATAAACTATCAGCGCTACCGCCGCATCTACAAGGAAGCCACGAACACGGAGGTCGCTTATACCGGTCCCATTACTGCCGAACAGGCCCTGTACTACCGCGATGTGTTCCGCCGTTACAGGGACTATTCCATATTGGCTATGGCGCTGGTGTACCTGCTGCAGGTCATTGATGCCAACGTGTTCTCGTATATGCACGATTTCGAAATTGCCGACGATATGGCACTCGACGTGCGTCCTTCCGTGATTACGCCCAATACCCAACTGGCATTCAATCCCCAGCCCGCTTTCGGACTGAGCGTCGGCCTGAAGTTCTGAGTGTCTATGAGCCGCCGCCTTCCCATAGTCTTTGCGCTTGCGCTGTTCCTTCTGCCGCTGCCGGCGGAAGCGCAGGTGCGGACGTTGCGCGACAGGAAGCTGGAAAGCGAGAATGCGGCCCTGAAGCGGCAGCTGGATTCGCTTAAGGCCCTGGTGGACAGTCTGAGGGCTGTGGAGAAGTCTTCCGACCGTATCAGCGTGCTTGAGGAAGGCAATGACGTGCCTGCGTCGGCCTCGCGTCCGATGGACTATACGCCGGAGGTGACGGACAGCCTGCTTACTCTCTGGTACAGAAGCAATTTCAACAGGGACGGAGACGGCCCCGGCTTCGATATGGACACGGTACACCTGTCCTCCTCGGTGAGCGACACCGTTATGATGAAGCGTCTGCTGGCGCTTAATCCGTATTTCACCCTTCCTTTCAATGAGGTCGTGAAGAATTATATGGTGCTTTACGCCGAGAAGAAAGGTGTGGCTATGCGTCAGGCAATGGGGCTGAGCAGCTATTATTTCCCCATTTTCGAAGAGGCTCTGCGCCAGCACGGCCTGCCTCTGGAACTGAAATATCTTGCCGTGGTGGAGTCTATGCTGAAGCCCACCGCCACATCCCGCGCCGGTGCCAAGGGTATCTGGCAGTTTATGTACCGGACGGCCCGTTCGTACGGGCTGCGCATCGATTCTTTCGTGGACGAGCGTATGGACGTGGAGAAGGCCACCCAGGCGGCCGTCCGTTATCTTGGCAATCTCTATGATATGCTTGGGGACTGGACCCTTGCCGTGAGTGCTTACAACTGCGGCGCCGGCAATGTCAACAAGGCGATACGCAGGGCAGGCGGCAAGCGGGATTTCTGGTCCGTATATCCATATCTGCCCCGTGAGACAAGGGGCTATATGCCTGCTTTCGTGGGCGTTATGTACGCATTTGCCTACAGCGGCGACTACGGCCTCACTCCTGAAGCCGTCGGGGCTCCGGGACAGGTGGACACCTTCGAGGTGAGCCGTAACCTGCACTTCAAACAGATTCAGGAAGTGGTCGGCGTGCCTCTTGACGAGTTGCAGTATCTGAATCCGGAGTATTACAACGATATCGTGCCCGGCAGCGGGGGAAAGTGTATCGTACGCGTCCCTTACGACTGGTCCGCGGCCTGGATTGCAGCCGACCAGGATTCGCTGTACACGCACAACGCCTCGCTTTATCTTTCCGAACAGGTGCTCAAGGAAATCGAGTCAGGGAAGGGAGGCAAGAGCGGCGGGGGAGCCAGGGTCTGCCATACCGTGCGCAGCGGCGACACTCTCAGCCATATAGCCCGTCGCTACCACACCAGCGTAAAGCAGCTGATGAGCTGGAACCATCTTCGTTCCGACCGGCTTAGCATCGGTCAGAAAATCTACATCTATTAGTATCAGGCCTCGGGGCGGCCTACGAGGGGAAGTCCCCGTCAGGCGACTTTGAGGAAATGGGGGCCGAAGCGCTCGAAAGCTTCGCGCTCCAGCATCTCGCGGTCGTCGGGATGCGCGATGCTGATAAGCAGACGGGCGCGCTCCTGCAGGCTGCGGCCGTAAAGGTCGACGGCGCCGTATTCAGTCACGATCCAGTGTGCGTCAGCGCGGGGCGTGACGATGCCGCCGCCGGGATTTATCGTGCTGACTATCTTGTTCTTGCCTTTGTTGGTGCGGGATGCGAAAGCCGTAATGCTCTTGCCGCCCTCAGACATAGAGGCGCCGCGCACGAATTCCACCTGGCCGCCGGTGCCGCTGAAAATGCGCATACCTATAGAGTCGGCGCTGATCTGGCCGGTAAGGTCGACTTCCGTGGCGCTGTTGATGGCTTTCATACGGTGGTTGCGCGAGATGATCCAGGGGTCGTTGGTGTAGGTGATGTCGCGCATCAGCACGTCGGGATTGTGGTCGATGAAGGAATAGACCTCCTGCGAGCCGAGCAGGAAGGATGCAACGACCTTGCCCTTGTCAATCTGCTTGCAGGAACCGTTGATGACGCCTTTCTTGATGAGGCGCAGCAGGCCGTCGGCAAACATTTCCGTGTGCAGGCCGAGATTCTTGTGGTCTCCCAGCTGCGAGGCGAGTGCGTTGGGAAGGGCTCCGATGCCCATCTGCAGGCAGTCGCCGTCGTCCACGAGGGCCGCGCAGTTCTTGCCAATCTGCATTTCGGTGGGCGTGGGTTCGGCGAAGTTGGCGGTCACCAGGGGCGTGTCGTCCTGCACCAGATAGTCAAAAGCTTCCAGCGGGATGAGGTCGCCGAGGGCGAACGGCACGTTGGGATTTATGACGCCTATCACGAGGTCAGCGGTCTGGATGGCAGCCACTGAGCAGTCCACGGACGTGCCGAGCGACACCCGGCCTTCCGCATCGGGCAGCGATACGTTTACCAGTGCGGCGCCGAGCTTGATGGCTCCGCTCTTGTAGAGGCGGGGAGTCTCGCCGAGGTGGACGGGAGTGTAGTCGGCATAGCCGGCATTGACATTGGCGCGCACGTTGGGCCCCACGAAGAAGCCCTGCTCGAAGAAGATGCCTTCGTACTTGGGTTCGCTGTACGGGGCGGGACCTTCGGTGTGGAAGTGGTGGAAGTGCAGGTCCGTGACATCGCCTGCATCCGCCCTGCGTACGAGGGCCTGGATCAGACAATGGGGGACACTTGCGACGCTGCTTAAGTGTATGTGGCTGTGGGAGGGGATGTGGCTTACCGCCTCATCGGGGCTGACGAATCGGATCTCTTTCATAACGGATGCAAAGATAGGGAATCATTTGCAATTTACGGACATTTACAGGTTATTGAGATCATATTTTTTTATCAGCGCGCTGATCTCGGGGTCGAGGTTGCCCCGGTGCACGTAGGACGGCTCCTGGGCGCAGGCGTGGACATAGCATTGTACGGCCCTCTGCTCGTCGCCTTCGCGGGAGTACAGGATGGCCAGCAGGTAATTCACGGGCCCGTCGGGCTCAAGCCGCCTGAGAATCTCCATCGCGGAGGAATTGCGGTCCAGGGCCACGTATGCGACTGCGGTGTTGAAATCCTTGTAGGGTTGCAGCCTTTTCAGGGCTTCCTCGTAGTCGTGGTCGCGCAGGTACTGCACGCCGCGCATATAGACAGTGTCCAGCTCGGTAGTGTGGACCGTGTCTTTCAGCATACCCTTGCGATGAAGGAAGAAGTTGAATTTGACTACCCGCAGGCGGGGATATATTTTTTCCCTGAGGTAGCGGTAATGCGGCGAGCGCGAGAGCTGCTTTTCCCGTATGTCCGGGTCTTTGTACAGGGCGGCGAGCTGCTTGTATTCTTGTTTGGCCGCGTCTTTCAGGTGCTCGTCCGATTCAATCAGGACGTCGAGCATCTGCCAGTTTTCGCCTCCGCTGCGGCTGTTGAAAGAGATGGGGGCAGGCTTGAGAGTCTCTATGACCTCGTCGCCGAGGGCTAGGACGATTCCGGCCTCTCTCGAAAGAGAATCGCTGAGCTGCGCCGCGAAATGAGAAAAGTAGTCTGAAGCGGCCCTCGCGCGCCTTTCGGAAAGGGCCTCATTGCTTTTCGCCGCACCTTCAGGCGAGGCGTAGGCCTCGACGCAAATCGAGTCCAGGTCGAAAGTCTCATTGACCAGCAGTTCCCTGAAATTGCCTTTGATCCGGTCTATCTCTCCGGGGTTGTTGCCCAGCTGCGGGTCAATGCCAGCCTTCCCTTGAGGGAATTCGATGTAGCAGGCCGTGTTGGCCTCCACCTTGCGTTCGATTATCTTCTTCAGGTAGCGCTCGCTGCCGTCGGCCAGCCCTGAGATCGAGGAAATGTAAAATGTGAGCGGCTCGCTGCGGGGGATGGTATAGATGCGCTTGCCTTGCTCGCGGATGTCGCCGGAGAGCACTATCTCCACCTTCCTGAGCTTCGGCCTGGTGTTGATGGTCTGGACGTAATTGTAGATGAAGTCTCCGTTGTCATTCTGGATGACGGTGTCGAGGCGTATGCCTTCCGTGACGATGGGAGCCTTTACGAATCGTCTGTACATCAGGTTCTTGCGGCCGGC
>ODAI013893901.1_pt1 | contig 15180 bp, 11 predicted proteins | sample 1539321 | NCBI WGS metagenome assembly ODAI01 (sample SAMN02144231, study PRJEB22623) | gut metagenome | biome: sheep rumen | host: Ovis aries | place: New Zealand
ATAAATAATCATATTAGCAGTAGTTGTCAAAGAACGGGGAGGAGACAATGAACAAGGAAGTTCTAGATGCATTTGCAGATCTCAGAAAAGAAAAGAATCTTTCAGAAGAAGAGATCATCGGAGCTATCAAGGACTCTATCGAAAATGCATACAGGAAGAATTACGGAGCGTCAAATGTAAGAGTAGATGTTGATATGACAGAGGGCAACGTAACTGTTTACATGGGCATGGAGGTAGTTGAGGAAGTCGAGGACGACATGACTCAGATCTCGCTCGAGGACGCTAAAGAGATATATGACGGTTATGAGCTCGGTGACGTAGTTGAATATGAGATCGATCCAAGAGACTTCAACAGGATCGCAGCTCAGGGTGCAAAGCAGGTATTCGTACAGAAGAACAGAGAAGCCGAGCGCACAAACTCCTACAATGAGTTTATTAATAAGAAAGGAACCATCGTCACCGGTAAGGTAGAAAGAATCTCGAACGGCACAATGCTCATCTCTCTCGGCCGCACAGAAGGCCGTGTTCCTGCATCAGAGCAGGTGAGAACTGAGAACTTCAAGCCTGGTGACCGCATCAAGGTCTATGTAATGGACGTAAAGAGAGAGAACAAAGGACCGCAGGTTCTGCTCTCCAGATCGCATCCGGGACTTGTAAGAGGCCTGTTCGAGCTTGAGATTCCTGAAATCGCAGACGGAACAGTTGAGATCAAAGGAACCGCCCGTGAAGCCGGTTCGCGTACTAAAATCGCAGTTTACTCGCACGATCCTAACGTTGATCCTGTAGGCGCATGCGTTGGAAACAGAGGTGCCAGAGTACAGAACATCGCTGATGAGCTCTTCGGAGAGAAGATAGACATCATCGTATGGGACGAGGATCCTGCAGTACTTATCAGCAACGTGCTGAGACCTGCTATAGTAGAAGGCGTTTACATCAACGAGGAAGAAAAGTCTGCTACAGCAGTCGTACCTGAACAGCAGCTGTCACTTGCAATCGGACGTGAGGGTCAGAACGTAAGACTTGCTGCAAGAGTCAGCGGATGGAAGATAGACATCAAGAGCAATGATCAGCTCAGAGAGATGGGCTTCGCATTCGACGAATATGAGGAGTCCGATATTGAAGAAGCCGGAGAGGTTACTGAAGTTGAGGAGACACAAGACAACTAAGCCGATGCGAAGGTGCATTGCATGCAGGGAGTCAAAGCCTCAGGATGAGCTAATCAGATTTGTCTTAAACGGACAGGTTCCGGCCGCAGATCTGAGCGGGAATGCAGAAGGAAGGGGCTTCTACCTGTGCAGGAGCGCGGAATGTGCCAGAAATGCAGTTAAAAAGAAAGCATTCAACCGCGTGTGCAAGCGTAATGTAGATGAGAATGAAATCAGCAGACTATTTGAGCAGGTGTTCGATAGCTGCCAAGGAGGTATGAATGTCAAAGAAAGTTAGCGAGCTTATCAAAGAACTTGACATAAGTATACAGGAATTAAAAGGATATGCGGATAAGCTGGGTATCGCAATCAGCTCTGCAAGATCTACAGTTGAGGATCAGGCTGCTGAAAGACTCACAAGGTCTATCAATATGATGAGAGGAACTGCTTCCGGATCCAAAGCTGGAGGTAACAAGCCAAAGATCAAAGCTATTCCTGTCGTTCATAAGGAAGGGGCAAAACCAAAACCGCCTGCAGGCAAGCCGGTTATTCCAAAAAAACCAGTAGCTGCCGAAAAAGAAGAGCCAGTTGAGGAAAAGCCGGCAGAAGTTCAGGCTGAAACAGAAGCTGGGCCTGCTGCAGTTGAAGTGGCAGAGGTTCAGCCTGTTGAAGATAAGACTCCTGATGTACAGGAGCAGCCAGCCGGCAAGCCTGAAGTAAAGGAAGAAGCTCAGGAAAAACCAGCTGAAGAGAAGCCTGCAGAGACACCTGCGCCTGTAAAGGAAGAGCCGGATGAAAAGCCTGCCGAAGCAAAAGAGCCTGAAGAAAAAGCTCCTGAGAAGGCTGAGGCTGCGAAGCCGGAGCCTGAAAAAGAAGAAGAGTATGTAAATGCTCCAAATAAGCCTATGCGTTTCAAGAAGATCTCCGATGCTGAGACCGAAAGGAAAAAGGCAGAAGAGCAGAGACGTCAGATGCGCGAGAAGAGAGCGCAGAGCAAGGCTGCCGAAGGCGACAAGAAAAAGTCGTCAAAAAATAAAAATGAAGGGGGAAAGGACCGTCAGGACCGCAATGATCGTAAAGACCGTCAGGATCGCAAGGACCGTCCGGAACGCCAGGACCGCTCCAAAAAGCCACAGAGCGGCGGAGCAGCTCCTGCACCTGCACAAAACAGCAAATCTTCTAAGGGCAAGAGCAAAAAATTCTTCGACAACCGCGACAGAGACAAACAGTCAAGATTTGACAGACGCGAAGACGGTCCGGGATCAAGAAGAAACAACAATAACAACATTTATGACGAAGCTGCACTCGAAAAGCAGGAGCGTCATAAAAGAAAATACAAGACCAAGGTAGTAGAAGAGCCAACTGTTGAGGAGCTTCTGCCAGAGGGAACAATCGCAGTTACTGTTCCTATCACAGTTGCAGGTCTTTCCGAGCAGGCTGAGATCAGTGTCAGCAAAATCATCATGGCAATGATGCAGATGGGTGTTATGGCTACTATCAACCAGACACTCGACAAGGATGCTGTTGAGATGCTCGCAGACGATCTTGGACTTCAGATTGTTGTAACAGAAGAGGAACCGGAGATCGAAGAGCCGGGTATCGATCAGCACGAAGATACCGAAAACGAGCTCAAGCCGCGTCCTCCTATCATCACTGTAATGGGACACGTCGACCATGGTAAGACATCACTTCTCGACGCTATCAGAAACACGAATGTTACAGCAGGCGAGTCCGGCGGAATCACACAGCACATTGGTGCTTCCGAGGTAACTATCAACGGCAGAAGAATCGTATTCCTTGATACTCCTGGACACGAAGCATTCACAACAATGCGTGCAAGAGGTGCTCAGGTAACTGATATTGCGGTTCTGGTTGTTGCTGCAGATGATGGTGTAATGCCACAGACAATAGAGTCCATCAGCCATGCTAAGGCAGCGAATGTTCCTATCATCGTTGCTATCAACAAGATGGACAAGCCTGGTGCTAATCCGGACAGAGTAAAGCAGGAACTCATGGAGCACGGTGTACTCGTTGAGGACTGGGGCGGTGACGTTATCTCCGTACCTGTATCTGCAAAAAAAGGTGAGGGAATCACAGACCTGCTCGAGATGATACTGCTGCAGGCAGACATGCTCGAACTCAGAGCAAATCCGGACAGACTGGCTCTCGGAACCGTTATAGAGGCAAGACTCGACAAGGCAAAAGGTCCTGTCGCTACACTCCTCGTTTCTAACGGTACTCTTAAGACTGGTCAGAGCATTGTTGCCGGTACCTCTTCAGGAAAGATTCGTGTGATGACAGACGACAAGGGCAAGACCATCCGCAAGGCTGGTCCGGCTACAGCTGTAGAGATCCTCGGCCTTTCAGATGTTCCTAACGCAGGTGACGCGTTCAATGTAGTCAGAGACGACAAGACTGCACGTGAGATCGCTGCAAACCGTAAAGAGAAGATGAGAGAAGAAGTCCTGGCCAAGAATGCCAGCATGACTCTCGAGAAACTCTTCAGCCAGATCCAGCAGGGAGAGGCTAAAGAGCTCAACCTCATTGTTAAGGCAGACGTACAGGGTTCTGTCGGAGCGATCATCACTTCGCTCGAGAAGCTCGAGACACCTGAGGTAAAGATCAATGCGATCCACAGCGGCGTTGGTACAATAAACGAGGCCGACGTAATGCTGGCTGAGACATCCAATGCTATTATTATCGGATTCAATGTCAGACCGTCTACTGCTGTTACAAACCAGGCTCAGGCTGCAGATGTAGAAATCAGACTCTACAGAGTAATTTACGATATTATCGACGAGATCCAGGATGCTATGAAGGGCATGCTCGATCCGGAATACAAAGAAGAAGTCCTCGGCAAGGCTGTCGTCAGAGATACATTCAAGGTACCTGGCGTTGGAATCATCGCCGGCTGCTATGTTAACGAAGGCATCGTAAAGAGGAACGCACAGGTCAGACTGGTAAGAGACGGAATCGTTATTCACGAAGGCGTTATCAGCTCACTCAGAAGATTTAAGGATGACGTAAGAGAAGTCGCTGCCGGATACGAATGCGGACTCGGAATCGAGAAGTACAACGACGTAAAGCCAGATGACGTGATCGAGTGCTTCAACATGGTAGAAGTAGCACGCTAATAACGGAGATAAAATGGCAAAATACAGACAGGGAAGGCTCAGTGAAGAGATCAAGAAAAGCATAAGCGGCTTTCTTATCAACGGAGCAAAGGACCCGGCATTAACATCAAGAATAATAAGCATTACGGGTGTTGACGTAACACGTGACTTAAGTTACGCCACAATATACGTCTCACCTGTATGCCTCTCCGATGAAGACAAGGAAATGGTATATTCCGGAGTCCTCGCAGGTTTTGAGAGGGCAAAAGGTGCCATCAGAGGCCAGGTGTCCAGAGATATCAAACTCAGACACACACCGGAGCTTATCTTTAAACTTGATTCATCACAGGATTACGGAAGACATATTGACTCAATAATCGACACACTTACTTACAGCAACGAGGAATGAACGATACTATCAAAAGCATAGCAACAATAATGAAGGATCTTGACGGCATACTGCTGTTCCCGCATACCAACATGGATGGGGACGCGCTGGGCTCATGCACGGCTCTTTGCCTTGCGCTCAGAAGCCTCGGTAAGAAAGCTTACGTCATGATCAACGAACCTGTGCCTAAGAATCTTGATTTTCTCGAGTGCGGATGCACAACGTTTGACGACAGTGTGCTTGATGACGTACAGCTTTCACTGATGATAGACTGCAACGGAATGAACCGTATCACCGGCAGGGAGAAAGCCTGGGAAAGAGGCCGCCTTAAAGGATGCTTCGATCACCATGCCACAAAAGCGAAAGAGATCAGATATGATTTCGCAAGGATCGAGCCTAAGTCAGCTGCGGTCGGAGAGATCGTGTATAACGTTATAAGAGCTCTCGGTGTGGAGATATCACTTGATATCGCAAACTGCATATTTACGGCTATTACAACTGATACCGGTAATTTCCAGCACAGCAATACAACAAGCAGGTCGCACGAGATCGCGGGTCATCTGTATAGAATTGAAGGCTTCAATTCAAAGGTGATATCAGCTCTTATATACGACCGCAGATCCAAAGAGGCTCTGAGGATGGAGAGCGAGGTCATCTCTAATCTCGATTTTTATGCAGATGGCAAGCTTGCAGTCGGCAAGGTAACTCAGAAGCTGCTTAAAGAAAACGGATGCACACTCGACGAGGCGGACGGGATCATCCAGAAGATGATGAGTATAGACGGTGTCGAAGGAGCCTGCTTATTCAAGGAAACAGAAACAAACGTGAGAGCAAGTCTCAGAGGAAGGACTTATGCAAACATGGCAGCGGCCGCAGCCATGTTCGGAGGCGGTGGCCATGTGCTGGCAGCAGGCTGTTCATTCTCTGTGCCTCTTAATGAGGCAGAGAGGCAGCTTATCCCTGTTCTTATAGAGACTGTAAACACTCACTGAAGGAAATGACAGACGGAATCATCAATGTTAACAAGCCGGCCGGGTGGACTTCACAGGATGTCTGCACCAAACTCAGGCATGTGCTGCACATTAAAAAAATAGGACACACAGGAACGCTCGACCCTATGGCTACGGGCGTTTTGCCTGTATGTATTGGTAAAGCGACACGCATAATCGAATACTATGAGAGGGATTCGAAGTCGTATCACGCTGCAATGAAGCTGGGCACAACGACTGATACTCTCGATATAACGGGAGAAATCCTTGAAACACACTCGTTCTCAGATGTTACTGAAAAAGCCGTTAAAGAGGCATTTGAGGCCTACAGGGGCCATGTAAAGCAGATACCTCCGAAGTATTCGGCTCTTAAGATAGACGGAAAGAGGGCGTATGACCTTGCACGTGAGGGAAAAGAGTTTGAGATTCAGCCACGCGAGATAATCGTATACGACAACTGCGTTACAAAGATCGACCTGGAAAGCGGTGAGATAGAGTTCGATATCACCTGCTCAAAAGGCACATATATACGCACAGTCTGCGATGATATTGGCCGCGAACTTGGCTGTGGAGCAGTCATGAAGGCACTTACCCGCACAGCTTCCGGGTATTTTACAATAGACAACTCATATTCACTGGAAGAGATCATAGAAGCGGCAGCTGCTGCGGACCTCGCGGATGGAAAAAACAACGCCCGCAGGCTGGATGATATGATCATTCCTGCAGATGTGACACTCAAAACACTCGGAAAAATCAGACTTAACGATAACAGAGTTACCGCCTTTATGAACGGCAACAGCTCGTGGAGCCGGGGGTTCAGGGTAACTGAGCCCTCGAAATTCAACAATCTGTACCGTGTATACGGCAAAACCTCTGATGCCCATTCAGGTGAGGGCGCAGAACTCACGTTTATTGGTATCGGCGATATCCAGAATGACTCACTGGTTCCGCTGAAAGTATTCAGATAAGTTAAACAATGATAATTATCAAGTCATTAGACGAATTAAAAACAGAATCAAAGACTGCTGTTGCTCTCGGAAACTTTGACGGTATTCACATCGGACACCGCGAGGTTTTCCGTGCGGCTCTTGATGCCGCAAAGGCACAGGGCCTTAAATCACTTTGCTTTACTTTCTCGAATCATCCGTTCAACTTCATACTCAGACGTGATGAAAGTGACCCGGATGCCGTAAAACTCATCTGCACAGAGGATGAGAAAATCGGATTGATTGAGGAGATGGGCTTCGATCTGCTGGTAAATGTGCCGTTTGATGAACACATCATGACTATGCACGCACATGACTTCTTTGAGGAGATCGTTGTAAAAAAGCTGAATGCAGCCTATGTATCAGTCGGATTCAATTACACATACGGGGCGAGGGCAACCGGAAAGCCGGATACTCTCCGCAAGGAATGTGAAGCTGCAGGTATAGGTCTGAGCATACAGGATGCAGTTGTTGCGGACGGTAATGTAGTAAGCTCCACACTCATCCGTGAAATGATCTCCACCGGCAATATGGAGATGACAGCCAGACTGCTCGGCAGGCCATATTCGTTCTCAGGCACTGTTAAACATGGAAAAAAACTGGGAAGCACAATGGGCATTCCAACAATAAACATTCCCGCACCGGACAGGCAGATGCTTCCTCCGAACGGGGTGTACTTCAGCAGGATCATGATAGACGGTAAAGAGTTTAACAGCGTCTCCAACATAGGCTTTAATCCTACAGTCAATGAGGACATGAGCCGGAAGACCATTGAGACCAACATTTTCGACTATGATGACGATGCCTATGGCAGGGAAGTGGTGGTTTATTTCGATCATTTCTCGCGTGGAGAGAGGAAATTCAGAGATAAAGACGAGCTTTTTGCACAAATCGCCAGAGACTGCGAAAACGCCCGGAATTATCGAAAAAAGTGATAGACAACACGCACCTTTCGTGTTAATATACCAACGTTATAAAACAAATCAATATACCCGCGCCGCAGTGATTTGTGTCTCCGACGGTCACGCAGAGCGGGCGAATCTAAGAAAAGGAGTTTATTTTTATGCTTACAAAAGAGAAAAAACAGGAAATCATTAAAGCGTACGCTACAAAAGAAGGCGACACAGGTTCCCCAGAGGTTCAGGTAGCTATCCTTACTTACAGGATCAACGACCTCAACGAGCACCTCAAGGAGCATCATAAGGACCACCACTCCAGAAGAGGTCTTCTGAAGATGGTAGGACAGAGAAGAAACCTTCTCAAGTATCTCAGAGAAACAGACATCGAAAGATACAGAAGTCTCATCGCACGTCTTGGACTGAGAAAATAATATGTAACAACGAAGCGGGAGCACGCCTCCCGCTTTGTATGTATTTAGTTAATGCCCATAGGAAAAGAATCATTAACAGGAAGGAGTTGTTAATAAATGGGTAGATTTGAAGATTACAGAACATTCAGAACTGCACTTGGCGGAAGACTTCTCGAAGTCGAGATCGGCAAGCTCGCAGAGCAGGCAAACGGACAGGCTACGGTCAGATACGGAGATACGGTCGTCAGCTGCACAGTCTGCGCAAGCAAAGAGCCTAAGCAGGACGTAGATTTCTTCCCGCTCACATGCAATTTTGAAGAAAAGCTTTACGCAGTCGGAAAGATTCCTGGCGGATACATCAAGAGAGAAGGACGCCCTACAGATAAGGCAACCCTCATCTCAAGACTGATTGACAGACCGCTCAGACCGCTCTTCCCAAAGGGATACAGAAATGATGTAGTTGTTACAGCTACAGCTCTTTCAGTAGATCATGACTGCTCACCTGAGGTCGCATCCCTTATTGGTACTTCAACAGCAATCGCTATCTCTGACATTCCATGGGATGGCCCTACAGCCGGCGTTGTAGTAGGCAGAGTAGACGGAGATTTCGTCATCAACCCAACATTTGATCAGAGACAGGTTTCTGACCTCAACCTCACAGTCTGCGGAACAGAAGAAGCCATTATGATGGTTGAAGCTGGCGCACAGGAGCTCCCTGAGGACCAGATGCTCGAGGCTATCCTCACAGGTCACGAAGAGATCAAAAACATCTGCAGATTCATCAAGGAGATCGTAGCAGAGGTAGGCAAGGAAAAGCAGGATTACGTTGTATTCAAGGCTGGTGAAGATGTAGACGCTGCAGTCAGAGAGTATGCAACACAGAAGATGGTAGATGCTATCTATACTTTCGACAAGCAGGAAAGACTTGCCAACATGGATGCAGTCGCAGTTGATGCAAAAGAACATTTTGCAGAAGAGTTTGAGGACAGAATGGCTGAAGTTGATGAAGTCCTCTACAACATAAAGAAGGAAGAAGTCAGACGCCGTATCCTCGAAGAAGGAGTACGCCCTGACAACAGAAGACCTGACGAGATCAGACCTCTCTGGAGCGAAACAGGTTACCTTCCAAGAACTCATGGATCCGGACTCTTCAAGAGAGGACAGACTCAGGTTCTTTCGGTAGCAACACTCGCACCTCTTTCAGAGGCTCAGTACCTCGATGGTATCGATGATGACGTAACACGAAAGAGATACATGCATCAGTACAACTTCCCTGGATACTGCACAGGCGAGGCTAAGCCAAGCAGATCACCGGGCAGAAGAGAGATCGGACACGGAGCTCTCGCAGAAAGAGCGCTTCTGCCTGTACTTCCAAGCGAAGAGGAATTCCCTTATGCAATCAGAGTCGTCTCTGAGGTAATGTCGTCGAACGGTTCTTCATCGATGGCATCCACATGCGGATCCACACTCGCTCTCATGGATGCAGGTGTTCCTATCAAGAAGCCGGTTTCCGGAATCGCAATGGGACTTATTGAGGGATTCAATGAGGACGGATCGAGCAAGTTTGCTATCCTCTCCGACATCCAGGGAATGGAAGACTTCCTTGGCGACATGGACTTCAAGGTCACAGGTACTCCTGACGGTGTAACAGCACTTCAGATGGATATCAAGGTTCACGGACTTAACAGAGAGATCCTTGAGCAGGCACTTGAGCAGGCTAAGATCGGCAGAGCCAAGATCCTTGAGAACATGCTCGAAGAGATCCCTGAGCCAAGAGCAGAGCTCAGCAAGTATGCTCCGAGATTCATCAGCATGAGAGTTGACCCTGATAAGATCAGACTGGTCATAGGACCTGGAGGAAAGACAGTCAACAGAATCGTTGATGAGACAGGCGCTAAGATCGACATCTCTGACGAAGACGTCGGATTCATCGCTATTTACGCAGCTGATCAGGAGAGCGCTGAGGCTGCACGCAGAGAAATCGAGCTCATCACTAAGGACGTAGAAGTAGGCGAGACTTACGAGGGTAAGGTAACAAGGATCATGAGCTTCGGAGCATTCCTTGAGATCCTGCCTGGCAAGGAAGGTCTGCTGCACATCTCCAAGATGGCTGATCACAGAGTCGCAAAGGTTGAGGACGTAATGAACATCGGAGATGTAGTTACTGTAAAGGTAACTGAGATCGACAGTCAGAACCGCATCAATCTTGAGCGCCCTGATGTAAAGCGCACAGATTCCAAGAGAAAATAATGCTCTACGAAGAGGGCTTCACGCAGAATAGAGAGATCTCATGGCTGAGATATAACGAGCGTGTGCTCGAAGAGGCACTGGACAACACAGTGCCTCTTTTTGAACGCCTGCGTTTTATAGCTATTTTTGTCGACAACCTGGAAGAGTTTTTCAAGGTAAGGGTAGGAAGCCTTCTCGGTGAAGACGGTGAGGGCGAGGACCTGATTGACAAAAAATCAGGAATGACAGCCGCTGATCAGCTCAGACGGATCCATGATCTGGTTCCGGGCCTTCTTATGAAAAAGGACATGGCATATGGGATCGTTGAAAGACAGCTGTCCGAAGCAGGTATAAAGAGACTTGAACCATGGCAGCTCAATGAAGTGGACAGGGGCAGATGCTTCGATTTCTTCAGGGATGAGATAAAGGAACATCTCAAAGTAAGGATACTCGATTCAGACGAGGCTGTTCCGGATATGGATGAAGAGAGGCCATATATAATAGCAGCACTTGATGCTGAACTTGAAGACAAGTTCGGATTCATAGATATTCCGCGTTCGGTTCCTCTCATAAAAGTTCTCCCCGGGAGTGGCCTGAGATATGTGCTGACAGAAGACATCATAAAGATGTTCGCTGATACTCTTTTTGTGCCGTTTGTGCCTCTTGAGCTGCATGTGATAGATATTGCGCGCAACGCTGAAGCTTCGGGAGGTACAGGCTATGCCAATACGGCAGGAGCAATGCGCAGCGCGCTGCTTCGCAGAAAATCCTCTCCGGCAGATAAGCTCATTTCTGACGGACAGCCGGGCAGATCGCTGAAAGATTATTTCTGCAGGGTGTTCGGACTCGATGAGCGTCAGATATTTACAACAACACGCATAGATTTTTCTTATGTCGACGCGCTTGAGAAGCTATTGCCTCCTGAAATGAGAGCTGATCTCACATACCCGCCTCATATACCTTATGACCAGACCAAAGGCATAAAAGGCAATATAATAGATCATGTGAAAAAACACGATATGCTTTCATCCTATCCGGAAGATTCAATGGATCTTTTTCTGGGTCTGCTCCGGGAAGCCTGTTTCTCGTATGATGTGAGGGAGATACGCATTACTATATACCGGCTCGCATCTAACCCCAAAATCACAGACTATCTGATATATGCAGCCAGAACCGGGAAAAAGGTAAGGGTAATACTTGAACTCCGTGCAAGATTCGATGAAGAAAGGAATCTCGCGTGGGCAGACCGTCTTTCGGCAGCCGGATGCAAGGTGTACTACGGAACAGACAGGTACAAGGTGCACTCCAAGTTGTGCCAGATAGTGCTTGAGAGCAGAACAAAGGACGGAAAGCGGAAGAAGGAATATATCACTCAGATATCCACAGGAAACTATAATGAGAAGACGGCAAGGCAATATACCGACCTGTCACTTATAACGGCCGATCAGGATATTGGAAATGCAGTATCAGCTCTGTTCAGGGATATCTGCAAGGCTCATGCAGGTGATAGAGATCATCAGTATTATCCTCTTGCGGTTTCTCCTGTGAACATGCGCAGTGAGATACTTAAACTCATACGGAGGGAGACACGTAAGGGTAAGGCAGGCAGGATATTTTTCAAGATCAATTCTCTTGCTGACGATGATATGATCGAGGCTCTTATGGAGGCCTCATGTGCAGGATGCCAGGTGCGTATGGTAGTCCGCGGAATATGCTGCATGCTTCCTGGAATTGAGGGATGCACAGAGAACGTGTGTATCGTGAATAAGGTCGGCAGATTCCTTGAGCATTCAAGGGTGTATATTTTCGGCGAGGGGAAAGACGAAGTTATGTACATCTCATCTGCGGATCTCATGAAACGCAACCTAGACCGCAGAGTGGAAGTGGCTTGCCCTGTCAGAAATGCAAAAATAAGAGACCGCATCAGAAAGATAATGCAGGACGTTTATTGCGATACGGAGAAGGGCCGCGTACTGCTTCCGGATGGCACATATGCTGCTAAGCCAAAGCTGTAAGCTTACAGAAACAAATAATGCCGGTCACTGACCGGCAATTTTAGTGGATATTTCTCTTTCTTTTTTCGACTTCAGCATCATCAGGAAAGTGCAGTGTGTGTCCGTCATCATCGCGGTATTTTGCGTTTATGTCATCGGCATTTTCTCCTGTGTCATCGTCTATTATGGTGTAATTGGCACCTTTTTTCATGTGGTCGATTTTCTCGTCGATCTTTTCGAAGACATGAGGATAGCGCTCACGCACAGTGCGGGTGTCTGTATCTTCGCTCTGCCCGTATTTAACAAGAGCGTAGATCACTATTCCTAAAACAACCAGAAGTCCCAGAATTATAAGCGGCATATGCATCTCCTTATTGATGCAACTATTTTATAACCCTATAAGCAGACGGTCAATCAATTATTGGCTTAAAAATGGTGAACAGTCTGAAAAACTGGCATTTTATTTGCCTAAAAGAGTTTTAAATCAGAACTGCATTATGGTAAAATAAGCAAGTTGTGAAATCAAAAAACAGGAGAAAAAAACATGTTTGAAAACCTATCTGATAAGCAGGTTGCCGAGTATCAGTCGGAGCAGATCAAAAAGTGGAATGAGATGGACATGCTTAATCTCTGCGTAAAGGCCAGAGAAGGAGCACCATCTTTCGTATTTTATGAAGGTCCGCCTACAGCAAACGGCAAGCCGGGCATTCACCATATGATGGCAAGGACTCTAAAGGACTCCATCAACAGATATAAGACAATGAAGGGATTCCAGGTAAAGCGCAAGGGCGGCTGGGATACTCACGGACTGCCGGTAGAAATCGAAGTTGAGAAGCAGCTCGGATTCAGCGGCAAGCAGAACATCGAGAAGTACGGCATCAGGGAATTCAACGAGAAATGCCGCGAATCGGTATTCACATACACACAGATGTGGACTGACATGTCAGAGAAGATGGCATATCTTGCAGACATGGAAGATCCTTATATCACTTATAAGAATGATTACATCGAGACCGGATGGTGGATCATCAAGAACGCATTCGATAAGGGTCTCGTTTACGAAGGATACAAGATCCTTCCTTATTGCCCGCGCTGCGGAACCGGTCTTGCATCACACGAGGTTGCACAGGGCTACAAGGATGTAAAAGTCAATACTCTTACATGCAAGTTCAGACGTACGGGAGTAGATCACAATAACGAGTACTTCCTCGCATGGACAACAACCCCTTGGACACTCGCTGCAAACATCGCTCTTACAGTCGGACCTGATGTTGATTACGTAAAATGTCTCATGAAGTCAGGCGATAACGAGGGAAATCTTTTCTGGGTAGCTGAGGCTCTCGCCGACAAGACATTCGGCAAAGATGAGTACGAGGTAGTAGAGAAAGTCAAAGGCTCCGAAATGGAGTACTGGACTTACGAGCAGATCGAGCCGTTCTGCGTTCCTGAGAAAGGAAAAGCAGCATTCATAGTGACATGCATGGACTACGTATCTACTGAAGACGGTACCGGAATCGTTCATACAGCTCCTGCATTCGGTGAAGACGACTACAACTGCGGACGTAAATACAATCTTGCTGTTCTTCAGCCGGTAGATGAGAGAGGCTGCTATACAGAGACTCCTTGGGCCGGCAGATTCGTTATGGAAGACGGACTCGACGTAGATATCATCAAATATCTCGCTCAGGACGACAAAATCTACGCTAAGCAGAAACTTGAGCACGCATATCCGCACTGCTGGAGATGCGGAACTCCGCTCGTATACTATGCAAACAAGTCGTGGTACATCGAGATGACAAAGCTCAGAGATGAGCTCGTTGCCAATAACAATACAGTAAACTGGTATCCTCCTTATGTAGGAGAAAAGAGATTCGGAAACTGGCTCGAGGATGTTAAGGACTGGGCTATCTCAAGATCCAGATACTGGGGAACACCTATTCCTATCTGGAAGTGCGAGTGCGGACATCTCCACTGCGTAGGCTCAAGAGAGCAGCTTATTGCTGATGTTGAGCAGAATATCGATATGTCCATAGAGCTCCACAGACCGTACGTTGATGAGATCACTATCAAGTGCCCTGAGTGCGGCAAGAGCATGCACAGGATTCCTGAGGTAATGGACTGCTGGTTCGACTCAGGAGCAATGCCTTTCGCACAGTGGCATTTCCCGTTTGAGAATAAGGAAAGATTCGACGAAGAGCTCTTCCCTGCAGACTTCATCTGCGAGGGTATCGATCAGACAAGAGGCTGGTTCTACTCCCTGATGGCGATCTCCACCATCGTAAAGGGATGCGCCCCTTACAGGAACGTTCTCGTAAACGACCTCATACTCGACAAGAACGGCAAAAAGATGTCGAAGCACGTCGGCAACACAGTCAACCCGTTCGAAATGATCGAGAAGTACGGTGCAGATGCTCTCAGATGGTATCTCGTATACGGATCGCCTGCATGGACTCCTACAAAGTTCGATGAAGACGGAATCAGAGAAGTTATCAGCAAGGTGTTCAGCACTCTCAGAAACACATACAACTTCTTCTGCCTCTATGCAAATATCGATAAGGTAGAGAAAAAGCATCTCAACGTTCCTTACTCAGACAGACCTGAGCTCGACAGATGGATCATCTCAAAGTACAACAGACTCATCAAGGTCACAACCGAGGCCATGGACGAGTACGACCACATGAGAACTGTCAGAGCGATCGGCGAGTTTATCGACGGAGACCTCTCCAACTGGTATATCAGAAGAGCCAGAAGAAGATTCTTTGCAGAGGGCGAAGGCGACGGCATGTCTCTCGACAAGAGAGCTGCTTACGCAACAACATATGAGGTGCTGATTGGCGTAGCAAAGATGATGGCTCCTATCGCGCCATTCATCTCTGACGAGATCTACACAACGCTCACAGGTGAGACTACAGTTCATACAGCATATTATCCGGAAGCAGATGAGAGCCTCATTGATGATCACACAGAGGAGAGAATGGATCTCATCAAGACTCTGGTAATCTTCGGAAGCAGCACCAGAGAGAAGTG
>ODAI014656700.1_pt1 | contig 15178 bp, 11 predicted proteins | sample 1539321 | NCBI WGS metagenome assembly ODAI01 (sample SAMN02144231, study PRJEB22623) | gut metagenome | biome: sheep rumen | host: Ovis aries | place: New Zealand
GGTATGATGGCTAAGGATTCTGACTATCTGCCTAATGATGTCAATGAAAGAGCCCATGAAGCAATGGATGTCTTGGAGCAATTGTTAGGGAACAAGCGTATTATGACGAAAAAAACGAATATCCCAGCAAAATATCTTGCTAAGATGAAACCGCGTAGAGTAAACACACAAACAATTGAACATAAGTAATATGGAAGCAATATACAGCAAAATAAGGGATATGCTCAAGGCATATTATCCTGTATTATATCTTACAAGTTTTGAATACGACAGGACAAGACAAAAAATTGTTGGCATTATAAACAGTCTTAAATTAGATAACGCTAAACATATTCGTCTTTTTAATTGGAATTGCGTAGAAGGATTATGTGAGATGTCAGAAAACGGCTCTCGTTATTTAGGTGAAGAATATGACGAGCCAGAAATGACTTTAAAATTTATTCTCAATGACAAGGAAACGAGTAAGGACATTTTTATATTAGAAGATTTTGGAAATTACATTGAAGAAGAGAAAATTAAATACTACATTCGTACGATAGCAGAAAGGGCAAGGCACACAAATACCCATGCCATAATATTGTCCGCCATCTACAAATTACCAATTGAACTGGAAAAGTATGTTACCGTTTTGAACATACCATTACCAGATAGGTTCGACATGGAGAAAACGTTAGGGGTGGTTGAAAGACAATGCAAAATAAATCTTTCTGTCGAAATGAGAAATCGAATGGTAGATGCTGCTTTAGGTATGACATCGATGGAGGCAGATTTGGCTTTCTGTTTAGCAGCGGTAAAAGATGATTTGGGTAGCAATGCTCCATATACTGTTTCTTCAGAAAAAGAGCAGATAATAAAGAAATCGGGAATATTGGATTATTTTCCCAAAAACGAAGACCTCAAAGATGTCGGTGGTATGGAAGTCTTGAAAGACTGGCTATTCAAAAGACAAAAGGCATACGAGAAAAAAGCTAGAGATTTTGGACTTCAGGAACCAAAGGGTTTATTGCTGTTGGGTGTTCCTGGCTGCGGAAAAAGTCTCACCGCCAAAAGTATTGCATCATTCTGGAATATGCCATTGTTGAGATTGGATATTGGAAAGGTCTATCAAGGATTGGTTGGTAGTAGCGAGGACAATATACGAAAAGCAATTGCGACTGCAGAGGCTGTAGCACCTTGTGTTCTTTGGATAGACGAAATCGAAAAGGGTCTTAACGGTGTACAATCTAGTGGGTCAACTGATGGAGGTGTAACATCAAGGATTTTTTCAACTATATTAACGTGGATGCAAGAGAAGACATCACCGGTATTCGTAGTGGCTACTGCAAACAACATTAATCTCCTACCTCCAGAATTGTTAAGAAAGGGACGCTTCGATGAAATCTTCTTTGTAGATCTTCCAAGTCAAAAAGAACGAGAAAACATTATTTCCATACATTTAAAAAAGAAAGGACAAGATCCTTCCCAATATCCAATGGAAATGCTTGGCAAGAAAACAGAAGGTTTCAATGGCGCAGAAATTGAAGAATGCATAAAAGAGGCTATGTTTGCTGCCTACGTTGAAGCACCAGATAATCCGAAATTATTGAGTAAACATCTGGTGGATGCTATATCAAAAACAGTTCCTCTTTCAACAACGATGAAGGAGCAGATAGCAGCACTTAGGAATTGGGCAGCGACAAGAGCAAAAAATGCATCAGTTGTTATAAAAGAAGAAGAGCAAAGAGAAATGCCAATTCTTCTTACTCGCCCTGAATTGGAGCTTGAGAGGTCATTTGACTTAAATACCTCTAAAGAAATAAATGAAAGACGAGAATAAATCTGGTGTTAATAATAGCGTTGCCCCACCTCTTACCATTCCGAACAGAGAAGTGAAATACGCTTATGCCGATGGTACTGCAATTGCGGAAGAGTAGGTTGATGCCAGCCCAGAAGCAAACAGGGATGATAACGTGTGATGCAAGAACAATTCAAAATGTATAAAACTATGTTTGATAAAATTTTTTTTATTAACATCGGTGGCATATAGATTGAACAGTCCCAAGACAAAGGGGCTGGTTCAAAAAAGCCATCCCCGTTTAAGGAAGAGTTTTAGAAACAGATGGGTAAACATTTTGCCAATCTCATTTGGTGGTCAATTATAGGCCTGCTAATAATCTTTCTTTAAAAGGGACCTCCTGAGCAAGAGGGTAAAAGGCTCATTTGCAGATCAGATAATTGTATTGTGCAGCATTTGTGAAAGAGTTTGACGAACACTTGGCAAAAAATACTTCATTACAGGAGATCGGGGAGTGGCTAAGAAAATCACACTACCACGCGACTTGGTGACCTGGAAATAAAAACTACAATTTCCACAAGGCTTGTGAAGGTGGTAAATTTAGATGGTATTATTTCTTATAGTAATTTTGTCATTGTATTAAAAAAAAGAAGTATGAAGCATATTAATGAAATAGTAAAGAATATCAAAGTTAAAGAGGATTCAGCTATGCCGGCTGGTCTAAAGTTCTTGGATGAGAATATTGGTGGATTATATCCTGGAGAGTTGACCGTTATTTGTGGTGATGCAAACTGCGGAAAGACAGCTGTTATGATTCGGCAGATTCATCAGTTGGCGGTGGAAAAGAAGGTTCCTGTGATAATGGTGCTTAACGGAATGAGCGAACGCACATTCTTGGCTTGTATGACTGCGTACTATTGCAGTATCTTCACCAAAGATGTCCGAAAGGTTTTTGCTGATCCACGTTGTCATGACGAGGTGGAGAATTACATGAAACTTCTTCATGAATGCCCTATTTATATCATGGAAAGCCATGAATTTGAAATGATACATGATTCTCAACTGAGAGAGTTTATTGAAGATAATGGTATTCAGGCTATCTTTGTTGAATGCATGGGATTCTTTTGCGAAAGTTCAATTGAACAAAAATATTTTGCTCGAAGGTTAAAGCTAATGGCTAAGAATTTAAATGTAACGATTGTTGGAGAATACCATTTCTTCACAAATGAGGATTATCCAGCACTGTCAATCCGGCAATTTGAGAACAATGACGTAATCATGTTTGCTGACAACATCATAGGAATTATTGATTTTCAACAGCATGGCATAAAAGTAGATGAGAAGGGGAATGATCTGCGAGGCAAAGTGAGGCTGAAAATCATTAAGCATAAGGGCGTGATGTCTGAAGATAAAGATGTAATTCTCACTAAGATGAGATTATTTGTACGCAGCAAAAGCACCGCCACATACATTGATGGTGATAGTGAATCTGTTTGATGGGTGAGAGTTGAAACTGTTGATAAACCAAGAAAGGAACTATGAGGAAAACTATATTTATTATAATAGGATGTGTGGCCATTGTGTCGTTTGCAATTGTTTGCTGCGAATGGACGGAGCGGGACACATTGGAGATAGATGCTCGTAATCTTGTAACGAAGAGAAACAAAGCAAAGGTGGAAACAGAAATAGAAGAGGATGTTAAGGAATCCGTTGCAGATAGTGTAAAGAATTCAGGTACATCGATTCCGCTCGTTGATAGATTGGCTAATGCCGAGGCTTTAGACGGGTGGATTGGTTCATGTCCGTGGGTTAAATGGGAGAGCGAAAGATATTGTTTCAGTGTGCAGTATCCTTATTTCATGGATGTTAATCATAAACTGACAGATGAGAGTTGCATCTATCTTGAATGGGATTTGCTGCGGATGATTGGCAAAATATACGAGAACAGTATGCCCGTGAATGAAAAATATGAAGCATTGAAAAGTGGTGCCAACACGTCATCAGTCGGGGATGACTATATTCTATTGGCTGGTCGTATCAGCAAGGATATGAGATTTTTTGAGAAGAATATAAAAAAAGGCCGTCATTGGTATTACCTGCGGGTAGAATTCCCTTTGGAATACACGACGGCCATAGACCCTTTACTGCAATACGTTAAAGATTACTATCCCTGTGATACCAGCTATGTAATCAGACGTTGAAATAGTTTTCGAGTTCCTGCTCGGCGCTGCCGTTTTCGTTGGGCAGGTCTTTGATGATGACGCCGTGCTCGAGGAGGGCGATGCGCGAGGATATCTCGACGGTGTGTTGGAGGTTGTGCGACGAGATGAGGATGGTGGCGCCTGTTTCCTCGTGATAGGCGGTGAGCATCTTCTTGAGGATGTTCTGCGACGAGGGGTCGAGGAAGTTGAAGGGCTCGTCGAGGATGACGAGGTTGGGACGGTTGAAGAGTGCGGCTACGATGCCTATCTTCTGCTTGTTTCCGGCGCTGAAGTCGCGTATGAGTTTCTTCTGGTCGAGGATTTCGCCGTCCATGAACTGGTCGAAGTCGTGCTGGCGTTGCTCGATCTGCTCTTTGCTCATGGAGTAGGTCTTGCCTACGAACTCGAAATACTCCTCGGGTGTGAGGAAGTCGATGAGGAAGGCTTCGTCGATGTAGGCGCCGGTGGTGGGCTTCCAGTCTTCGTGCTCGGCGGGGTTGGCGCCGTCGATGGCCACTTCTCCCTCGTCGGGCTTGAGGAGGTCGAGAATCATGCGGAAGAGGGTGGTCTTTCCGGCTCCGTTGTTTCCCACGAGTCCGAGGATGTCGCCTTTGTTGATGTTGAACTCGGAGATGTTGACGGCTGTCTTATCACCGAAGGTCTTTTTTAAGGATTGGATTTTAATCATAGTCTTTTGTTGTATTTTTTGAAGCCTTACCCCCGCCCCCTCCCCCGTAGGGAGGGGGGAAGTTGGAGGGGGCTGTTTATTGTATGATTCCGCGTCCGTGGCACTTCTTGAATTTCTTGCCTGAGCCGCATGGACATGGGTCGTTGGGGTTGGGCATCTTCTCTTTCACGATGGGCGTGCGTGAGGCTTGCTGAGCCGTCTCGCGCGTGTCGTGCTGGGCGGCTGCCTGCTGGTTCTCGTCGACGAGGGTCTCGCCCTTCTGCTCGGTGTAGCGCTGGCTGTGCTGCTCGGGGGCGGCTTCGCGCACCTCGTCTTGTTGCATTTCGGGAATCTGTCCGCGCGTGAGGATGGAGGAGATGCGGTTGTTCATGTCGTTCACCATGTCGTCGAAGAGTTTGGCGCTCTCGAGTTTGAAGATGAGGAGCGGGTCTTTCTGCTCGTAGGAGGCGTTGCGCACGCTATGCTCGAGTTCGTCGAGCTGGCGAAGGTTCTCTTTCCAGCAGTCGTCGATGATGTGTAGGAGGATGACTTTCTCGAACTGCTTGACGACGCTCTTGCACTCGGTGTCGTAGGCTTCCTTGAGGTTGCACGGGATGTTGAACATGCGCTTGCCGTCGGTGATGGGCACCATGATGCGCTCGTAGAGGGCGCCTTGGTTTTCCTGCACTTGCTTGATGATGGGCCATGCTACGCTCTGGATGCGGTCGGTCTTGCGCTTGAAGGCTGCCATTGCCATCTGGAAGGCGTTCTCCTCGAGGTCGGCGTGGTTGCCTTCGATGAACTGCTGTTCGTTGAACGGGCACTCCATAGCGAGTACTTTGAGGAACTCTTCGCGGCATCCGACATAGTCGTTTTTCTCGACGATGTTGACCACGCGGTCCCAGATGATGTTGGCGATGTCCATGCCGATGCGTTCGCCGATGAGGGCGTGGCGGCGCTTCTCGTAGACCACGGTGCGCTGCTTGTTTTTCACGTCGTCGTATTCGAGCAGGTGCTTACGGATACCGAAGTTGTTTTCCTCGACTTTCTTCTGTGCGCGCTCGATGCTCTTCGAAATCATGGGGCTCTCGATGCGCTCGCCGTCCTTGAATCCCAGTCGGTCCATGACGCTGGCGATGCGCTCGCTGGCGAAGAGTCGCATGAGCTTGTCTTCGAGTGAGACGTAGAAGACGCTGGAACCGGGGTCTCCCTGACGTCCGGCACGACCACGAAGCTGGCGGTCGACGCGGCGGCTCTCGTGGCGCTCGGTTCCGATGATGGCCAATCCTCCGGCGGCTTTCACGTCGTCGGAGAGCTTGATGTCGGTACCACGACCAGCCATGTTGGTGGCGATGGTCACGGCACCCTTGCCATTGGTAGACTGTCCGGCAAGTGCCACGATGTCGGCCTCCTTCTGGTGGAGCTTGGCATTGAGCACCTGATGGGGGATACCCTCGCGCTTGCCTGTCTCGGGATTCACATACATGTCAAGCATACGCGAGAGCAACTCGGATATCTCCACCGAGGTGGTACCAATCAGGGTGGGGCGACCAGCATTTCGCATCTTCACGATCTCCTCGATGACGGCACGGAACTTCTCACGCTGAGTCTTGTAGACACGGTCGTCCTGGTCGTTGCGGATGACAGGACGGTTGGTGGGAATCTCCACCACGTCGAGTTTATAGATATCCCAGAACTCACCAGCCTCTGTCGATGCTGTACCGGTCATACCGGCCAGCTTGTGATACATACGGAAGTAGTTCTGCAGGGTGATGGTGGCAAAGGTCTGTGTGGCAGCCTCTACCTTCACGTGCTCCTTGGCCTCCACAGCCTGATGGAGACCATCGCTCCAGCGGCGACCTTCCATGATACGTCCTGTCTGCTCGTCGACGATCTTCACCTCGCCATCGATCACAACGTATTCATCATCGCGATTGAACATACAGTAGGCCTTCAACAGCTGCTGGAGAGTATGCACGCGTTCGCTCTGTACGGCGTAGTGGGAGAGGAGCTCATCTTTCTTGTCAACGCGCTCCTGGTCGGAAAGGTCTGTCTCGGCCTCAAGTGCTGAGAGCTGACCTGCGATATCAGGCAGCACGAAGAGTTCGGAATCGTTGACTTGTTTTGCGAGCCAGGCCGTACCCTTATCGGTGAGGTCGCATGAGTTGAGCTTCTCGTCAACCACGAAATAAAGGGGCTCTACGGCCTCAGGCATACGACGGTTGTTGTTCTCCATGTAGATTTCCTCTGTCTTGAGCATGCCTGCCTTGATTCCTTCTTCGGAGAGATACTTGATGAGGGGCTTGTTCTTCGGCAGAGCCTTGTGGGAGCGATAGAGTGAGAGGAATCCCTGGTCAAGTTTCTCCTGACCCTCCTTCTTGTTGCCGGCTTCCATCAGTCTGTTACCTTCGGTGATGAGGGTCTTGGCATCAGCCAGATATTGGGTGGCCAACTGACGCTGAACACCAACAAGGCGCTCCACCAGCGGCTGGTATTCCTCAAACATCTGGTCGTCGCCCTTAGGCACAGGACCAGAGATGATCAGGGGGGTACGTGCATCGTCGATCAACACAGAGTCGACCTCGTCGACGATGGCGTAGTTATGACTGCGCTGCACCAGGTCGGCAGGTGAGATGGCCATATTGTCGCGCAGATAGTCGAAACCGAACTCATTGTTGGTACCGAATGTGATATCTGCCTGATAGGCACGACGACGAGCCTCAGAGTTGGGCTGGTGCTTGTCGATACAGTCTACGCTCAGGCCATGGAACATATAGAGCGGTCCCATCCACTCAGAGTCACGCTTGGCCAGATAGTCGTTGACCGTCACCACATGGACGCCATTGCCGGTCAGGGCATTCAGGAAGACAGGCAGGGTAGCTACCAAGGTCTTACCTTCACCTGTTGCCATCTCGGCAATCTTTCCCTGATGGAGAACCACGCCCCCGAAGAGCTGTACGTCGTAGTGGATCATCTCCCATTTCAGGTCGTTGCCACCAGCAGTCCAGTGATTGTGATAGATGGCCTTGTCACCATCGATGGTGATGAAGTCCTTGCGGGGATCGGCAGCCAGCTCACGGTCGAAGTCTGTAGCCGTGACGATGGTCTCCTCATTCTCGGCGAAGCGGCGTGCAGTCTCCTTGACGATAGCAAACACCTCGAACATCACCTCGTTGAGAGCCTTCTCATAGATATCGAGCACTTCCTTCTCTATTTTGTCGATTTCTGCAAAGATGTCGGCACGCTCGTCGATAGGCGTGCTCTCAATCTTTGCCTTCAGCTCGGCTATCTTTGCCTTCTGCTCCTTGGCAGACGACTGTACTTGCAGCTGCAGCTCCTTGGTACGGGCACGCAGGGCGTCATTGTCGAGTGCTTCAATCTGGGGCGATACTTGCTTTACCTTCTCCACAAGGGGCTGAATCAGTTTCATATCGCGCGACGATTTGTCGCCGAACAATGACTTGAGAATCTTGTTGAAATTCATATTCTTGATTACTTTTTGTTTTTTTACTTACATTATTTATAAACGGGTGCAAAGTTACGAATAAAATCCGTAACCACCAAAGTTCTCACCACAAATCCGTTAAAATCCGGTTTATCTATATCATCTGCGACTCAGAACAATGGTTCGGAGGAGCATGCATTAGGCGCCCTGATACGGATAGACTTCGCAAGAGTCGGAGCAATGCGGTCTGTGGTAACAGGTGTCTTGACGCGTTCGGACTTGATGCCTGCACCGTAGAAAATAATGGGGAACTGGGTGAAAGAGGCGCGTGACAGCTGACTCTCGCGCGATGTCTCGTTCTGGAGTTCCCAGCCTGGTGACACCTCAATCAGTATATCACCGTTGTGTTCCTGGTTGAAGCCGTTGCGAATCTTGGAAATCTGCTGGTTATTCCCTCCAAGGAGTTGAATGAAGGTATAGACATTGGCCACACCCGACACCTGGGAGATGAACTCTTGGGCCCGCTGGGTGGCATCAGTCAGACTGATACGCTTCGATTCCAACAGCTTGTGATTCAGATATATCTCATTGCCATAGCAGGTCTCCACATAGTGCCCCTGCCCCCATACTGCCCCGAAATACATATTGAGCAGGTTGGCAGTACGGTTGATATAGAATGTGCCTGTAGGAACGCGATACTTGGCATAGTCGGCACTCTCGGCATCACTATAGCCTGTACTCGTCAGCACGAAGAGCACGTGCTCGGCTCCCAGTTTGTCCTCAATGGCCTTGATGAGCTTTCCCAGTTCGCGGTCGAGACGGAGATAGGTATCCTGAAGCTCCATCTGACAGTCTGTCATAGCCTGGTGACTAAAGTTGCCGGCATAGTAGGTCAGGCAAAGCAAGTCTGTCACTCTGTCGTAACCCAGTGTCTGACTGATGACACACTGCTGAGCCAGTTCGGTGATATCTGAATTGATCAGGGCACTCGTCTTATATTCGATGAATTTTCTTTCTCCCTTGAAGGTATGGTTGAAAGGCTTCTGATCTCCGACGTGCTGGTAGTAGTTGAATGTGCCGGACACCTCATTAAAGGGTTGCCAGACGGCCTTCTCTATCGTCTTCGAATTCGATTGTAAGTCGTTGAAATTCTGAATGAATTGTGGTATATTGTTAGAGTAATACTGCGACCCCTTCCAATAGCCTCTCCAATCGTCGAGCCAGAAGGCTCCGTCAGCAGCATGGCCTGCAGAGAGAATAGCCGCATCTGCCGTAGGAGCGATGCTGAAAATCTTTGCCATTCCGTTTGTGGCCACCTTCAGTTCGTCGCCAATGGAGGAGACCATCAGCTGAGCCGCAGAGGGAATGCCAGGCTTCTTCAAATCCTCAGTGCACCCCACAGGCCGGAGTGTCTCTTTGTCGAGCCATTTCTCACTGACGATGCTATGGTAGTAGGGCGATACGCCAGTGATGACTGACGCGATGGCAGAGGCTCTGTCAATCTTGGAAAATGAATAGGAGGCATTGTCGTATACCAGTCCCTGACGGAACAGGCGCCTGAAACCGTCGTTGCCGAAAACAGGCGAGAAGGCCTCGAGATAGTCGGTACGTAACTGGTCGATAGTGATATTCACCACCAGGCGCGGTGCATATCTGATGCTGTCTTGAGCCTGAGCGTCCTCCGTGTTGAATCCCAACACGGCCAGCAATGTGATATATAGGTATCTGTTTCTACGCATTCTTGTAATGACTTAAATATCTTGTAAGCAAACATAGTGCCAAAATCATCATACCCTCTGCATATTTCTGGAAAAGACTGCCGATTGAGAAGAGGATGATCATGGTCAGCAAGACTATCCACCAACGTGTATTCGGCTTCCGTTTCAGAACTGCAGGGATGAAGAATAGGGGTATGGGATTGATGAGCAACAGTTGCAGATTGAGACTGGTTGTGGGGTGCTGGGAGAAGATCATCACAAACAGCACGCAGCCTGCCAGGCCCTGCACCAGCATGAGACACGCATCCCAGTACTTGAACATCTTATGCCGACGCCATTCGATGCTGAAGACGGCCATACAGATGACCAGAAGGAACACGAACACCGTCAGGGGAGACCAGGGGAAGTCGGATTCCACCACCTGTACTCCCGGTGGCACCAGCATCCGGCGCTCCTTGACCAGTGGGCGATATTCACCATTGGCGTATATCTGAGCATGGTCGAAATCGTACATCAGGTTGGCAGGTAAGAATTCCTGTTGCTCTCTGGTGGTGGGCAGGTCGGCCCGGATGCCCAGGAGCATGTCGTTGCCGAAGGTGGCCCATGGGTGATTTCGTGTACACTCATGGATCATCTGACGATAGGATGGGGTATAGTCCTCGCGAGCCTGATACTCGAGTTTTCCCTCCAGGCACCGCTCTACCATGTCCCGGGGACGCGTAGAACAGTTGTCGTAGAAGTAATTGTAACGGTATACCCGGTTGTCGGGCATCAGATTGACTTTGAGTGCCTCCTGGATACGCATCTTCTCCTGTGGAGTCAGGTTCAGCACCTGTTCCGTCACTGAACTGCCCCATTCCTTGTAGTAGGCACAGAAATAGCTGAGCGGTGATGCTGCCAGTTCATAGTCTGTCAGGCCAAAGACGAAGCGGAGCACGAAGAAGGGAGCGTCGAAACTGAAACTGCCCCAGTTGAAGATGGCATCGTCGCCAGTCCTCAAGTCATGGTAGCGCAGGGCCGTGTGTCCATAGAGACTATAGATCTCCTCGTGGGGTGAGCAGGTAAGAAGGCTCACCTCTACTGAGTCCATATACTCGACTCCAGGGGCATTGTCCGCAACGGCTTCAGTTGACATCAAAGAAGCGGCAAACAAAAGACAAAATGTCCTAAAAATCTTTTTAAATTGTTTCACGATGCAAAATTAACCTATATTTTTCACTTTCCATGCGTTTAGTTCGTTTTTTTTTGATAATTTTGCACGCTGAAATGATTTTCATGAATATAAAGGTACACAATATGAACAAATTCCTGGGCTGTCTGATGATGACAGCCGTATCTACAGTAGCCTTTGCCCAAGGCGGTACTAACTCACCATACAGTCAGTTCGGACTGGGTGAGCTGTCGTATCAGGGCGTAAGCCAGAACAGAGGTATGAACGGCTTGGGCATAGCACTGCATAGTGGCAACCAAGTGAATACAGCCAATCCCGCCAGCTATGCCCACATCGACTCGCTGACGATGCTTTTCGACATGGGAGCGTCTGTCTCACTGACCCATTTCCAGGAGAATGGACAGAAGAAGAATGCACGGACGGGTAACTTCGAATATGCCGTAGGATCTTTCCGACTGTTCAAGAATGTAGGTGCCAGCTTCGGTATTGCCCCTGTGACCGACATCGGCTACGAATATTCCAGTTCGAGTTACCTGGAGGAGGTGCAGAGCAAGATGACCTCCACCTATGTGGGTGACGGAGGTCTCAATAAGCTGTATGTGGGTGCCGGTGTCCGTCTGTTCAACTCGCTCTCACTGGGCTTCAATGTGGGTTATCTCTGGGGAGAATACTCCCGAAGCATCACCCTGGCAAGTTCCACGGCCATCAACACGCTCTATAAGCACTACCATGCCGACATCAGCAACTATATGCTCGACTTCGGTCTCCAGTATGACCTGAAGTTCAACAAGAACGATATGCTGACACTGGGTCTGACTTATGCCCTGGGACATAAGCTGAACTCGGACGTGGAGTGTAACATCATCAATTCCAACTCTACTACCAGTAAGGCCGATACCACCAAAATGGTGGTCAGCAATGGTCTGGAACTGCCGCATAAGTTTGGTGTGGGACTTGCCTATAAGCATGGCAACACACTGACGGTGGGCGTGGATGGCGAGATGCAGCGCTGGGGCAGTATCAGCTTCCCTACTGAAGAAAACGGTACCTATCAATTGAAGAGTGGTGCACTGAAGGACAACTATCGGGTAACTGTAGGAACGGAGTGGGTACCAAAGTACAACAGCCGTCGTCTGATAGACCGTATCCGCTATCGTCTGGGTGCAGGCTATATGACACCTTATTATAAAATAGGTAATATAGACGGCCCCAAGCAGTATAGTGCCAGTCTTGGCTTCGGCATCCCCATCCAGAACCAGATCAACGCCCGTTCCTATGTGAACATCAGTGCCCAGTGGGTGCATCAGGCTGTCGACGGCTTGCTCAAGGAGAATACCTTCCGTATCAACGTGGGTATCACCTTCAATGAGCGCTGGTTTGCTAAGTGGAAAGTGGAGTAAGGAAGATTGAACATTGGAGATTGAACATTGAAGATTCAGCACTATATCCGGAGAGCCAGTGTGGTGGCCATCGTGGCGGCCCACATGGCGATGACGGCCTGTGAGCAGGCGCAAGAGCATACTGCTCCTGCCGTCCACGACCGTGATTCTGCCTCGATGATGATATCCTATGGCGTGAATACCCTTATCAGCGACTCTGGAGTCATCAAGTATAAGATTGTCACGGAGCGCTGGGATGTGAATACCGTCAAGAACCCGACACGCTGGACTTTCGAGAAGGGCGTGTTCTTTGAACAGTTCGACCAGCAGTTCCACGTAGAGGCCTATGTACAGGCAGATACGGCATGGTATTTCGACCAGCAGAAACTCTGGAAACTGCGTGGAAGGGTACGTATCCGCAATATCAACGGGCTGATCTACGAGAGCGAGGAACTCTATTGGGACGGTTTGAAGCACGAGCTATACAGCAATGTGTTCTCAAAGGTCACTACCCCCGAACGTACGATGCAAGGCACCTATTTCCGCAGTGACGAACACATGCGCCACTATATTGTCAGCAACTCTAAGGGCTCGTTCACGACAGCCGACTTGGAGAACGATGACCAACAGCAGCAGAACACTGCACCAGGTGATACCACCCAGCAGCAGTCGGAACCCATACTCCGTCCGCAGGCCACGAAGCATGCTCGAACCACACAACCAGACGAATAAACCCATAGTAACAGTATGACTTCACTCATCATAGGACTTCTCATTACTATGCTGTTCTCTGCCTTCTTTTCAGGCATGGAGATTGCATTCGTATCCAGCAATCGTATGCTGGCAGAGATGGACCGCGAAAAGGGTGGGTTGGCCCAGAAGTGCATCAGTCTGTTCTACCAGCACCCCAACAATTTCGTCTCCACCATGCTGGTGGGCAACAACATCGCCTTGGTCATCTACGGCATACTCTTTGCTCAGATTTTTGACCAAACGCTGTTCTATCCCCTCAGCGACGGGATGAGAGTAACCGCCGACACCCTCTTGTCGACACTCGTGGTGCTCTTCACTGGTGAGTTTCTCCCCAAGACCATCTTCAAGAGTAATCCGAACATGATGCTCAATATCTTCGCAGTGCCAGCATGGATATGCTATGTGCTGCTCTATCCCATCAGCCGCTTTGCAACACTGCTGTCGAAAGGTATCCTGCGCATTTTCGGCGTTAAGATGGACAAGAATACTGCCGACAGGGAGTTTACCAAGGTAGACCTCGACTATCTGGTGCAGTCAAGCATCGACAATGCTAAGGATGAGGATGAAATCGGGGAGGAGGTCAAGATATTCCAGAATGCCCTCGAGTTCTCTGAAACCAAGGTACGTGACTGTATGGTGCCTCGCACTGAGATTGATGCCGTGGAGAATACGGCTACACTGGGCGAGCTGAAACAAGTGTTCATTGAGAGCGGACACTCCAAGATTGTGGTCTACCGTGAGGATATCGATCACGTGATAGGCTATATCCACTCGTCCGACATGTTTCGTCTGAAAGATACCGACACCACACAACTGCCCCCGGCATTGGTACGTGAGATATCATTCGTGCCGGAAACGATGCACGCCTCGAAGCTGATGAAGACCCTGATGCAGCAGAAACGCTCACTGGCCATCGTCGTCGACGAGTTCGGTGGAACCAGTGGACTCGTGTCGCTGGAGGACATCATGGAGGAGATTACCGGCGAGATAGAAGACGAGCACGACAACAACAGTCATGTGGCCAAGCAGGTGGGCGATGGGGAGTATATCGTATCGGCCCGTCTGGAGATAGAAAAAGTCAACGAAATGTTCTCACTCGAACTCCCGGAAAGTGATGAATATATGACTGTTGGAGGACTGATTCTGCATGAGTATCAGTCGTTCCCGAAACTCAATGAAGAGGTGCGGATTGGCAGCTACGAGTTTAAAATACTCAAGAATACGGCGACGAAAATAGAATTAGTGAGACTAAAAGTGGTGGAATGAGCGTTTTTTCGTGCTTAAATTTTGCCATTTCAATCTTTTATTGTAATTTTGCACGCTGTTTGGGGGTATCCCCAACGAAACATTATTCGTAAATCAATAAATAGTAAAAATATTAAAATGGCAGCATTAGGAAAAATCAGAAAAAGAGGCGTAACGCTGGTGATTATCATCGGCCTTGGCCTTTTCGCCTTCATCGCTGAGGAGGCTTTCCGTTCTTGCGAAGCAACCAAGAACCAGCAGCGTCAGCAGATAGGCGAGGTGTTAGGTAACAAAATCAACGTTCAGGAGTTCCAGGAACTCGTCGATGAGTATCAGGAAGTGCTGAAGATGACTCAGGGAGTCGATAACTTCTCCGAGGAACAGCTCAACAGCATCAAGGACGAAGTGTGGAACTCATTCGTCAACGAGCAGATCATCCAGGCTGAGGCCGCAAAGATTGGTCTGACCGTGACCGACGAGGAGCTTCAGAACATGATGAAGGAGGGTACCAACCCCATGCTTCTGCGCTCACCGTTCGTCAACCAGCAGACTGGCCGTTTCGACGCCACCATGCTCACCAAGTTCCTCGACGACTACAAGAAGAACGCCAACAATCCTCAGATGGCTGAGTCTTACGACCGCATCTATAAGTACTGGCAGTTCATCGAGAAGCAGCTCCGTCAGCAGACACTGGCCCAGAAGTATCAGGCTCTGCTCGGCAACGCCATGCTCTCCAACCCCGTTTCAGCCAAGATGGCCTTCGAAGGTCAGAATCAGGAGAGCAACATCCTGCTCGCTTCTATCGCTTACTCTTCGATCAACGAC
>ODAI013594672.1_pt1 | contig 15177 bp, 14 predicted proteins | sample 1539321 | NCBI WGS metagenome assembly ODAI01 (sample SAMN02144231, study PRJEB22623) | gut metagenome | biome: sheep rumen | host: Ovis aries | place: New Zealand
GGCTAGAAGATATAGTAAAGGAATGCCTGATGAAAGAGGATATTGTTATTTTCAAGAATTTATTCCTAATAGTGGCTATGACATCAAGCTTGTTGTAGTCGGAGATAAATGTAGTTATTTAGATAGATGGGTTAGAAAAGGAAGCTTCGCTGCCAGTGGAGGTGGGGATTGTTTTTACGACAAGAAAAAGGTTCCTGATAGTGCAGTAAAAATCGCGTTTAAAACGGCTGATAGAATGGGCTCTCAATGTATGGGATTTGACTATGTTGTGGATAAAAGAACAGGTGAAGGGATGATTGTTGAGATGTGTTTCGGGTTTGATTTTGATGCTATATATGATTGTGGCGGGGATTGGGGGCGAGATTTGAATTGGCATGAAGAAGCTCTAGATGTTCAAAGAGAAGTGATAAAGAATTTGTTAAGTGATGATACAAAAAATGAGTAAATATAGCTATATAATATATGGAAACACAAATGAATTTGTAAGAATTGCAAGACAGGATTTTTTAAAGATTGAAAATGTGTGTCTGATGAAAGATCCATTTGAATCAAAAAATAGAGTGATTCAAATGATTTATAAAATGCATACATATCCGCAATTAAATAGGTTTATTGAACTTCCATTAAAAAGTATTTGGAACACTCACTGTTATATATCTGAGTATGCCAGCAATAAACCAATATGTTTTATTTTTTTTGCAAAGTATGCAACTAACAGACAATATCTACATTATTTAAAAAACAGATACCCTAATTGTAAATTGGTTTTAGAATTTTGGGATCTTGTTTCTAAAAATAAAAAGTGGTTTCCTAAACTAAGTATAGAAAACATAAAACAGGATTTTGATTTAGTTTTATCATTCAATAAATATGATTGCAAGAAGTATGGATTCACTTATTTTAATGGAGAAACTCACTCAAAACAAGATTTAAAGCAGGAACATATAGAATCCGACGTGGTTTTCATTGGCCGTGGAAAGGGAAGAGAAAATAAACTTATAAAAATATATGACATGATAAAAAAGGCGGGTTATAAGCCTTTTTTTTATGTTGTAAATAATGATTATAAAAAGTATAGGCATGATGATATGATTTTTACAAATAAACTCATGCCATATATGGAACTACTTCAACACGAAGTTAATTCAAGATGTATTCTAGAGTTAGTGCAAGATGGGCAATATGGGTTTAGTTCTAGAGCTAAAGAGGCATTTGTCTATAATAAAAAACTGATAACGGATAGTTTAATTGTAAAAGACCAAAGGTTCTATCCTTCAAAAGATATTTGTTTCATAGAAAAGCCAGAAGACATTGATTTAAGAATACTAGAAGATAATAGTGAAGTGAACTATGGCTATAATGATGACTACTCATGTGAAAAGGTAATTGAACTCATTGAATCGGTGATATAAATGAACCATGGCTTGAGAATAGGATACGATAAAGTTGTTTTGAGCCCTATGAATAAGGAGGATATGTCATTACTTCGGTAAGTGCGGGCAAAATGCTTGGGAAAGATAAGCTTAAAATAAAGAATATGTGGCTTTATGTAAGAGAAGATAATGTAGCGGCAATAAAGACGTACAAGAAAGCTGGATTTACACTAGAATATGTAAAAGAAAAAAAAGAATATAAAGGAATAATGGAATTATAGGAGATACGATGTCAGGAATACAATTATTTAAAGCAAAATATGAAGTGGAAGAATGTCTAGCAGAAATAAGGGAGTGTCTAGAGGTTGGATGGACAGGGCTTGGCTTCAAGACGGTGCAATTTGAAGATGCGTGGAAAGAGTATACAGGTTTACCTTTTGCACATTTTACAAATTCATCGACAATAGGTCTTTATATGGCAGTTGAAATTCTGAAGGAAGAATATGGGTGGAGTGATAATGATGAAATAATTACTACACCCATAACTTTTGTCTCGACAAACCACGCTATTCTTAAATCACACCTAAAACCAGTGTTTGCAGATATAGACGACACGATGTGCCTGTCTCCGGATTCTGTAATAGAACATATCTCTGAAAATACGAAAGCAGTAATGTATGTTGGTATGGGTGGGAATGCAGGCAATTATGATGACATTGTTCAGATTTGTAAAGAGCATGATTTGAAACTAATTCTAGATGCTGCACATATGGCGGGAACTCGTCTGAGGGGTATCTTTCCGGGGAAAGAGGCAGATGTTGTAGTATATTCCTTTCAGGCGGTAAAGAACCTGCCTACTGCAGATAGTGGAATGATTTGCTTTAAAAGACGTGAACAAGATGAAGTTGCAAGAAAGATGTCATGGCTAGGAATTAGTAAAGACACGTATGCTAGGACAAATAGCGATGGGAATTATAAATGGCGATATGATGTTGAATATGTTGGAGAAAAAGGGCATGGGAATTCGATAATGGCATCTATTGGATTAGTTCAATTGAGATACTTGGATAGGGACAATGCGTATCGTAGGCAACTTGCGAAATGGTATAGGGAGCTGCTACAAGAATGTGACGACAAGATTAAGTTTGTAAGAATAGAAGAAGGATGCGAGAGTTCATGTCATTTGTTTCAAATACTTGTTGAGAACAGAGACGAATTGATGGTAAAGCTTAATAGCGAAGAGATATATCCAGGTGTTCATTATGCAACTAATACAGATTATAAAATGTATGATTATGCAAGAGGAACTTGCAAATATGCTGATTACGTGAGTGAGCATGTTATATCACTGCCGATGAATTTGTATGTTACGCGTGAAGATGTAGAGAGAATATGTGAGGTTGTAAAGCGAAGTATATAGATGGTAGGTAGTATATGAATAAAAGAAATATAACAGGAAAAGTGAAGTATATATGTAGATATATTATCAATGTGAATATAAGAGTGCGTCAATTATTTGATAAAGCATTCTTGATTGTTGGTATATATAATAGTCATGATGTGGGATTTTGGCTTAGAAGGAATAGAACGGTTGGGAAGAAATATTACATCATTAGATTAGAGCCTCAAGTTGGGATTGCATCTGCGCTAAATATATGTTTATGTGTATGGGATTATTTAAAGTCTAAAGGGTTTACACCGGTGGTTTGGATGACAGAGAACGATGAGTATGACAAAGAGATGTTAAAAAAATACCCGAATAAAATCATAAATAGATGGAATTATACCATGGATCACGAAGAATTGTTTCTAAAGGCATTAAAAGCAGATAATGTATATGTGTCTTCTTTAAATTTGAAAGGATGTAATATGCATCCGCCAAAGCACCTAAAAAAATATTATAAGTATTCTACAAATTCTCTTGCATGTATATATAATGGTGAGGATCTTTTTCTATACAGAAAGTACACTAAGGACTTTTTTAAACCTAAAAAAGATATTGTAAAAAAAGTTGAAGAATTTGTAAAAAATAATACGATAGATATGTGTTTGGGTGTAGGAATGAGAGAAGAATTTAGTTTGAGTTCTTATAGAAAAGGATATAAAAAAATAAGATATCAAAGTTACCTTGAGAAAGGACACCCCATATTGCCAACTGTTGAAGAATCAATTGAGTTAGTAAGAGAAAAGATGAAAGAATGGGGCTATACAAAGTTGTTTGTATCGACTCTATACGAGGAAACTATAGATAAATTTGAGCGGAGTTTTGGAAAAGAGAATGTAATTGCATACCCTAGAATCAGAATGTCATTTAATGAATATTTAAATGATATGGATGGGTACAAAGCCAAGGGTAGAAAAATGGGAAAAGAGGAGAAAAAAAGAATTCACATTGAATATATGGAAGAGATGATGATTTTGTCACAATGTGACTCTCTGATAGTTGCAAAATCAGGTGCAATAAGACTCGTTGGAATATGTAAGGAAAAGAAATATGCACATTTTGATGTGTTTTCAGACGAAAATGAAAATTCTATGTATTGATTTACGGAATGCTTTAATATAACAGGTGAGATATCTTTTGGCGTATTGGCTTAAACTAAAACTGGTTCAAAAGCAATAATCAACAGAGGAAGATTGGAATAAAATGGAGAGATTAAAGAAAGGGGACAACAATGAGATACGCAAATATTAAATTTGAAGGGAAAAACATTAATAATATAGGAGATCAATTACAAATAGTTGCCATGCGTAAAGTTTTGAGCTGACGTTCCGTCTTAACAAGAGAGGTTTATCTTTTATTAAAATCCCGCAAAATAGGGGATATTGGAGTGCAATTATAGAGCTAACGCACCCGTTTTGACCTTTTATAGCGAATTTTGAGTATGCTAAATAGACGGGACGTTGATATTTTGAAATAATTATACATGTAACGTTCCGTCAGGAGACATGAAATATGGGATGATTTTGGTTATCGGGCAAAAAATTTAAATATAGTTGTTATCTTCCTAATAGTTTTGGTGATAAATCGATATCATCATTAGGAATAGGTTGGATTTTTAGCTTATCCATGTTATCTTTACCTATGAAGCCAAGTGCGGCTTCGTAGGGAGAGCGATTATTCAAGGATAAACGAGGTACACTATTTATATGTGAGGCAAGAAGGTTGGCATTTTCTTGTGTTATTCCTGCAAAAGATGTTCCTTTTGGTAGGATATAGCGAATGTACTCGTGATTCTTTTCTATGCATCCTTTCTGCCAGGAACAGTTAGGATCGCAATAGAAAAGGTTGGATAATTTCTCTCCTGTTTTAAATGAGGCTTCTATAGAGATAGGATCTGAGAATTCGCTTCCATTGTCTGTTAGAATGACCTCAAAGAGACGTTTGAACTCTTCATCACCTAGAGTCTCTTTAAGCTTCAGAAAGACTTCTGTGACGTATTCAGACCTCTTATATGGGAGAACTATGATAAGCATTAGGTTAAAAGATCTGAATAGTAGAGTAAGAAAACATTTTCCACCCTTACCACCAGAAGTTCCGATAACAGTATCCATCTCGACAATTGACGCCATAGGATGTAGTTCAATGTAGTCCTTGAAATCTGTGTAGAAACGCCCAAGCTTGATGGCAGTATTAGTCTTGTGTCTAGTGTAATCGTATTCTTTCTTAACACGGTATTTGACCTTGCGTTGTAAGTCTAGATTTGTAACATTGATAACGCCTTGGTCAATGTACTTGTAGAAAGTGGATTTCGAGATTGGAAGAACCTCTGGATGAGAGGCATACACATGATTGACGCTGTGATGCTTTTGAATCATAAGAGGAGCTACAACGTCATTGATAGCAGCTATTTCTTCTTTAGTAATCTTAAGATGAGATCTTTCTTGACGGAGAGTTTTTTGATAAGCATTTTCTGCTACAGAAGCATTGTAGATGTACTGAGTTTTTCTACAATGAGTTGCTTTGGTGCAACCATTACATACATAAGGCGGTTTAGAAGTGTAGAGACACTCTGTAGCCTTAGAATTGGATGTACGCTTCATGAAACGATGCTTATAGATTTCCTTTGAGATACATCGTCTATCTTTGCCAATACGATTGCCTATTTCAGTAAAGTTAAGGCCTAATCGAAGGTATTGCTCAATGGTACAACGATCCTCAAAGGTAAGATGCTTATATTTTGGTGTTTTCATAGTTAGCTCCTTTCTCCGATAACCAAAATATAAACACATTATAAAAAGCCCCATATAATTTCTCAAGGTAAAGTTCCGATGAGAAAAATACGGGACGTTAAATATATAATTAACACAAATAGTTGCCATGGACTATATATATCAAGAAATGTTCGGGGGGGGGAGAGATATAAAGTATTTAGATTATCATAGTCTAAATAAGTATAACGAAGAATATGTAGTTTTGCCTGTAATAATGCCTATGGCAGATTACTATCCCAATGGATTTGCTGATAGGTTTTCAGATCGTATTATTCCAGTTTTTTTAAGTTTAACTATGGTAAAGCCAATTCTTACAAAGAAAGAAATAGATTATTTAAAAAAATATGAGCCAATAGGATGCAGAGATGAGCATACATTAATAACAATGAGGAAGTATGGTATAAAATCATATTTGAATGGATGTATCACAATTACCTTACCTTTCAGAAGTATGGATAATAATAGTTTCAATAGAATATTTATTGTAGACGTTGAGAGGAAGGCGATGAATTGTATACCAGACAATATAAAAGATAGCGCAAAATATCGGACACACACTATAAAAAAAGTTGAAAATCCTAAAAGCATTGCGATAGATCAATACAGAGAATATAAAGAAACTGCATCGCTTATAATCACATCACGCCTACACTGTGCTGTTCCATGTTTGGCAGCAGGCATACCTGTTATTCTAATAAGAGATAATATTACATATCGAATGTCATGGCTAGAAAAAATATTGCCAATATATACATCTCAAGAAGCAAGACATATTAAATGGTACCCCGAACCTGTTGATAGGATGGGTATAGAAAATCAAAAAAGAATAGTCAAGAGTGTGGTAAAGGATAGACTAGAGGCTGTATATGAGAACAATCAAAAAATGTTAGACTTAAGTTATTTTTATGAAAACAGAAACAAGAGTAATTATACGATTGATGCTTGTATAGATCATATAGCTTTTTTGAAAGAAAACTGGAAAAACAAAAATGGCAATTATAAATACTCATTTTGGGGATTGAATCAAAACACAGAATGGTTGGTTGAGTATATTTCAGAAAACTATCCCAATGCAGTTTTCTGCCATGTATATGATACATATAGAGAAGTAGAGTTTAGAGGGGAAAAAAGTTTATCACCACAAGCTATTGCAAATAATAAAGAAGAGACAATATTTGTGACGTCAAAAGGTGTAAAAAATCATGCTAAGTCATTATTTGATGAGATTTCATTGCCGCCACATATGTACTCTTTACCATAATAACAATAATTAATTAGAAATGAAAATAGATGAATTTTTTAAAAACGAAAAAATATATACAATAGCAGAAATATCTCAGAACCATGATGGGAGTCTAGGACAAGCACATGCATATATAGATGCTGTTGCAAAAACTGGAGTTGATGCTATTAAGTTTCAGACTCATATTGCTGACGAGGAAAGTACAATTCATGAACCATTTAGAGTTAACTTTAGTTACAGTGATAAAACACGCTACGATTATTGGAAAAGAATGGAGTTTAGTGAAGAAGAATGGAAGGAGTTGTACGATCACGCCACATCCTTAGGACTTGATTTCTTAAGTTCGCCATTTTCAGTTAGAGCATTGGAGATTCTGGATGAAATTGGTATCCCAGCTTGGAAGTTTGGGTCTGGTGAGGTATTCAATAGTGTTCTCATGGAAAAGGCAGTAAATACAGGAAAACCGATTATTCTTTCTACAGGATTAAGCAGTTTTCAAGAGATTAGGGAACAAGTCGAATTTATCAGAAAATCAGGAAATAGAATGATTCTTATGGAATGTACTACTGCATATCCATCTAAAGCTAATCAAATATCTCTTAAACTTATAAAGAAATACTTAGACACATTTGATTGTCCAATAGGTATATCAGATCATTCATCTACGATTTTTCCAAGCATTGCAGCAGTTGCTGTTGGTGCAAGGTGTGTAGAAGTGCATGTTACTATGAGTCGAGAAATGTTTGGACCAGATGTTAGAGCGTCCGTTACAATCGAAGAATTATCTGAGCTTGTTGCCGGAACACATTTTGTAAACACTATGAGACATTGTGATATAGACAAAGATTTTTTGTCAGACGAGGTGATAAACATACGTCGACTTTTTTCTAAAAGTCTTTATGCTAATCGAGACATGCAAGCAGGTGAAGTTATTCATCCAGAGGATATTGGCATTAAAAAGCCATACAATGAGAAGGCTATTCCGATAGATAGTTATAAACAAATAGTGGGAAAAAAACTTATGAAAGATATAAAAAAAGATGAAATAATAAAAAAGGAGCATTTAAAGTGAGAAAGATATGTGTAGTGGTAGCAAGCCGTGCTAACTATGGAAGGGTAAAATCAGTACTTAAAGCTATAAATAATCATGAAGATCTAGAATTACAGCTGATAGTAAGTGCATCAATGTTGTTAGACAGATATGGACATGCAGTAGAGGTTGTAGAGAGAGACGGATTCGAGCCCATAAAAAAAATTTATTATATGCTTGAAGGAGAAAGTCTTGAAACACAGGCTAAAAGTACAGGTATAGGAATTATAGAATTGTCTACGGCATTTCAGGAACTTGAACCTGATGTAGTTGTTACTGTAGCAGATAGATTTGAAACTATGGCCACTGCAATTGCAGCTTGTTATCTTAATATTCCACTTGCGCATATTCAGGGAGGAGAAATTACAGGGAATATAGATGAAACAGTTAGGCATGCTATAACAAAACTTGCGCATTATCATTTTCCATCTACGGAGGAAAGTGGACAGCGTTTATTGAAAATGGGTGAGGAAGAGTGGCGAGTGTATAATACAGGATGTCCATCAATTGATACGATTATTAATCAGAACTTAACAATTAATAGTTGTTATGATGCTATTGTGCATACTGGAGTAGGATATCCTGTTGATGTGAATAAGCAGTATATACTTATGATCCAACATCCGGTAACGTCTGAATACGAGGAGGGATATAATCAAATAATGAAGACCCTTAAGGCATTAGAATTATTCGAAGAACAAAAACTGGTATTGTGGCCTAATATTGATGCTGGAAGTGATAAAGTATCAAAGGGGATTAGAGTATATCAGAGGAAAAATGAAGGTCTTCCATATCACTTTTATAAGAATTTTCCTCCAGAAATATATAATGCAATTCTTGCAAATGCATCGTGTGTGGTCGGTAACTCTAGTTCTTTTATAAGAGAGTGTTCATATCTTGGAACTCCAGCTGTTATAGTCGGAGACAGACAACAAGGAAGAGAGCATGGGGCGAATGTTGTATATGCTAATTATGATATGGAAGATATAAGAAAAAAAATTGCTAAGCAACTTAAGCATGGCAAATACAATGAGGAACATATTTTTGGTGATGGTCATGCAGGTGAACGAATTGCCAAGTATCTAGCGGAAGTAAAACTAGATATAAATAAACGAATGACTTATTAGGAAGTATAAATCAATGATAGGATTAATTCTGATTATATCATTAAACGGGTTCTTAGAATATAATTAAAAAACATGTAAAAAAGGATGAATACAAAATATCTAAATGGATAAGAGCGACTGACTATTTGTTTAGTGATAATATTTTTAGTAAGGGAGAAAAATGAGAATACGGGTTGCAGATTTAATTGCAAAATATCTAGTGGAATATGATATTGTTCAGGCATTTTCTGTAGTAGGTGGTGGAGCTATGTACTTAAATGATGCATTTGGAAACACAGAAGGTTTGCATGTTACATATAATCATCATGAGCAGGCGTGTGCAATAGCAGCTGAAAGTTATGCTAGGATTAAGTGCAAAGCGGCATTAGTATGTGTTACAACTGGACCAGGAGGAATAAATGCCTTAAATGGTGTTGTATGTGCATATCAGGACAGTTTGCCTATGATAGTTATATCTGGTCAGGTTCGCTATAATACTACAGTTGAAAGCACAGGTCTTAAACTAAGGCAATTTGGAGAACAAGAGTTTCCTATAGTGGATGTAGTTAAACATATGACTAAGTATGCCACAATGATAAAAAGACCAGAGGATATATTATTTGAGTTACAGAAGGCTTTATATATAGCACATGATGGTCGAAGAGGGCCTGTATGGTTAGATATACCACTTGATATTCAGGGGGCTTATGTAGAATCAGATGATTTAAAAACATATACTCCGAAGAAAGAGAAAAGTATTGATTTAGACGTAAATAATATATTGAAGCTAATAAATGAATCAAAGAGACCAGTCATTTATGCCGGAGCGTCAATACGTTCGGCTGGAGCGTATGAAAAATTTAAAAGTTTTGTTAAACGTTATAGGATTCCAGTGTTGGCAACTGCATCGACAGCTGATTTAATGGCGGTTGATGAAGAAATGTATTTTGGAAATGCAGGTTCATCCGGAGGAAGAGCGGGGAATTTTATTATACAAAACGCAGATCTTATATTGGCTTTAGGATGTAGGATGTCTTTTAAACAAATAGGATTTAATTATAAAATGTTTTCTCCAAATTCAAAAAAAATAATTGTTGATATAGATAAAGAAGAGTTGAGAAAAGAAACTATAAAAGCAGACTATCCAGTTAACGTGGATGTTGGAAAGTTTATAGATTTTCTTATGGAGGGGAAATACACTGCTGATATTAGTAATTGGATAAGATATTGTAATGAAATGAAAAGAAAATATCCCATTTATTGTGAGAAGTTTGCTAATAGTAAATATGTTAACCCATATGAATTTGCCCATCATTTAGAAAAAAAACTACCTTATGATAGCGTTGTCGTTTTGGGAAATAGCGTGGCCTGTGTTTGTGTCAGTCAGATGGGAGTTTCTAAACCAAGTCAAAGAAAATATACAAATAAAAATTGTGGCACAATGGGATATGATATACCTGCTGCAATTGGAGCTGCAATTGCAAAAGAAGGAGAGGTTTTTTGTGTTACTGGAGATGGGAGTTTTCAGATGAATATGCAGGAACTTCAAACAATAATACACAATAATCTTCCTATTAAACTATTTGTTTCTAATAATGGAGGTTACCAAGCAATTATGCAGACACAGACTAATTTTTTTGGAAGACTTACCGGATGCACCAAAGACTGTGGCTTGAGCATACCTAGCTTTGAAAGATTGGCATATGTTTATGGTATACCATATGTTAGGATTGAAAAGAATATAGAGTTAAAAGCTGGAATAGAAAAAGTGTTTACATATAAAGGTTGTGTGTTGTGTGAAATGATTCAAGATTTAAACCAAGGGATAGAACCTCGACTAAAAAGCAGACAAAATAAAGAAGGGAAAATAGAATCCACTTCACTTGATAATATGTTTCCTTTTTTGACTAATGAAGAATATCAGAAGAGCAAGTTTGAAGAGTGGATAAGTGGAGGTAGTGAAGAGTGAATTACCCAGATGTTGAATATTGGATAAAATGTGTAGAGTTGCAGTTGAACTTCTTCAAGAGAAAAGTTGAAGGGAAAAAAGTATTAATATGGGGAGCATATTCTAAAGGGCGTAGATTACTTGATGCATTGGAAAAAGAGCCGTTTAACATAGAAGTGGAAGGGTATATAGATGGACATAAAGATATTGTCGAGTATACAGGTAGACCTGTTTATATGCCAGGAGAGATTCTTAAAGAAAAATCGTACTATATATTTGTGGCGATTGAAGGAATTAGAGCTGAGATAAAAGCCTTCCTAAAAGAGTTTGATTATCAAAAGGATGAAGATTATTTCTACTTTTTTGAGCATACTCCATATATAAGAATATCGAGTTTGATGGGGGAGTATAGAGATGCTTATGATAATTGTTTGATTTATGAAGGTGAAGGAAGTATTAGTATTGATTTAATGTGCATAGGTGGTAATAATAGTATCGTTATTGGTAAGGGATATGAAGGTAATAAAGATTTATCCTTGATAGTATCATATGGTGGAACAATAGAAATTGGTGAAAGCTTTGTGTCACATGGTTTATCTATAATTAATGCTTCAGATGGGGGATATGTAAAAGTTGGTAGAGGGTGTAATATAGGACATAACACAAATATCAAAGCTATACTTGAATCAAAAGTTATAATAGGTGATTATGTTACAGCAGGGGATAGGTTTTTCTTGACAAGTGGTGCTCATAACATGGTATGTGTTGGAAGTGATTGTATGTTTTCACATGACGTATCTGTACATGGGACGAATGGACATAGTATACTTGATTTAGAGAGGAAAGAAAATCGTTCATTATTAACTGAAAAACCAATCAATATAGAAGACCATGTCTGGTTTGGAAAAAGTAGCAGTGTATTATATGGTACTAGAGTAGGTGAGGGGTGTATTGTTGGCACAATGAGCGTGCTAAAGGGTAACTATACATCACATTCTATAATTGCTGGTAATATTGCGACAGTAGTAAGAAAAAATTGTACTTGGGATAGAAGAAAAGATATAGAATTCGATGAATTGTAGTTTTTAATTAATTTAGAGAAAGAAAAAACTTTAGATGGTAATAAGTCTTGATATAAAACAATTAAAAGATTATTTAAACATGCAGTTATATCATTTTTTTCCAGATAAAAAAGATTCGTTAGATTTTAAAGATGAAAAAGTTTGTGCTGCACTAGAAGATGCGATTTACAGGCTTGAATATTGTTTTTCAAAAATATCTATCAGTGGATATAATATCAATAACGAACCGTTTTTTAATCATCTACATATGGATCAGTATTCTCAGTTTTTGTACTGGCTTTCTAACTCCTTATGGGAAAAACAACAAAATTTAGATGTGTGTTCAAGATTAGTTATACTTAATAGAGCGTTAAGTGGATGTTGGTTTTCTTTTAAAGCTAATTTGCCAGACATTTTTCTTTTAATACATCCAGTAGGTACTGTAATAGGTCATAAAGGTGTGACATTTTCAGACTATTTGGTTGTTCTTCAGAATGTTACCATAGAATCTGTAGAGGGATATGGAGATGAATTATACATAGGGAAGTGTTGTTTTTTAGGAGCAAATACAAGAGTACTGAGGGGCGGACATATTGGAGACAGGGTTTCGTTAGGGGCGAATGTTACTGTTAGAAAGCCACAGATAGATAATGATTGTACTCTTTATATGGATAATACCACTGGAAGAGTTGAAAAAAGATTGTTGGGAGGAAGTTGTGCTGCACAAAGATATTTTATTGACAATTTGACGAAAGTGTGATGTGAAAGCATCGGTAACAGGAGGATTAAGTGGATAAAAAAAGGGTATTATTAACAGGAGCGGCAGGGTTTTTAGGTTATAGCGTTATTAATACTTTGATTATGCATGGATTTGAAGTATATGCGATTGTTCGCCCACATTCGCCACATAATAAAAGAATTAATAACATGACAAGAGTACATATTATCGAGTGTGACATGTCAGAATTTGAAAAGCTATCAAACATGATTGATGAGCAGTGTGATGTTTTTATACATCTTGCATGGCATGGTAATAGATATAACATGAGTGAGCAGATGATAAACGTAGAAGCAACACTAAAAACTGTTGATGTTGCGAAAAAGCTTGGTTGCAGAAGATATATATGTACAGGTTCTCAGGCAGAGTATGGGCCAACTAAATTGACACAACGAGAAGATACAATTCCGAAGCCAATATGTGCATATGGTTCTGCGAAGGTTGCTGCTTGCTATTTGTCTAAGAATCTTGCGCAGTCATATGGTTTAGAGTGGGTTTGGGGAAGAATATTCAGTCTTATAGGTAGATTTGAACCTAGTGGACGAATGTTACCCGATTTGTATTATACTTTGAATAAGGGAGAGAAATATTATATGTCATCCGGAAGACAGAATTGGGACTATTTGGATGTTGCTGATGCTGCCGAGGCAATTTTAGCATTATCTCAGAGGGGGTGCGATGGAGAGATATATAATATAGCTCATGGAAGTTATAGGCAACTAAGAGAATATACACAAGAAGTATATGAGATATTGGGTAGAAAAGGAGAAATTATCTACGGAGAAGACCCTGAACCTTATATATCGCTTCAGCCTTCAATAGAGAAAATAAAAAAGGATACAGGCTGGAAACCGAAGAAGTCTTTTAAAGATAGTATAAGTGATTATTGAGAAGAAGAATTATCAACTACGATTAGTATATTTACAGGAGATAGTGAATAATGAGCAAATGGAACAACGAATCCGAGGCAAGATTAGAAATAAAGTCTTTGGTTTCGCAGTATTATAAAGATTTTGTTTACAATAAGAATGAATATCATCAGGGCGATCGCATATCATATGCAGGTCGCTTTTTTGATGAGAAAGAGATGTGTGCACTTACAGATGCCACATTAGATTTTTGGCTTACAACAGGGAGATTTGCTGATACATTAGAGGAAAACTTTTCTAAGTGGATTGGAGTAAAATATACCCACCTCGTTAATAGTGGCTCTAGCGCTAATTTATTAGCATTTGCCGTACTCACAGCACCTGAACTCAAAGAACGACAGATAAAGCGAGGAGATGAAGTTATAACAGTTGCATGTGCCTTTCCTACTACAGTGGCGCCTATTATACAATATGGGGCAGTACCGGTTTTTGTAGATGTAACTATTCCTCAATATAATATAGATGTAAATAGTCTTGAAGAAGCATATTCTGATAGAACCAAGGCTGTTGTGATTGCACATACACTAGGCAATCCGTTTGATATAAAATCAGTAAAAGATTTTTGTGATAGACATAATCTTTGGTTGATAGAGGATAATTGTGATGCACTTGGTTCAGAGTATACTATTGATGGAGTGACAAAGTATACAGGTACATGGGGAGATATAGGAACATCTTCATTTTACCCACCTCATCATATGACTATGGGAGAGGGTGGTGCAGTGTACACTGACAATCCTATTCTTAATAGATTAATTCTTTCCTACCGTGATTGGGGACGTGATTGCATATGTCCTTCTGGGAATGATGGAATATGTGGTCATCGTTTTGATAGACAATTTGGAGAATTGCCATATGGATATGACCATAAGTATACATACAGTCACTTTGGATATAATCTTAAGGTGACTGATATGCAAGCGGCTATAGGAGTGGAGCAGTTGAAGAAACTGCCATATTTCATCGAGAAACGTCGAAATAATTGGAATAGATTAAGAGATAGACTAAGCGATTTATCTGATGTACTTATCTTACCTAAAGCTGTAGAAATGAGTCGACCGTCATGGTTCGGATTTTTAATTACTATAAGAGATGAAGTGTCTGTAAGCAGGAACGATGTTACATCGTATCTTGAAGAACATAACATTCAGACGAGATTGTTGTTTGGGGGGAATCTAATTAGACATCCTGCATTTGATTCTATTAGAGATACAGACGCTTATAGAGTAGTAGGTGATCTAAAGAATACAGATTACACTATGAATAATTCATTCTGGATTGGTGTATATCCAGGTATGTCAAGTGAGATGATTGACTATATGGCTGATATGATTAAGGAGGCTTGTGGTAGATAAGATGAAAGTTGTGCTGTTAGCAGGTGGCTGGGGAACTAGGATTGTTGAAGAGTCGGAATTTCGCCCAAAGCCTATGATA
>ODAI010874465.1_pt1 | contig 15176 bp, 13 predicted proteins | sample 1539321 | NCBI WGS metagenome assembly ODAI01 (sample SAMN02144231, study PRJEB22623) | gut metagenome | biome: sheep rumen | host: Ovis aries | place: New Zealand
GCAGAGGCGCGGCCCTGTCGTGCCCTTTCTTGTCAAATCCGGACCCTTGGGCAGTGGCCCGGACAAACGCCCCGCATGGCGGCCCGGAGAGTCATCCCCCGGTGAAACGATTCAGCCTTATCGGTCTCATTAAAGGCTGCCATCCCGTCCCTGCACAAAGGACGAAGGGATGCGCCTGCCGTTGATCACTGTCTGTTCCACATGACCCACAAACAAAAAGGAGGAAAAACATGAAAAGAAAACTGCTCTTACTGGCTCTGGCCCTTTTGTACCTGTTTACCGCCGCAGCCCTTGCCGAGGAAACAACGGACGTGAATCTCGGCAACGTCGGATTACATTTCAAACTCCCCTTCTCTCCAGATAAAACCATCGGCACATTTGATATTCCATTCAGCGATGCCTTCGACAATGAAGGCAATACGTTTTTCGCGATCTTTCAGTATTATGCCAAGTCAACAGACGAAATTGATGCACTGGCAGCCAAACTCAACAACCCGGACACCCCCGTGGAAGAATCCGACAGGCTGCTCAAGGAGTTTGATGATTCCGTCGTTGAGCTCATGACTGTTTTCACCCTTCACGACGAAACACAGGTGGATGAGATGTTTGACATGTGGAAAGGCAGCTCCACTGAGGCAACATCCATTAAAATCGGCGAAGCGGACGGATACCATTTTTACCTGTTCAAAAAAGATCTGACAGCAGACCTTGCCAAAATGGATGCCACTTTCAGCGCAGAATGCCAGGACATTGCCAAAATGCTGGAGGAAGCACTGAAGAACGCCGAATTCTTTGCCCCCGTTAACCCCGATGAGCAGAATAACGGCAGGAAAATCGAATTTGAAACCACCGATCTGGACGGGAACGCCATCAGCAGCAAAGAGATCTTTGCCAAGAACACCATCACCATGGTCAATATCTGGGCGACCTGGTGTCCCCCCTGCAAGGCTGAGCTGCCTGAGCTGGGAAAGATCCACCATCGTCTTGAGGAAAAAGGCTGCGCAATTGTCGGCATTCTGAAGGACAGTGATGCCGATGGGGCCATCAAGAATGCAAAGGATCTGCTGAGTGAGGCCAAGGCAGATTACCTCAATATCGCCTATCCGCAGAATCTGGATGACGATCTGGTCATTGATGCTTTCCCCACCAGCTTTATGGTCGACAGCACCGGCACTATCCTTGCCACCGTCGTCGGCGCGGATGTTGAGCGGTACGAATCTCTGATTGACAGCCTGCTTGAGAAAAAGTAAGGTTCAACAAAAAACCGGCACGTCGGTGCCGGTTTTTTGTCATGCTCAGGACAAGGACGGGCATAAAAAAATGGAACTTATTGCTAAGTTCCATCTCTTTGGTAGCGGGAGGGGGATTTGAACCCTCGACAGACCGGGTATGAACCGGTTACTCTAGCCAGCTGAGTTATCCCGCCAAATGGTTGCGGAGGGAGGATTTGAACCTCCGACCTTCGGGTTATGAGCCCGACGAGCTACCAGACTGCTCCACCCCGCGATATTTCCCTGTCGCTTGACGACTTGCACATTATATTCCTATACCGCTCAGTTGTCAATACCTTTTTTTAAAAATATTTTTTTGAGGTAGCCATCCAGATTTCCCTGCGCGCTGAGCCGCATCTCCCGGATGGACAATACCTGCATGGAAGCATCCAGAATCGCGATTCCGCTGGGAATGATGTCGGCCCGGTGCGGCATAAGGCCCTTCACGCATTTCCGGTCCTCCATGGACATGGCGGACAGATTCATGCCAAAGCCATGAATTTCCTCATAAGGCATGATCATTCCTTCGGATTTTTCAGGATCAAACAGATCGATTTTCTGGGACATTGCCCCCAGCGTTGTCAGCGTTCCGCCTACGCCGGTCCAGTCGCGCCTGGTCTCTGCCTCAAAAGGAATCCGATCCAGGTTCTCCCGCAGCATGTCTGTGCACAGCTGAACGGTCTCAAGGTACGTTTCCACCGACTCAATCGGACATCGCTCATACATCCGGACGGCACCCATCTGCAGGCTCATCGCCCCCGAAATCTGATCATCCACACCGAGCGTATATTCCGTCGAACCGCCGCCGATATCAATGACTCCGCTGACACCGCCCCTGGATGCACCAAAGTAAGAGCATGCCGCCTCTTCCTCACCGGTTAAAATCTCCACCGGCACGCCCGTTGCGTCCCTGCATGCGTCGGTAAATTCACCGCCGTTTGCCGCATCGCGCACCGCACTGGTGGCAATAATATAAATCGCTTCGGATTGATCCTCTGCCGCGATTTCATAGAGTTCGCGCACCGCCTCCACGGAACGACACATGCTTTCCTGTTCCAGTCTGCCCTCAACCAGCCCGGCAAACAGCCTGGTTCCCAGCCGCTCTCTCCTGCATACTTTCAGTTCACCTTTTACCCAGTCAGCCTCAAGCAGACGAATCGCATTTGAACCGACAGCAATACATGAGAGCATATGAAGACCTCCCTGTTCTGTTTTTCGTTTTTCTACATGACAGGTTTAAAAAGTCAAAGCAGACCGGCAGCCGGTCAGTTGCCCGCCTCAGGCGCAGCATCCGCTGCCTCGGGGGTTTCGGTCATTTCCCCTGTTTCTTTCGCTTCGGAATCTTCCTCGTCGTCCAACCGGGTCTCATCTGCCACAGATTCCTCCAGCTCATCGAGATTGACCACCGTATAGATTGTCTCGCCATACCAGCAGTAGCCATAGTCCCGCCTGGCTGTCCGCTCAACAAAATCATTGGTATTGATTTCATTAACCTCACTTTTCAGGCGGTTGTATCGGGACTGTGCATTGAAGTACGCTTCGCTCTCCTTGAATACGTCCTCCTTGACGCGCTCCGCCTTATCGGCCAGGCTGGAAATCCGGGTCCCCATAAACAAAACAAGAACAATCAGGCAGAGCGCCGCTATTCTGAACGGGTGCGGCTGTGTCCCTTTTTTTCTGATAATTCTTGCTCTTTTCATTGTTCTTTTCCTCGGGCATTTCTGATGAAATAAAATCCGATCTGTCCATTTCATCTAAACAGACCGTCCGTCTGAAATTATACGCATGATCTCCCCGGAATGCAAGATATAATTCGTTTTTGCTTGACAAAATCCGAAAGGCATTTCCCGCTATCCCAGGGCCCGCCTCTGCCTCACGGATCCGTTCCGGCTGCACCCCGCCGTAACCGCAAACGGCAAGAGCGAGCCGGCAAAAGGGCAGGTTCACTGCGGCGCGACAGATTGTCAAATCCGGATCCCCGCAAACTTTCAGCAAAAAGAGGCCGCAGCCGGAAAACGCAAAGAAGGAGCGTCCCCCATTGTTTGACAGATTGTCAAACAACTGGGACGCTCCTTTCACTGCCGGAGAAAACGCTCAATCTCATTCATATACCGTTCAAACGTACTGTCATCCGAAAAATAGATCTCATGCTTTGCTTCCTCAAAACAAACCAGCCGTCCGTTTTTAATCCGCCGGATAAACTGCTCCTGTTCCGGCAATGACACCAGTGTATCATTGCCCGCCTGGCACAGCAGCACTTCCGAGGTTACCTTTTCTGCCGGCCAGAGATGCAGCAGCTTTTTCCTGACACGAAATGCCTCATCAATCCAGCGGTAAGTCAGTGCACTCGTCTGGTAATCCTTCTCCGCCACGCGTTTTTTCTTATAGTATTCAAACCGTTCCTTCCCGGTATCGCAGGCTTTTTCGAACGTATCCCTGTCCGGGTCATACGGCGCTGAGATAAACGCCATCTTCGTTCCCCGGCCAATCAGGCAGTTCACATCACAGAGCAGTTTCCCCGCCCAGCGAGGGAAGCCGCCGCTGGAAGGTTCAATCATAGGCGAGGACAGAATCACATGGGTAAACGTATCCGGCTGGCGAATCATCAGGGCTGCGGCCACCGCGCCGCCAAGCGAATGCCCAAAGAGGAGCAGCGGACGGCCGGCCGCCGTCTTCTTCACCTGTTCAAGAAGAATTTCCGCGTCATCGACATAATCCTCAAACCGGTCCACATAGATAAGGAACGGGTCGTCGGTCATCCGGAAGGATTTGCCGTGCCCCCGCATATCCGGTGCCACCACACCGATTCCCATCTGGTTAAACAGCCAGATCATCTCATGGTATTTTTCCGCTGACTCAGAGGTCCCATGCAGAAGAAGCATCACCGTTCTGGCATCCGCCGGTACGTACGATCTGACGGAAAGTGTCCCGCCCTTGACCCTGATTTTCTCTTCCTTTTCAATTTTCCGGAGGGCAGGTTCAACCTTTTCCTCCATCTCACGGCTGTATTCACTGCTTCGAATCATGGTCTTTTTCCTCCGCTCTGTTCCTTTTCGAGGTACGTTCTGAGAGAATCGACACGTTTCCCGCTGAGCATGACATCCTCCTCCGCGCAGACCAGCGAATTAAGCACCGCTTCCTCTGTCGCCTCCGCCGTCCATTCAAACGCCTGTTCCAGCGCGCTCTCATTGATCATCTGACAGGAAATCAGGCATGGAATGGCGGGTGAGGGAATGCGGTTTGCCGTGGAAAAGCCAATCATCACATCTCCGCTTCCGTGGCCGAAGTAAGATCCCAGATGCGCCAGTCCGGCCGCGCAGCGGCGGATGATTCGTTTCAGCTGGCGATCCGTGACCGGAAGGTCCGTTCCAACAATCATCATAATCGACCCCTGGTCGCTTTCCTTCCCGGCCAATGCACGCCTGTCAAGAATTTCCTTCCCGATCATCCTGGTTCCAATCTGCAGCCGGCTCAGACAGCCATGATTGCTTTGAACCAGCACGCCAATCGTATAGGTCTTTCCGGCAATGGTCATCGTCCTTGACGCAGACCCGATCCCGCCTTTCAGTCCATGGCAGATCGTTCCGGTTCCGGCGCCCACATTTCCCTCTTCAAAATCCGGGGTGCGGTTCTGAATTGCCTGCATCACCTGCTCAAACCCGATGACCCGTTCCCCTATGCGGTTCATCCCCGCATCATTGCACTCCCCTACCACCGGGTTAATGCTTCTGAGCGGCACTTTTTCCCGTTCACACCACTGCCGCATATACTCAACCAGGGCATCCGAAACAAGACCCACATTCAGGGTATTCGTCAGGGCAATCGGGGTTTCAAGTGACCCGAGTTCATCCACCTGCACAAGCCCCGCCGTCTTCCCGAATCCGTTCATCACATAAGAGGCCGCCACCAGTTTGGATCGGAACATATTGTCCTCACAGGGATGGATCACGGTAACACCCGTCCGGTGTCCCTCCGTCCGGACCGTATAATGACCTACCGTTACCCCCGGAACATCCGATATTTTGTTTCTTTCTCCGGTTTTCCCGGTTCCGACCACAATTCCAAAATCGCGAATCCGTTTCTGATTCATCATCGTTCAATATCCCCCGTCACTGACTTTACGCGTGCCATCGCCTCAAGGGCTTTTGTCCGAACCGGCTCTGACACCTGCCCGAGCTGCTCCTCATCCAGCACATTCAGCGTGCGCCATATCCGCCGGTCATTAATTCTGTCCTGATAAATATACAGGGGAACCGGCCGGCAGTTCCGGATCCGGCAGTTCCTGGTCCCGGGATCATATTCAATTCCCACATTCAGAATCATTCCGGCCGCGTTGTCATCATTTCGGGCCTCGGTGAGCAATCCGCCGATCGAGTAACAGACCAGTGTCTCATGCATCCGGCCATCCGCCCGCTTTGTCTCAATAAACCCGGCCTCAGAAACCACATTCGGGTGCGTCCCGATAATCAGGTCCGCTCCTGCCTCAGCCATCTGCTGTGCGGTTTTGCGCATGCTCTCTGTCACAGTTTCCACATTTTTCATCCCCCAGTGCGGGAGAACCACCACCAGCTCCGCCCCCTGCGCGCGCACGGTCCGGATGTCCTCCAGAACTTTCTGAATGGAGAAAATCGGAATCTCTTCAAGGCCTGCCTTTCCCGTCAGCACTCTCCCCTCATCACTCAGTCCGTACGTATAGGCCAGGACGGCAATTTTGACGCCGTTTACACTGATGATTCCCTCCAGTTCGCTCTGGGAGAGATACCCGCTGTATTCCATTCCAAGGCGCGTTACCTCGAGTTTTGTGGCCTTCAGTCCATCAAAGCCCAGGTCCATCATGTGCTCGGTTGCCAGATTCAGATGATGAACCCCAATCGCCTTCAGCGCCTCAAGGAGGTCAGGCGGTGCATTATAGGTATCATAGGACGCCATGGTATTAATCAGCGTTTCAAGCGTTGCAATGGAAAGATCCGCCTCACCAAAAGCGCCGGAAACCCCTGCAAATGCCCGTGTAAAGTCATATTCATGATCATTGATCATCAGGGTTTCCTGCATTCCTCTGGTCACCGTAATATCGCCGGCAAATGACAGTGCAATCTGAATCGGGCCTCCGCTCTCCTCCGGCAGCGTTTCTGCATCCGCATCACGGGAATCCCGCTGCGAATCCTCCGCCTTTTCATCCATCACCACGACCGGATTCTCCTCCGCCGGCAGTTCATCTGCCTTCTGATTCTCCACCCGCCCGAAATCACTGCCCGAGATAACCAGAAGAAACAAAAGGGTCAGTGTGACAACACCCAGTGAGAGAAAGAGAATCAGAATTGTTCCGACGGAGATTCCGTTTTCCTTTTTCACTGTCTTCCCTCCCTTTCCGGTTCTCCTTCTCGAAGGGAGTCTTTTACCGGAGCCGATTTGTTCCGGCCAGTTCACAAACTGCCGCCGGGCTCTTGGCCGCTCCCCGTTACTCTTTTCCATGCGAGTACAGTGCCGCTTTCCTCTGCCGCCCGATCCGTTTCAAAACAGACAGGCAATCCGTCCTGTCCCTGTCCAGTATAATTCCAACCGCTTTTTTGTCAAGTCAATCCGGGCTCAAATTAAAAAAGCATCCGGCGAACCGGATGCTTTTCATCAACACAAATTACTCCTGAGAAGGAGCAGAAACCGGGCAGTTCTCAGCGCAAGCGCCACAATCAATGCAGGTATCTGCATCAATAACGAACTTGCCGTCTCCCTCGGTAATAGCACTCACGGGGCAGTTGCTCGCGCAGACGCCGCAGGAAATGCAATCATCAGAAATCTTGTATGCCATGGATTTTCACCTCCCAATGTTTTATTCCTACGGTCTGCATTCTAGCACACGCCCTACCTGTTATGCAATACTAACATTTCTGCTTCATCTTTTCAAGCTTTTGGAAACGTGTATATTCGCCTCCGCAGGGGGAGCAGAGCCCCCCGGAAGCGAAATATTCTGGCGTTATTTCGCCATTTTTCTTCAAAATGAGGCCATTATCCTGTTATTGACTTCTTTGCCGTTATCCTCTGTGCCGCTCTTTGCCTGTTCACTTGAAAAACCATTCGTTTCAGAGTACAATACCCACAAGTGACAGGCGCAGTCAATCATTATCTCAGGAGCGGCCCCGCCGCGCAGCGACAGTACGTCAAATGACGGTCCCGCGACATGCCGCTCCGACAACGACAGCTGTGAGGCCTGAGGAGGAGGAGTTTCTATGAATACACAGATTTACGCACATCGTGGTGCCTCCGGATACGCACCCGAAAACACACTTGAAGCTTTTGAACTTGCCGCAAAAATGGGTGCACAGGGCGTTGAACTGGATGTTCACATCACAAAAGACGGCCATCTCGTGGTTGCACACGATGAGACCATTGACCGTGTCTCTGACGGCACCGGATTTATTCGGGATATGACCCTGGAGCAGCTGAAACATTTCACCTTTAACAAGACGCATCCGGAATACAAGGACGCACGGATCCCCACCCTCAAAGAGGTGTTCGACCTTCTTCGTCCCACCGGACTGTTCATCAACATCGAAATGAAGAACAGCGTGTATGACTATCCCAATCTCGAGCAGAAAACCATTGATCTGGCCAGAGAGGAAAATATGATCCAGCGCGTCATTTTCTCCTCTTTCAACCATTACAGCCTCCAGCGCATCAAAGCCATTGACCCCGCTCTTCCCTGCGGACTGCTTTATGAGGCAAACCTGGTCAGGCCGTGGGCCTATGCCGTTGCCCTTGGCGTTGAGGCCATCCATCCGCATTTCAGCGAGGTTGTCAATGTTCCGGATGAATGCGCTCTGTCTCACAAGGCCGGAATTGCCGTTAACACCTGGACCGTCAACAGCGAGGAAGACATCCGCAGCGTCCTGCGTGCCGGTGCCGACATCATTATTACCAACTATCCGGACCGGGCTCTGAATTGCCTGAAATAACTCAGCCACTGTTCCGCAAAGGTGTTAATCCGTCCTTCATCTGAAACGTAAAGCGCCTGTTGCGCAGATCATTTGAGCATTGATCGGCTCACGTAATTATCTGGAAGCAGCTAATTACGTGAGTCTTTTTGTTTCTCCCCTGTCCGGCATCTAAGACGGTATTGGTTCCTTGATTGCTCCGCATTTTCCTGCAGTGACCGTATCATCGGCATATACAGATACGATATATCCTGTTCACATTCTGCCTTTTCTCAGAATATCCCCTGTCGAATGTTGATGATTTGAGAACCGACTCCATTTCATTTGATGCATTCCCGCTGCGATGCTCCCCGAGAATTCCGGCAAAAGACGCTTTATCCCAGGCCGCTTCCATCCCATCATCTGCCAAGCACGCAGCCCTTATTTCTCACTGTCTGATGTCCCGGCAGCACAGCAAAGGTTCCTTCTTTGCAAGTCCCATGTATGAGCGGAATCCCCTCCGCAGCACAGACGTTCCTCGCATTCCACGCATCTGGGACAATCCGCGGTCCGATCCCGCCGGAAAGCCTTAAATCTGTTTTGCCACACCTCCATAAAATCATCTGTCCGGATGTTGCCCTGTACCAGTTCCACTCTGTTCTCAACATCCAGACAGGCGCAGATATCGCCATTGCATCGCACACCGGCTGTAAGAATTCCGGCTCCGCACAGAAATAATGATCCCTGACCACTCGCTCATTCTCCAGTCCCAGATAATGCGAACAGCCGAACGTGAACTCCATCGTGCCGTCACGATCAAAGCGCTTTTCCCGAATAAACGAAAGCAGCGCATTAAACTGTGCCGGACTCAGAAGAAGATCCCGGGACTCACAGGCGCGTCCGATTGGCTCTATATTGATCGGCCGCCAGCTTTCAATTCCCAGGTCGCACAGAAAATCATACATGGCCTCCATTTCGCTGAAATTGTCACGATGAAACACCGTCGTTATCTGCGGTTTCAGTCCGGCATTCTGCAAGGCACAGACTCCGCGAACCGCGCGCCGTCAGGCGCCTTTTTGTCCTCTCAGCAAATCATGTAAACGCTCCAGTCCATCAAGACTCACGTGTGGAATGTCGTCCATTGAAAGCTGCACTTCCTGCATTGATGTACCCGTTTAACCGGCGGAGGACCGTAAATGGTCGCAAAGTCCTCCTCAATGTAGTCCGGTTTTCCCATTGGTGCGCCGCAATAGCGGCAATACCGGTCACCCTTGATATAGGCATTCCGGCAGTTTGCGCACACCTTCATCCTGGGAATCATGCCCGCCCCCTTTCTGAGCGTCATGTAACGGATGGAAAACCTGATTCCTGTCCATCCCTGTCATAAGGGAATAACCCGCCGGCGGCCTTCCGCTCACCGGCGCGTACTTTCTGCCATTTCAGCCTTCATTCTGGTTTTCTGTTCATACATCGCATTGTCCGCCCGCTTAAAGACGGTTTCTACCGTGTCCCCCTCCTGGTACACCGCATAGCCGATTGCCGCGCTGGTCTGTTCCCAGGGCTGCAGACTCGCATCATTCCGCTTTTGTTTCCATTCATCCATCAGCTGATGAATCAGTGTCGGCGCGACCTCCAGATCGTCCCCTTCCATCACGACCGAGAATTCATCTCCGCCAATCCGGAACACTGCGGAGTGCTTAAACGTTGAACAAATCATCCGGCAAAGCCTCTGGATGGCAATATCGCCCTTGTCATGACCATAGTGATCATTAATCGGCTTCAGATTATTCAGGTCAATCATAGCAATCCCGAACTTCGAAACCTCGCCGTTTCGGATTCCTTCACTCAGCTGAGCAACCTTTTCATCATAGGCACGCTTATTTCGGACTTTTGTCAGCGCATCCACATTCGCAATCCGGTCCATCTCCGCTGCATGCTCCTGCGTGACGATCAGTTTCTGTGTTGTATCCAGGATTTTCGTGAATTGCTCGTTGATGTTCTGCTCCATCTGTTTCATGGAGTTGGACAGCGTTTCAATTTCATCCCCTGTATGAATCTGCAGCTGGGAAAACTCGTTCCGAATCGAAGCAGATCCCTCTCTCCAGTACTTCTCCGAGGTATCTGAAAGCTTATTGATCGGCCGGATAATGGTCCGGTCAATCAGAACAATCCCGAGAATAATGAAGACGACCGCCAGCAGCAGCAGCGAGGCAATGACCAGAAACAGGAACTGATTTCTCTGTTTCATGACCTTATTCATCGAGAGTTCCGCCGCGCCAAAAACAACCAGTTCCCCGTTTAGAAAGATCGGGCTTCCTGCCGCAACAACCCATCCATATTCCTCCGTGTTGGTCACATCCGGGGCGATACCGTTCGTCGGATCCCGCATTGCCTCACGGTCCACATCGTACATGATGGCATCAAAGCAGCCCGGTCTGCTGTTTTCATCCCCGTAACTGCCATCTGCCAGATAGATGGTCGATTCCGTTTTCAGATCAAACCAGACCAGATACGCACACTTCAGATTGTTGGTGTCCTGTACCAGACGAAGCTGTCTCTGGATGGTCTTAAAGTCATCCGAATTCTCAACCCCGGCATATTTATCCAGATAGGCATCAAATTCCGGACTTCCCCACTCCTCCGTGCTTACCCGATCTTCCGCAGCATAGAAGATATCCAGCACCTGCTGTTTCACCCGCTGAACCATCTCCGGTTCAAGCAGGGCGGCAATTGTCGCCGAAGCTTCTTTGGATCGGCTCAGATACATGGTTTTTGTCACATCATTGATTCCCTTGTAACTGAACAGACCTGCCAGCATACTCAGCATAATGATGATGAACGTGAACAATAACACCAGTTTCTTCTTCAGCGAAAATTTCGGTTTTAAAGACATTGTTCTGCTCTCCCGCTCTTAAGCTGTCTGATTCACATTCTCCGCACGGTTCCCGCTTAATTTAATCCTGATTGTATTATAGGCATTTTATTCATTCTGTTCAAGTCCGGCAGGGGACTTTTGTGTTTATTTTTCAAGCTTCGCGGGAAGATCGAAATCACTTTTCCGGATTTCCTTCATCCTTTGTCTCAGGAGAGACTGCCCCCGAATCCGTTTTCTTCTGTTTTCGGGAACGGCGTCTGTTGAGCCGATTCACTTTTGCACCGTACCGCATTTTGACCTCGTGTTCCGGAATCCAGATATTTGCCCCTTCAATACGCCTCAAAACATACTCCAGTGCCTCGCTCCTTGACAGCTTTTTCTCGCATTCCAGCTGGTAAGCCTCATTCATCCAATCTCCGATTCTCTGCTTCTGACTTTCTTTCAGCTGTTTATAGCGTTTATTCATCTGAAGCAGACGACCGTTCACCATCCTGTGTTTGCTCATTTTGCCCGCCTCCTCATGCTCCGCAGATTTCCGTTTATTCCCTGAGGTTGTATGGAAAAGGAAAGACCCTGTCGCGCCGCGGCAGGGTCTTCCCATGATTGATTAAAGTCCGGTTTTCTCCCGAATGTATTTTCTCGCCTTAAGCGCATATTCAAAAGGATTTGCCTTGGCCGGATCCTGCTCCGCCTCAACAACGACCCATCCCTCATAGCCGCTCTCCTCAAGAATCTTAAAGATCGGGGCAAAGTCCACATCGCCATCGCCCGGAACCGTAAAGACGCCGTTGCGGACAGCCGTCAGGAAAGACCATCCCTCTTTCCGCGCCTGATCGCGGACATTGAGACGCACATCCTTCAGATGAACATGGCGGATGCGCCCGATGTATTTTTTCAGGACCGGAACCGGATCAATTCCCGCAAAGGTCAGATGGCCGGAATCAAACAGCAGGAAGACCAACTCCGGATCCACGACCTCCATGAAATGGTCAATCTCCTCCACCGTCTGAACGCCTGTTCCCATATGATGATGACAGGTCAGCACCATGCCTTTTTCCTTTGCCAGCGCACCCATCTCGTTATACCCCTTCGCAATGAGCTCCCACTGCTCCGGCGTATAGACCGGTTTCTGATCCCCAAAGATATTGATGTTCTTTCCCTGAATGGAATTGCCCTGCTCCGAGGCCCCGATCACCCGTGCGCCCAACGCATACAGGCGGTCTCTGTGCTCGATAAAGTTGCGGATCGTGACCTCATAGGGCTCTGAGGTAAACAGTGAGGAGAACCAGGCGTTGCAGATTCTCAGTCCCCGTACCTCCAGCTTATGCCGCAATACATCCACGTCTTTGGGATATTTGTTTCCAATTTCGCTTCCGGTAAATCCGGCCAGTGCCATCTCACTGACGCACTGTTCAAAGGTATTCTCGGCCCCCAGATCCGGCATATCGTCGTTGGTCCAGCCAATCGGCGCAATTGCCAGTTTTACTTTATTCGGATCAAGCATCTTTATTTCTCCTTCTATGAGCCGTCGTTTGATCTATCAGAATTTCCGGGTCTCACTCACATGCTGCATCAGGTCCTCATAGGCCCGCTGCACGCGGGGCTGTGTGGAAACCTCCGCCACACCGACACGCCACCAGGATTCATAACCGGGCGTCATGGACCCATGCACGACCTTGATGTCATAAAGGACCGGACGATCCTGCGTGAGTGCATCCCGGAGGGCAGCCTTGAGTTCTTCCTCAGTATGAATGGAATAGGTTTTAAGCCCGTAGGCGGCCGCATTGGCGGCAAAGTCCAGCGGAATTTCCGGGCCGTCCAGTTCGCCCGTCTCCGGGTTCCGGAAACGGAACACCGTCCCGAAAGTGTCATTTCCCTGATTGTTCTGCAGGTTCTCAATGCATCCCCATCCGGAGTTGTCAAAGAGGCAGAAATGCACCCGCAGCCGCTCCTGCACACAGGTAACCAGTTCGGAATGGGCCATCAGGTAGGTGCCATCCCCGAAGAAAGTGTATACCTCGGCATCCGGGCAGGCCAGTTTGACGCCCAGGGCGCCATTGGTCTCATAGCCCATATTGGAAAAACCGTATTCCATATGATAAGTATCCCGGTTGCCCGGACGGAACAGGCGCTGCATGTCCCCCGGCAGAGAGCCGGCCGAGCCAACCGCAATGTCCTTGTCCTGCATGAATTCATTGATGATGCCCAGGGCCCGGGTCTGCGTCAGGCCGCGGCTGTCCGTCTTGTGATACCACTCATCCACAATGGCATCCCAGGTCTTCTTTGCCGCCGCAACGGCGTCCCCGCCGGCATAGTGATAGTCTCCAAGGACCGAGCAGAGAGAGGTGAGACCCTCAAGTGCATCACAGATAATGGGTTCCCCGTCCATCTTGACAGCATCGAAGGGACAGATATTGATGGACACCACTTTGGCATCCCCGCGGAACAGCCACTTGGAGGAGGTGGTAAAGTCCGTCAGCCTTGTTCCCACCGCAATAATGCAGTCCGCGTCCCGGGCAATGACATTGGCTGCCTGACCGCCGGTCACGCCGATGCCGCCCAGATTCAGCGGATGATTCCACGGAAGCACGGACTTGCCCGCCTGGGTCTCGGAGAACGGAATGCCGGTTGTTTCGCAGAACGTCTTCAGCGCATCCCCGGCAAAGCTGTACCGGACACCGCCGCCGGCAATCACCAGAGGCCGTTTGCTTCCGCGAATCAGCTCCGCGGCCCGCTCAATCTGGGACGCCGTCGGAACGCGCCGGTCCATGTGCCAGACACGCCTGCGCAGGAAGGACACCGGATAATCATAGGCCTCCCCTTCCACATCCTGAGGCATGGCCAGACAGACCGCACCGGTATCCGCCGGATCCGTCAGCACCCGCATGGCGTGAATCGCCGCGGTCATCAGCTGCTCGGGCCGTTCAATCCGGTCAAAATAATGGCATACCCCGCGGAACGCATCCGTCACGGTCTGCCCGAAGGAGGTGAAGAACTCCGCCTGCTGCAGAACCGGGTCCGGCTGACGGCAGGCAAAGGTATCCCCGGGCAGAAGCAGGAGCGGAATGCGGTTGGCCGTTGCGCATCCGGCCGCCGTCACCATGTTCATGGCACCCGGCCCGATGGAGGAAACGCAGGGGATGATCTCGAGCCGGTTGCGCTGCTTGGCAAAGGCCATGGCTGCCAATGCCATGTTCTGCTCATTTTTTCCCTGCAGGAAACGGATATGATGTCCGCCCTGGGACAGTGCCTGGCCGACGCCCACCACACAGCCGTGACCGAATACGCCGAAAAGATTGTTCACGAACTTGGTCTCACGGCCATCCAGTTCCACATACTGGTTGTCAAGGAAGCGGACAAGCGCCTGAGCCATTGTCAGCCGTACTGTTTCATTTCCCATCTTGCTGCCTCCGTTTATTTGTCGCCCCAGTATTTGGCGTCTTTTTCCATCACCCAGAGATGCTCCTTGAGGAACACCGGGTATTCCGGATTCTTATAGGGATTCCCGTCCAGATGACGGATCACCCAGAGATACCACAGGGCATATCCGGGCGCCGTGCAGTGAGGATGCGTCAGGCCGGGATCAATGAAGACGGTGTCGTTATTCTGCACCTTGACCACATTGTCCCCCAGCTCCCCATACCCAAAACCATTCTCGGGGTTCGTCTTGTAGTAGTAGATTTCCGGCTGTGGATGCGTATGCGGCGGATAGCTGGACCATTTTCCGGGGAATCCGATGACCTCGCCCAGAACCAGATTGGCATCCGGTTCATTGGAATAGTCAAAGATCGTCCGGACGATGCGGGTACTCGTCTCCCGCATCAGGCCGGCGCCGCGGAACTCATCCGGCGTATCCTTGGGCAGATAAAGCCGGCAGCCAAAGGCCTTGGCATTATCCGTCAGCATGATATTGATCTCCGCTTCCTCGGAGAGACAGGTGATCTTTATGCCTGCCGTCCGGTCACAGTGCAGCGCCGTGGGCGGAATATCAAAGCAGTTTGCCCGCTCCTCCTCGTGCCGCTCACCGGCCCACTCAAAGCAGACTTTTCCATAGACCAGGAGAACCGCTTTCTCCAGGTCGCCGTTTTCCTCATAGACATCGCCCTTTTTCATGCGCATGAC
>ODAI013614756.1_pt1 | contig 15176 bp, 19 predicted proteins | sample 1539321 | NCBI WGS metagenome assembly ODAI01 (sample SAMN02144231, study PRJEB22623) | gut metagenome | biome: sheep rumen | host: Ovis aries | place: New Zealand
GAGAATATCCGCAGGGACTACCGGGAGAACGGGCTGCCGGAGCCGGATCTGATTTTCGGCTGGGAGAGCCCGCCGGAGGAGCGCAAGCCGAACCCCTGGCCGCTGGAGCAGATCATGGCTAGGCTGGGACTCCGGCCGGAAGAGCTGCTGGTGGTGGATGATCTGAAGCCCGGGTACGACATGGCGCGGGCGGCGGGCGTGCCCTTCGCGGCGGCGGGCTGGGCCAACGATATTCCCCGGATTGAAAGCTTCATGCGGGCCAACAGCCCGCGCTACTGCAAGACCGTGGCGGAGCTGCGGCAGGTGCTGTTTGCGGAGGCGGAGGGAGGCACGGAATGAAGCCGAAACTGATCGTGATCGTGGGAACCAACGCCTCCGGCAAAAGCTCGCTGGGGGTGGCCCTGGCCCGGAGGTTTGACGGGGAAATCGTCTCGGCGGATTCCCGGCAGGTTTACCGGGGCATGGATCTGGGCTCCGGCAAGATTACGCCGGAGGAGATGGCGGGCGTGCCCCACCACCTGCTGGATGTGCGGGAGCCGGGAGAGTTTTTCTCCATGGCGGACTTCCAGCGCCTGGCCTACGAGGCCATTGACGGCATCGTCAGCCGGGGCCGCGTGCCCTTTCTGGTGGGCGGCACGGGACTGTATGTGGACGCGGTGGCGGATGGATATATCCTGAGCGAAAAGGCGCCGGATCCCGCCGTGCGGGAGAGGCTGGAGACCTTCACGACGGAGGAGCTTTACGCCATGCTGCGGGAGCGCGAACCGGAGACGGAGGTGGATCCGAGAAACCGGCACCGGGTCATGCGCAGACTGGAGAAGCTGGAGGCGGGGGACGATCATATCGCCGGCAGGGAATCCCGCTTTGAGGTGCTCAAACTCGGCGTGACCTGGCCCCGGGAGGTGCTCAAGGCCCGCATCGACGAACGCCTGGAGCGCCGGATGCGGGCGGGTATGGGGGAAGAGGTGCGGCGCATGCTGGAAGCGGGCGTGAGCCCGGTGTTCCTGGAGAAGCTGGGCCTGGAATACAAATACCTGACCTGGTATCTGACGGGCCGGATGGGGGAAGGCCAGATGACGGAGGAGCTGAGCCGCGCCATCAAGCGCTTTGCCAAGCGGCAGATGACCTGGTTCCGCCGGGATCCGCGGATCCACTGGCTGGACATGAGCGGGGATCCGGAATCGGAGGGCGCGGAGCTGATCGAAGCCTTTCTGCGGAGCTGAGCGGAGAACTCCGAAACCGGAGATACCAGAAATGCCAATGGAAGAAATGGGGAAGGTTTCCGACCGGAAGAGCCTGAGAAAGGGTCAAAATGGCCGGGAACCGTGCAGAATAACAAAAAAAGCTTGACAGTCACAATGGTTTGGATATACTGATTGAGCAAAAACATTGCAAGGAGGTACCTTATCATGAATAAGGGCGAACTGGTTGCTGCTCTGGCGGCGAAAACTGAACTGACCAAGAAGGATTCTGAAGCTGCGCTGAACGGCGTGCTGGATGTGATCACTGAAGCGCTGGTGAAGGGTGAGAAGGTTCAGCTGATTGGCTTCGGCACCTTCGAAGCGAAGAATCGTCCCGAGCGCGTGGCCCGCAACCCCCGCACCGGTGAAGCTGTCACGATCGCCGCTGGCAAGGCTCCCGCTTTCAAGGCCGGCAAGGCGCTGAAGGAAGCTGTCAACAAGTAATCCATTCGCGAAAGTCCCGCGGTTTATCCGCGGGTTTTCTTTTTGTAAAAAATGGTTGCAAGAAGCGCGAAAATATGGTAAAGTTACTTAGATGTATATAAAAGTTTCGGACTGAGAGAGGCGGGGCGGATATGATGCAGAGAGGGAAAGTGACACGGCGCCTGGTTGCGGCTGTGGTTCTGCTCGCGGTCGCGCTGTCCGTGCTGTTTTCCCAGGCCGAGATCCGTATGCCGGAGGCGACGGGGAAGACCGTGAAGAAGAACGGGGATCTGACCATCGACTGCAGCAATATGGATCAGGGCTATGTGATGGTCAAGGCCAAGACTTCCAGCAAGCGTTACAAGGTCCGCGTCAAGACGGCGGACGCCTCCCTGAACTACGATCTGAACAGCGACGGCATGTACGAAACCTTCCCCCTGCAGTTCGGCAGCGGAAAGTATCAGATCGCGCTGTACCGGAACGCCAGCGGAAAGAAATATTCGGAGGAGGGCAAAATCGGCCTCAACGTCAAGATGGAGGATCCGAACGCCTGCTTCCTCTACCCCAATCAATACGTCAATTATAACGAAAAGACCGCCTGCGTTGTCGAGGCCACTGCGCTGTGCGCCGGCATGACGGATCAGGCGGAAATCTATAAGGCCGTGTGCGACTACATGAAGACCCACTTCGTGTACGACTTTGTCAAGAGCGTATCCGTCAAGGCGGGAGTGCTGCCGGATATCGACGGCTGCTGGGAAAAGCACATGGGCATCTGCCAGGATCTGTCCGCGGTGACGATCGCGATGCTGCGGAGCCAGGGCGTGCCCGCGCGGCTGATGATCGGTACCCTGGGCTCCAACACGTACCACGCCTGGGTGACGGCGGTGGTGAACGGGGAAGAAAAGTTCTTTGATCCGACCGCGGAGCTGAACGCGAGTTCCAAGACGGACACCTATACAACCGAACGATATTATTAAATGCGGGCGGCACGTTGAGCGAAGCGGCAAATTGGAGGGAAACGAAATGGCAACCGACACGGAAAAGAAAAAGTTGGTCATGTCCTCGGAAGAACTGAGCAGCTTCTGCGACCAGGTGGCGCTGATGCTCAATTCCGGCATGACGCTCCGGGATGGCATTGAGATGCTGGCTGAGGATGAGGCGAAGGAGCAGGTGAAAAACCATCCTTACACCGATCTGCTGGACGTCGTGGAGGAAACCGGCTCCCTGTACGAAGCCATGAAGGCGAACGAGGAAAACTGGCCCCAGTACATGATGGAAATGGTCGGCATCGGCGAGGAGACGGGCCGGCTGGAAGATATCATGGTGAATCTGTCCAACTACTATCAGCGGGAGGGCCGCATTCGCAGCGCCGCGATGAGCGCCGTGACCTATCCGCTGGTGCTGGGCGTCATGCTGGTGATCATCATCGGCATCCTGCTGTGGCGCGTGCTGCCGGTGTTCCGCCGGGTGCTGGAGTCCCTGGGCGTGGACAGCAGCGGCAGCGGCTCCGTGCTGATGCGCGTGGGCACGGTGGCCGGCTGGGTCGTGCTGGCGCTGATCGGGCTGGTCGTCCTGTGCGCGGTGGTCATCATGATTCTGATGAAGACCAAGCAGAAGGGCAAGGTCATTTCCTTCCTGAAGCGGCTGTTCCCGCCGCTGCGCCGGGTGATGGACAAGCTGTCCTCCGCCCGGGTGGCCGGCATTCTGGGCCTGATGCTTTCCAGCGGCTTCCCGATGGAGGGCGCGCTGGAGATGGCGCCCGCCGCGCTGACGGATGAGGACGCCATTGCCAAGGTCAACATTGTCAAGGAGCATATGGCGCAGGATGAGACCTTCTCCGAGGCGCTTTCCAAGAGCGGCCTGTTCGCCGATTTCCATAACCGGATGCTGAAGGTCGGCGCGGTTTCCGGCCACGAGCCGCAGGTGATGGCGAAGATCGCCTCGATTTATGAGGAGCAGGTGGAGGACGATCTGGGCCGGCTGATTTCGATCATCGAGCCGACGCTGGTGGCGCTGCTGTGCGTGGTCATCGGCGCGATTCTGCTGAGCGTCATGCTGCCGATGGCGGGCGTGCTGAGCGCCATGTAAGCGGCAGGAAAGAAACCATCAATCTGAAGGGAAAGGAGCGGCGGAGATGAGCATCAACAGGAAGGACATTGGCGCGATCGTGCTGTTCGTCGCTCTGATTCTGGCCTTCGTGCTGCTGGTCAACGGCATCACGACCAAGAGCGGAAACCAGGAGCTGACCATGGTGCGGGACGCGGTGAAGAACGCCGCGCTGACCTGCTATGCCGTGGAGGGCCTGTATCCCGCTGAGCTGAGCTATCTGCGGGAGAATTACCATCTTTCCTACAACGAAGATCGCTACATCGTATACTACGAGGCCTTTGCCTCGAACCTCATGCCGTATATCAAAGTCGTGGAGAAGGGGGCGATGGATCCGTGAACAAGCCGATGCATCAACCGCCCCGCATGATGCAGAACGTTTTCGTGCTGCTGCTGCTGGCTGTCTTTGCGGTGCTGAGCACCCTGCTGGTGCTGATGGGTGCGCAGGTGTACCGCTCAACGGTGGCCCGGGCCGCGGCCACGAACGACAAGCGCATCATCTCCGCGGTGGTCCGCAGCGCGGTCTGGGCGCAGGACGGCGGCGAGGTGCGCATCCGCTCCTACGACGGGGTGGACGTGCTGGAGATCGTGGATCAGTTTGAAGAAGAAACCTATATTCAGCGCCTGTTCTGCAACGATGGAAAGCTCTGGGAGAGCTACACCTCGGCGGATCGGGAGTTTGACATCGAATCCGGCGACACCCTCTGCGACCTGGAGGGCTTCGAGCCCTCGCTGGTCGGCCATATGCTGACCATCCGGCTGACGACGCCGGACGGGGAGGAGAGCGAGCTGGAGATTTATCTTCGCGCGGGAGGTGCTGACGCATGAAAAGTGGAAGCCGCGCGAACGCTCTGCTGGTGGAGCTGCTGATTGTCATCATTTTCTTCATGTTCGTCTCTGTCACGCTGGTGGAATTCTTCGCGGCTTCCCGGGAGAAGAGCGTTGCCGCGCAGACCACCGGAGCGGCCATCCTGGACGCGCAGAATCTGGCGGAGGAGCTGTACGGGAACGAGGATCCGGAGGCGCACCTGCAGGCCCTGGGCGGCGTGCGGGACGCGGATGAATGGGTGCTCAACCGGGATGGATACGTGCTGCGGATCACGGAAAGCAACGAGGAATCCGAGGGCGGGATCCTGCGGACGATGCTGGTCAGCGCGGAAGCGCATGGGAAGCAGCTGCTGACCCTTCCCTCCGTGCGGTATGTGCAGAAGGAGGTGGCCCCGTGAACAATCGGAAGATCGCCATGGGCCCGGGCGCCGCATCCCTGATCCTGATCGTCGTGACGCTGTCCCTGTGCATCCTGGCGATGCTGACGCTGGTGTCGGCGCAGAACGATGAGAACCTGAGCCTGCGCAGCACGCGGATGATTACCCAGGTGTATGAGCTGTCCGCCCGCGCGGAAAAGCGCCTGGCGGAGCTGGACGGCATCGTGCTGGAGGCCCGGAAGGCGGAGAGCGAAGATTTTCTGTCCGCAGTCGCGGAGCGGCTGCCGGAGGACATGACCCTGGACGGAGATCAGATCCGCTGGGTGGAGCCGCTGGACAACCGTATGCTGGAGTGCGCGGTGCGCGTGATGCCCGCGGACGCCGCGGAAAGACTGGTCTGGACGGACCATCGGCTGATTGTGAATGAACCGGAGGATGATTGGGAATGGAACTGATTCTGGACGAAATCCTGAAGAAGGCGCTGGAGCATGAAGGCTCGGATGTGTTCATCGTGCCGGGCTCCCCAATCATGACCAAGTCCAGCGGCAAAATGATCCAGATCACGGAGGATAAGGTTTTTCCCGCGGATATCGCGAAGCTGGTGGACCGGGCCTACGAGCTGGCCGGCCGGGGACGGGAGACGCTGGAAAAGGAAGGCGACGACGACTTTTCCTTTGCGGTGGCGCGGCTGAGCCGCTTTCGCTGCAACACCTATTATCAGCGGGGCTCCCTGGCCCTGACCTGCCGGACGGTGGCCTTCGGCCTGCCGAGCCCGGAGGAGCGGCATATTCCGGATGTGGTCATGCGCCTGTCCGAGCTGCGCAGCGGCATGATCCTGGTGACCGGCCCCGCCGGCAACGGCAAGAGCACGACTCTGGCCTGCATGGTGGACCGGATCAACCAGACCCGGAGCGGACATATCATCACCATCGAGGACCCGATCGAATATCTGCATACCCATAAAAAATGCCTGGTGAGCCAGAGAGAGGTACCCTCGGATTCCCGCACCTTTGCCCGGGCGCTGCGCGCGGCCCTGCGGGAAGCGCCGGACGTGATCATGCTGGGTGAGATGCGCGACATCGAGACGATTTCCACCGCCATCACTGCGGCGGAAACGGGCCACCTGCTGCTGTCCTCTCTGCACACGCTCGGGGCGGCGAAGACCATCGACCGTGTGGTGGACGCTTTCCCGGCCAACCAGCAGAATCAGATCCGGGCGCAGCTGTCCATGGTGCTGCGGGCTGTCGTTTCCCAGCGCCTGGTGCTGACGAAGGACGGAACGCTGTATCCGGTGTTTGAGGTCATGCGCGTGAATCCCGCGATTCAGAACCTGATTCGCGAGGGAAAGACCCACCAGATTGACAACGCGATCTACGGCGGCGGCGAGGATATGCTGTCCATGGACACGGAGCTGGCCCGGCTGCTGAAGGAGGACCGTATCACCAAGGAGCAGGCCCAGCTGCTGGCCATCCATCCGGAGGCCATCGAGCGGCAGAGCCGGTTCATGCGGTAAGTCTTCCCCTGTTTTTCCAAAAGAAGGATCCCGACCGGAATTCCGGCCGGGATTTTGATTGCGGTTCATATCCATGGACGGGGAGCCGGCGGGGCCGTGGCTCCGGCGCCGGCTCAGCGCTGCTTCTCCCTGGACTCCTGACGGAGGCTGAGCAGCAGGGAGACCAGGAACATGGGGATGCCCAGCAACCCCGCGGGAATCCACCAGTTCCGGCAGAAGGCCAGGAAGGATTCCAGCGCGTAATCATAGCGATGGGGCGGGAGAAAGGCGCCGGGGTTCCGGCTGCAGATCATCCCCACGCCGAAGACGACGGTCAGCAGCATGCCCAGGAAGAGAAAGACCGTCAGGGATTTATGCTCTTTCCGCATGGCTTAATACTTCAGATATTTGCGCATGATGTAGCCGATTTTGCCATCGATCTGGATCCTGATCCAGGTGCTGTTGACCTGGCCCAGGACGGTCACGGCGGTGCCGACGCTGGCGCGGGTCACGTTCGCGTAGCCCAGGCCCGCTCCGCGATGAATGTTGACGCTCTTGCCATTGGGAGAGGTGACATAGGCGGTGAAGGGAACAAAGGTCTCCGCGGGAGCGGGCGCCTCGTCCCCGCCGGCAGGCTTGGGCGTTTCAGCCGGGGCGGGCTTTTCGGTGGTCAGATACTGGCTCATCATATAGCCTTCCACGCCCTCGATCGAAATGTAGCTCCAGGCGGGGCCGCCGGAGATGACGGTGACGCCGGTGCCGGGCCGATAGGAATTGATGACGCCGTAGTTGGTGCCGGGGCCCTTGCGCAGGTTCACGGTGCGATTGTTGGGATTGATGACATAGGCGTCATAGGATTTGGAGGGATCGGCGATGGTGGCGGAGGTGGAGGCCTTTCCGGAGGCCTTGACCTTCTTCTTGCTCAGGAAGCCGTTGCGCACATAGCCCCGGCCGACGGTGGAGCTGACATAGTCATACTTGGAGCCGTGGCTGAGCACGGTCACCTTGGCCCCGCGGGCCAGAGTGCCCACGTTGTCAAAGGTATAGTAGGGGCCGCGGCGCAGGGCCGTGTCATCCTTGGTGATGTACGCGGTGTAGCTCTTGGTGGATTTGAGGTACTTGGTCTGCACATAGCCATCCTTCCCGTTGGTGAAGGTGACATAGGCCCAGTCTCCATAGGTTTTTTCGACGGTCAGCGCCCAGTCACGCCGGTAGCTGTCCAGCACGGCGGCCCCGGATTCGGGCAGGCGGCGCACCTTGAGGGAATTGGTGTTTACACGGTAGTAGGCGGCTGACGCGACCGCGAGGGGCGTAAGGAGCACCAGCACCAGCAGCAGGGAAAAAAGACGCTTTTTCATTTCGATGCCTCCAGGACTCCGAAAGGAGTGTTTGAATGTTACGCCCATTATATCGGAAAAAAGACGCTTTGGGAAGGGCGGATTTTCCCGAAAATGGGGCTGACGGCCGGTCAAGCTGGACAGATGTCAAATTCACTATTGACAGATTTGTATTTTTGCTGTATTTACTGTAATGTGGAATTGAAGAGGCAGACTGAATTGATTCCCATATGAGGAGGAGCCTGCGATGTCACTGATCTTTCAACCGATGACGGAGAGTCGCCCCATTCGCGAGATCGCGTACGAGATGCTGAAGAAGGCGATCATCACAGGGGAAATACCCGCCGGAGAGCGGATCGTGGAAACGGAATACGCGGATCGACTGCACATCTCCAGAACGCCGCTCCGGGAGGCGCTGCGCAAGCTGGAGCGGGACGGCCTGGTGGAATATGTGATGCGGCGCGGCGTGGTGGTTCGCGCCTTTACGGCGGAGGATGTGGATCAGATTTACACGATTCGCAACGCGCTGGAGATGCTGACCCTGCCCTACATCATCGAGAATGCCACGGCGGAGGACATCGCAGGATTGCGGGAGCAGCTGGCGGAGATGGACCGGTATCAGGCGGTGGACGATGTGGAAGCCCTGTCTCCGCTGGCCCGGGCGTTCCATACGTCCCTGACCCGCATCTCCGGAAAGGCGCGGATTCTGCGGGTCATCGAGAGCCAGGATGAATATATCCGCCGCTTCTCGGCGATGGCGATTCAACAGGAGGACCGTCGAACCGCGGCCCACGAGGAACATCACCGCCTGGTGGACTACATCGAGCAGAAGGATCTGGAGCACTTTACGGAGCTCATGCGGTCGCATATTGAGCGCAGCAAGGAAAACTGTCTGGCGGCCCTGGCTGCCCAGAAGCAGAACCGGGATCTTCCCTGAGGCCGGGCGCCCGGAGAACGAAAAAAAGGCTTGCGTTTCCGGGCGTGATATGGTATTCTGTTCCGGCTGACTGAGGAGGAGGTTATTCGTATGACGATTGTTGTTTCCATTCTGCTCATTCTTGCGGCACTGTTCATGATCGTGACCGTGCTGCTTCAGTCCTCGGAAGAGGGCGGTATCAGCGCCATTTCCGGCCAGGCCAACAACTACTTCAGCAAGGGCAAGTCCAAGACCCTGGAAGCCAAGCTGGCCCTGGGCACCAAGATTGCCGCCGGCGTTTTCGTGGTGCTGTCCCTGGTGATGCTGCTGCTGACCAAGTAAGCATCCCATGCCTGACGATGGAATGCCCTCCCTGTGGGGAGGGTTTTTTGACGTTCCGATTCTTGCAATGACCGGGGGAATAGCATATACTGACAGAAGAAGACGGAGCAAAAAGGAGAGGCACGCATGGGAGAGACAGGGCTGAAGCAGGGGGCCGCGGTGCGCATTGAGCATGACTCCATGGGCGAGATGGAGGTGCCGGCGGACCGGTACTGGGGCGCACAGACCGAGCGCAGCCGGCGCAATTTTCCCATCGGCGTGGGGAGAGAGCCCATGCCGGAGGAAATCCTGGGGGCCTTTGGCATTCTGAAGCAGGCGGCCGCGGAGGCCAACGCGCAGCTGGTGCCGGAGCGGATGACGGCGGAAAAATGCAGGATCATCTGCGAGGCGGCGGAGGAGATCCGTTCAGGCGCGCTGCGGGAGCATTTCCCGCTGGTGGTCTGGCAGACGGGCTCCGGCACCCAGAGCAACATGAATGTGAACGAGGTTATCGCCAACCGGGGGAACGAGCTGGCCGGGAAGCGGCTGCTGCACCCGAACGACGATGTGAACATGAGCCAGAGCTCCAACGATACCTTTCCCACGGCGATGCATATCGCCGCGGCCAGGGCGCTGGCGGAGGGCGTGATTCCCGCGGCGGAGCGGCTGGCGGCCGCCTTCCGGAAGCTGGAGGAGGAGAACCGGGACGTGCTCAAATCCGGCAGGACGCACCTGCAGGACGCGACGCCGATCCGCTTCAGCCAGGAGATTTCCGGCTGGCGCTCCAGCCTGGAGCGGGACGCGGAGATGCTCCGGCAGGCGGCGACGCCGCTGATGAGCCTGGCCCTGGGCGGCACGGCCGTGGGCACGGGGCTGAACGCGCCGGCGGGCTTTGACCGCCTGGCGGCGGAACGGATTGCCGCGCTGACGGGACTTCCGTTCGTGACGGCGGAAAACAAGTTTCACGCGCTGACCTCCCGGGATGAAATGGTCTTTGCCCACGGCGCGCTGAAGGCGCTGGCCTGCGATCTGATGAAGATCGCCAACGACATCCGCTGGCTGGCCAGCGGGCCGAGGCTGGGCCTGGGAGAGATCACGATTCCGGAGAACGAGCCGGGCTCCTCCATCATGCCGGGGAAGGTGAATCCGACCCAGTGCGAGCAGGTGACGATGGTGGCGGCCCGGGTGATGGGCAACGATGTGACGGTCGGGATCGCGGCCAGCCAGGGCAATTTTGAGCTGAACGTCTTTATGCCCGTGTGCGCGGACAGCTTTCTGCAGAGCGCGCGCCTGCTGGCGGAGTCCATGGAGGCCTTCCGGGAGCGCTGCGTGACCGGGATCCGGCCCAACCGGGGAAAAATGCGGGAGAACCTGAACCGCTCCCTGATGCTGGTGACGGCGCTGTCCCCCCGCATCGGGTACGAGGCGGCCGCGCGGACGGCGCAGAAGGCGCACCGGGAGAATCTGTCCCTGCGGGAAGCCTGCGTGGCGCTGGGATACCTGACGGAGGCGGAGTTTGACGCCTGCTTCCATCCGGAAGAGATGGTGTGAGGCAACCCGCCCGGCGGCGGAGGGGCGGAAGGAGAAGAGGCATGACGGAAAGACTGTACTATGACGACGCTTACTGCTGGCATTTTTCCGGCCGGGTGACGGAGACGCGGAAGAGCCGGCAGCCGGACCGGTGGCTGATCGCGCTGGATCGGAGCGCCTTTTATCCGACCTCCGGCGGACAGCCCTTCGACACGGGCAGGCTCACCTGGGAGGGCGGAGAGGCCCGGGTGACGGATGTGGAGGCGGACCGGGCCGGCGAGGTCTGGCATGAGACGGACCGGGAGATTCCGGCGGGCACGGACATCGAGGGCTGGATTGACTGCGAGCGGCGGACGGACCATATGGAGCAGCACGGCGGCGAGCATATGCTGGCCGGCGCGATCTGGGAGAAGCTGGGCGGAACGACGATCGGCCTGCACCTGGGTCAGACGGAGAGCACGATTGACGTGAGCATGCCGGAGGGGCGTACGAAGCTGACCGGGGAGGAGCTGGAGCTGCTGGAGAACACGGTGAACGCGCGCATCCGGCAGGACGCACCGATCCGGTGCTGGTTCCCGGAGGCGGAGGAGCTGGCGGCGCTGCCGCTGCGCAAGCCGCCCACCGTCAGCGAGCATGTGCGCGTGGTGGCCATGGGCGACTTTGAGATGGTGGCCTGCGGGGGAACGCATCCGGCGTCGACGGGACGGATCGGACTGCTGAAGATCATTTCCCAGGTGCCCGCCAAAGGCAAGGTGCGGCTGGCCTTCGTCTGCGGAGGCAGGGCCTGCAGGCTGTTTGCGGACTATATGCGGGCGGCGGACAAGGCCGGGGCGGCGCTCAGCTGCCCGGTGGACCGGCTTTCCCGCGCAGCCAGCGATCTGAAGAGCCGGTTGAGCGAGGCGGAGCGGCGGGCGAATATCCTGGAGACGCGCGAAATCCTGCGGCAGCTTGCGGAGCAGGAGACCACGGAGATCCTGCCGGGGGTGACGCTCTGCGCGGCGATCCTGGAGGACTGCGGGCCGAGGGCCGTGGCGGAGGCGGTTTCCGCCTATATCGCCCGGCCGGGCAGGCTGCTGCTGCTGTGCGCGGGAGAACGGCTGACCTTTGCCCGGTCGGAGAATGTGCCCACGGATATGAACACGCTGATCCGCCGGGTCGGGCGGGGCGGCGGAAGGCCGGACCTGGCCTCGGGCGCCGGCATGCCGGAGTGCGTGAACGTGGCGGTCAAAATCCTGAAGACGGAGGGATGGCGCTGATGGAGGAGTCGGAGCTGATCCGGATCCGGTGGCACGTGGACCGGAGCGGCGAGAAGCCGGTGTTCATGCTGCGGAGCGATCCGGAAAAGGGGCCGGAGCTGACCGTCAGCGCGGAGGCCTCGGACAGCATGACGGAGCGCAGAGCCAAGGCCATTCTGATGCAGGAAATGTATGCCCTGGCCAGGAAGCAGGGCATCCTGCCCCAGCGGCTGCGCTTCAAGATCAACGGGATTGAGGAATAAGGAGCGGAATGCATGTTTGAACGGTTCGACGTGATTCGAAACGCGCCCATGCGGGAATATACGACGCTGAAGCTGGGCGGGCCGGCGGACTATCTGGCTTTTCCGAAAAGCGCGGAGGAAATTGCCGCGCTTTTTGCGGAGGCGGGAGACCGGGGGATGCCCGTGACGGTGATCGGCCACGGAAGCAACCTGCTGGTGCTGGACGGAGGCATCCGGGGGCTGGTGCTGCGCGTGGAACGGGGGCTGCAGGCCCTGCGGATCGAAGGCACGCAAATGGTGGCTCAGGCGGGCGTGCTGCTTGGCGCGGCGGCCCGGGAGGCGGCGAGAGCCGGGCTGAGCGGGCTGGAATTTGCTTCGGGCATTCCGGGCACGGTGGGCGGCGGACTGAGCATGAACGCCGGCGCCTACGGGGGCGAGATGAAGGATGTGACCGCCGGGGCGCGGGGCCTGCGGGCGGACGGATCACCCCTGACCCTGACCGGGGAGGAGCTGGACTTTGGCTATCGCCATTCTGCGGTGAGCGAGCTGGGCATGATCGTGACGGAGGTGACGCTGTCCCTGACGCCGGGAGATCCGGAGAGCATCCGGGAGCGGATGCGGGAGCTGAACGCCCAGCGGGCGGAAAAGCAGCCCCTGGAGTATCCCAGTGCGGGCAGCACCTTCAAGCGGCCGGAGGGCGCCTTCGCGGCGGCGCTGATTGATCAGTGCGGGCTGAAGGGCTACAGCGTGGGCGGCGCCCGGGTGAGCGAAAAGCATGCGGGCTTCCTGATCAACACCGGGGACAGCAGCGCGGATTATCTGCAGCTGATGCGCCAGGTGCAGCGGATCGTGGAGGAACGCGCGGGAATCCGGCTGGAGCCGGAGATCCGGATTCTGGGAGAGGAGGCCGGGGAGACATGAAATATCTGATCGTGACCGGGTACAGCGGCGCGGGCAAGACCGCCTGCGTGCGCTTTCTGGAGGATCAGGGAAGCTTCTGCATCGATAACCTTCCGCCGATGCTGCTTCCCAGACTGATTGAGGCCTTCGATTCCTCGGCCACGCGGCGGAAGGTCGTGGCCTTCGGCGTGGACGTGCGCAGCGGGGAGTTCTTCGACGCGCAGGCGGTGGATCAGACGATTCGGGAGCTGCGGCGGATGGGGCATCCGGTGGAAACCATCTTCATGGAGGCCAGCGAGGAAACGCTGCTGGACCGCTATAAGGAAACGCGGAGGGAGCACCCCCTGAGCCAGGAGGGGCTGACGCTGACGGAGGCCATCGCGGAGGAGCGGACGCGGCTGATGCCGCTGCGGGAAACGGCGGACTATGTGATCGACACCACGGGGCTGACCGCCCGGGCCATCCGGAAGACGCTGAAAAAGGCGCTGGGCAGCCTGGATGAGGGCGAGCCCCCGCTGCGGGCGGAAATCATGAGCTTCGGCTTCAAGCGCGGCCTGCCGCGGCAGGCGGATCTGGTGGTGGACGTGCGGTTTCTGCCCAATCCCTTCTACATCGAATCTCTTTGCCGGCACTGCGGGCTGGATGAGGACGTGCGGAGCTTCGTGATGGAGCATCCCACGACGGTGGAGTTCATGCGGCAGTATGAGCAGCTGCTGGACTTCCTGATTCCCCATTACCGGGAGGAGGGAAAGCACCGCCTGGTGCTGGCGGTGGGCTGCACCGGCGGCGCGCACAGAAGCGTGGCCATCGCGGAGGCCCTGGGGGACTATCTGCGCAGGGCCGGGCTGCCGGTGGAGGTGAACCACCGGGATCTGCTGCTGGAGCAGGCCCGCTGGACGGCGCCCCTGGAGGAGGAGTAATGCGGCGGGACGAGGGGCAGAGCTTCTCCGCCCGGGTGAAGCAGGAGCTGATTCATCTGCCCCTGGGAAAGCCGTGCTGCATGCTCAGTGAAATTGCCGCGCTGACCCAGACCTCCGGGCATCTGTCCATGCGGGGAGGCGGCTCCTTCTCCGTCAGCTGGCGGGTTGAAAACGCGGGCGTGGCGCGCAGGCTGTTTCTGCTGCTGAAGCGACGGCTGAACGTGACGCCCGTGCTGCATTTTATTCAGAGCCCGCGGCTGGGGGGACAGCGCACCTGCGTGCTGACGCTGACCGGGGAGGATGCGCGTCAGCTGCTGGAAACCCTGCACATGATGGAAACGGATGAAACCGGAACGCTGCGGCTCCGGCACATGGTGCCGAGGCCCCCGCTGACCCGGATCTGCTGCCGGAGAGCCTTCTTCCGGGCGGCCTTTCTGGGCGCGGGGACGATGACGAATCCGGAGCGGGGATACCATCTGGAATTCCAGGCCGGGGACGGGCACCTGACCCACACGCTGTCGCGAATGCTGGAGAAGAGCGAGCTGCCCATCCGCACCTATGAGCGGATGGGGCAAACCGTTCTGTATCTGAAGAGCGGGCAGCAGGTGGCGGACATGCTCGCGCTGATGGGCGCCGGGCAGAGCGTGCTGGAAATGGAAAACATCCGCGCGGCCAGGCAGCTGCGGGCGACAGCCACCCGGGCCGCGAACTGCGACGAGCACAACGGCGAGCGCGCCCTGGATGCGGCGCTCTCCCAGGTGGAGGCGATCCGGCAGATTGCGCTCCGCCAGGGCCTGTTTACCCTGCCGCCGGCCCTGCGGGAGATGGCGCGGCTGCGCCTGGAGCACCCGGAGCTGAACCTGCGGGAGATCGGGGAGCGCATGGCCCCGCCGCTGGGACGGAGCGGCGTGAATCACCGGCTGCGGAGGCTGATGGAGATTGCCGCGCAGCTGGATGCCGAGGATGAAAAAAAGGAACCGAAGGAGAGGCGAGACACATGATCGCGGCCCTGGGATATCTGCTGCTGTATCTGGCGTGCGGCGTGCTGATGGTCCGGTTTCTGCTGCCGCGGCACCGGCCGCTGAACCGGCTATGGCTGGGGCTGAGCCTGGGGTTGCTGCTGGAAATGTGGCTGCCCGCGCTGGCGGCGTTTCTGCTCTCCTTCACGCTGCTGGCGCATGGGATGGCGGCGGCGGTGCTGCTGCTGCTGACGGCCATCTGCTATTTTGCGCGGGATGAACGGACCGCGGCAGGCTGGGACGCGGAGGAGAGCCGCGTGCTGCGGCAGGCGCTGTGGGTGCTGGTGCC
>ODAI013350200.1_pt1 | contig 15174 bp, 16 predicted proteins | sample 1539321 | NCBI WGS metagenome assembly ODAI01 (sample SAMN02144231, study PRJEB22623) | gut metagenome | biome: sheep rumen | host: Ovis aries | place: New Zealand
TAGAGCTCACACAATGGATAGCGCCGCGTTAGGACATTTATGACGTCCCTGACAGCAGCTCCGCTGAGAGATGTGACTACGCCAATTTTCCGTGGCATTTCGGGCAGAGGGCGCTTGTGTACCTGATCGAAGATGCCTTCCTTGGCGAGCTTCTTTTTGAGCTGTTCAAGAGCAACGTTCGCGGCTCCGACGCCGTCCGGAACGATATCGTTTACATAGATCTGATAAACACCATCGCGCTCATACACTCCCACGCTGCCGCTGACTATGACGGACATACCGTCCTCCGGCTCAAATTTCAGCCTTGCCGCGGACTGGGCGAACATCACCGCTTTAACAGCGCTCTCCTCGTCCTTGAGCGTGAAATAAATATGACCGCTGCGGTAATGGCGGACGAAATTGCTTATCTCGCCGCGTATCATAATGCCCTGAAGGTTCTTGTCACCCTTCAGGATAAATCCGATGTATTTATTTATCTGTGAAACTGTTATTACAGGCATTTCTTCACCCCTGAGTGCTTCATACAGCCGAATACAGCCACACCCGCCGCGTTGTCGCAGGAGAACTCCGGTGCCGCGAAAGAAGCTCCCGGATAACGGGAAATAATGCTGTCGCGTATGATGACATCGGACATAACTCCGCCTGCAAACACAAGGGGAAGTTCACCGCACTTCTCCTGAGCGGCAGCCGTCATCGCAATGACAGCCGCGCCGACGTAATCAAGACAGAAACGCGCTGTATTCTCCGGACTTTCGCCCTTTTCGAGCATAGCCCGGCACTTGTTCTCCACTCCGGAAAGACTCGCGTTCGTCCCTTTGAGCGTGGGCTTTACCTTTACCGTTTTATCCGCACGGAGGGCGAGCTTTTCGAGCTCTGCACCGCAGGGGAACCTCAGTCCGAGCATAAGTCCGCAGCGATCAACAGCCTGACCGGCTTTTAGATCGAGAGATGTGCCTATCTCCGTGACCTTGATTATCAGCTCATCGTCGGGCTCGCAAAGCAGACAGTCGGTCGTACCGCCGCTGACGTGAAACGCTATAAAGCGCTCAGTCACGAGGCTGAGCCTGTCCGCGGAATAGAGCGCCGCGAGGATATGTCCGACCTGATGAGAGGTCGTATAGAGCGGCGCACCGGTAACGGCTGCGAGTGAACGTCCGAGCCCCTCTCCGCAGAGGAAGCACGGCATATATGAGCCCTCGAGGTTTCGCGGACGCACGGAAGCCGCAATCGCTTCAGGTCCGGAAATACTTCTCTCAGCGCACAGCCTTTCGACCATATCGGGGAGCTGCTTTGTATGGTGAAAAACAGCGTCGCTCTGACGCAGTCCGAGCTCGCCCTCCCTGACCGGGAGCAGCTGCTTCGACTGGACGATGCGGTGCTCTTCACTTATGTAAAGTGCCGCCGAGGTGGTGTAATTACTGGTGTCTAACCCCAGAAATTCAGGCATTTTCCTTATCTTCCTTCTTGGCAGTATCTCTCGAATAAGCACCGAGGAGCCCGTTGATGAACGAAGCGTCTTCCTGATATGTATAGGTCATCGCCAGCTTTACAGCCTCGCTGATAGCGGCATTCATAGGTGTGTTGTCGTCGTAGATCGACTCGTAGAGCGCTATTCTGAGTATAGCCAGATTGAGCTTGGATATACGCGCAATGCTTCTCGACTTGCTGTAACCGGAAATGATGCCGTCGAGCTCCTCTGCGTGTGCAAGAGTGCCCTCGACCAGCTTCTTCACCTCGTCGTTGACCGTTATCTCGTCGATCTCCTCAGCGATGTCATAAAGCTCCTGTACATCGTCATCGCGCAGAAGCTGCTCAAAAACCAGCTTGAATGCGCTGTCTCTGATCTCGTGTCTTGTCATTTGAAAACTCCTTAAATTTTATCAAGTGGACGGAACATAAACATCACGTCCTTATTCTCTGCAAACCCGTTTTTCAGGCAGAATTTATGAGTCGGATAGCCGCTTGTCGTCAGCAGAGCCATAGCAACTACTCCGTCCTTTGCAAGATCCTTTTCCGCATATTTCAGCAGCTCCGTACCGCCGCCCTTGTGCTGAACATCGGGTGCGATGCAAAGCTCGTCCACGACATACTCCGTTCCGAACAGGTATGTCAGTACCCTGCCGACGAGTATACCCTTAACGACATCATTATCCACCAAAACGTAACCTACCGACTGCGGCGATGACGTAAGCTCGCTTATACGCGCAGCAGCGAGCTCGACCGTCCATTTTTCCTTCCACGGAGCGGAAGTGAATGCAGCACAGAAAGCCTCTGCCGCTTCTTCAAGGTCGGAAGGGATAAACCTGCGTATCATTCAAAAACTACGCCGCTGATAGTTACGTTGACTCTTGCAACAGCAACGCCTGTCATATTCTGGATATTTTCCTTGACAGCGTTCTGAACATCGAGAGCCACCGCGCAGGCTTTGAAGCCGCTCTTCACAATAATGCTTATGTCGATAGCAGCAACGTCACCCATCATACTGATCCTGATAGGACCGCTCTTCTTTACCTTGCTGATCTTATTGACCTCGCCGGCAAGACTTGCAACGCCCTTGACATCGAGCGCAGCAAGCCGGGCAACTGTTATCATAACGTCGTCAGATATTTTAAGTCTGCTCTTTACAGCTTCCTTCTCAAATTCCATTTTAAACCTCCGTCGGGTGAAGATTTGAGTGTATTTTTTAATCAATTTACCGTTTACACTCTCACTCTTATATTATACCAAAAAAATCACCGCTTTTCAACTACTTTACTTCAAAAATTCTTATATTTTCTGCCGGCACTTCAGTTTCTCCGAGAATTATCTCCTTTATCGAAGCTGCCTGTGCCTTGTCGAGCCCCTCGGTCTTGACCACGACCTTTGCAGTTTCGCCGTCAAGATAGGCTACACAGTCCGCAAAGCCCTGCGCCCTCACGAGAGACTCTATCTTCCCCTCCGACTCTATCAGCTTCGATACCTGCACTGCATCAAGCGCATTCACGACCATTTCGTCCTTAGTCAGATCGCCGCCGCCCATTACGCTCTGGAGTGTCTGGACAGCCTCATCGCGGTTGTTCATCTTATCGAGCCGTGCCTGAGCAAAGTAGTCCTTCGCCGCATCTGCGTCCGCGTTGACGAACTCCGTCTCGCCGTAGCGCGCAATGCTGCTTCCCTCAGAAGAGCTCACCGCTCCGTCCTTCTTGTCCGACATTGCCGGAGCGGTCGCGTAGTTTATGTAGACTGCCACTCCGAGCATAAGTGTGAGACAGGTCATAATTATCTGCTTTTTTCCGATGATGATAGTTGGTTTCTTCATTGTTATCCTCCTTATGTGACGCCGGACTATGCCGACGCTCTTAGTCTGCCAACGTATATCTTCGCTGTGGGTATGCCGAGAGCCGCTGCTGCCGCACGGTAAACCTGTTCCCTTACCGCAGGATCTCCGCAGCCGCTGCACAGTATCACAGCCCCCTCTATCTCCGGCGCTTCGACCGTTTCGATAAGGGCATTCTTTCCGCCGTTTCCGCCTATAAGTACATATTTCTCTTCCTCCTCTGTCTTCTTGTCGGATACGCTTTTCTTCCCCTCGGTCGCATAGACGTACCGCTGCTCGCTGCCGACCTTGAGAAACGCCCTCACCTCCCCTGCACCGTCTATCCTCTGCAAAAACTCCTCGAGCCGCTTCTCGGTATCGGTGCAGTAGCTCTCGCTGCTCGTACCGGCAGTGAGCGAAGTCTCTGCGGTAGAACTGCTCTTTTTGCCGCCGTCGGCAAATCCGGACAGCATTATCAGCAGAAGCCCTGCCGCTCCGAGCACTGCAACGGCTGTCAGCATTTTTCTGTCGCTTTTCATAGTCTTTATCTTCTCAGGGATCTCCATTCAATACCTCCGTATCGCTTCCGAGACTGTTTCTGACGATCTCCGCAGCAGCCGCAAAGTCCTCTGTGCTGACCGTCACCCTATTAATACATATGCTGCCGTCATCAGAAATATTAACCTCGATCCCTACACTTTCACATTTCACACCGGCTGCGGCTATCTGCTGATGAAGCACAGCTCCGATGTTCTCGGCAGTCTGCCGGCAAAGCTGCTCCTTGTAGAGCTCAGCCGCTTCCTCCTGCCGCGGAGGACTTATCCCCCTTAGCTCCGGCAGCTCAAGCGTCACTGTCCCCCTGACGAACGGCGTCAGTATGATGACAGCCATTATGAGATCGAGCAGCATTTTCATCTGCCGCTTCATACAGCTTCCGGCAGTTGTGTACTCTATCAGGCAGACTGCCGCGGACGCTGCACATATTGCCTTTACGGCATAGCTGAATTCCTCCATTTTTCCTCCTCACGGCAGGCTCTGTATGAGTATCGCCGTACTGACCACGAATATGACCATATAGCTTATGAGTACGCACTGAGCTATCGCAAGACCGCTGTCGAGTCCCTTGAGCAGCTTTACGAGCGGTGCAGCGGAGAAGAGCTCCGCGGCGGTAGTTCCAGCCCATATTACCGCCCGGAATATGAGTATCTCGATGACAGGCGGCAGCATTATCAGCAGAACGGCTGCCGTTCCTGCAATACCGGCGGTGCTGACCATAACATCAAAGCTGCCCCTCACCGAGGAATAAGCGTCCGAGACCGCTCCTCCGACTATAGGGACAGTTCCCGAGATTATGAACTTTGCTGTCTTTGTCGCGGCACCGTCAGCTCGTCCGGCAAGAGTGCATTTCAGGGTAACGAAACCTGTGAAGAGCGTCATAACTATGGTTATCCCCCACGTTATGACCTTTTTCAGCAGTGCGATTATGCTGTCTGAGGGATTTCCCGGAAAAACACTCCCCGTCACGGCAAGCACAGCCGTCATACTCAGAACCGGCATCAGGTAGCTTGCTGAAAGTCCGACAATGACCTCCGAAGCGCCGAGAGCTGCCGCGTTGTAAAGACTGCTGGAGAGAACGCCGCCCGAAGCAATTGTCATACCAGAGAATACCGGCACGAACACCGCTATAAAGCCGCCAACTCGCTCGACAGCCTCCTCAGCGCGGCGGTACACCGCCATAATCTGCGGCGTTATGACCGCGACCGCAGTTATCACACAGACCATATCGTAGGTCTGCGGAACTGCTTTTTCAGGGGAAGCCGCACCGCCCACGCTCCTGACAACTGCCGTGAATACCGATACAACTATCAGCGTCCCGAGCATTTTCAGAGGAGCAGAAGCCCTTGCAGCCACCGCGGAACGCACCTCCGCCAGCAGCTCAGAAAAGCTCATTCCGGCTAAATCTCCGCAGTCCAGACCGATATCATACTCCGCGAGCATATCGTTGACCTGCCCGTTCAGCTCGGACTCCGCCTCCGAATAGTCAGCGCAGGCACCGAGCGGCACGGCTGCCCATAGCATCAGCACGAAAACCGCTGCTGTAATTATGATCCTTTTCATAGTGTCCGTCCTAAATCATCTCATTTATAATTTCCATAAGCACCCTCATAACCGGCAGGCTCATAAAAACGAGTGCCGCCCTGCCCCACAGCTCAGCCGCTGAGGCAATGGCAGTCTCACCGCTGTCACGGCATATGTCGGCGGTTATCTGCGTGATGAAGCAGACCGCTACTGCCTTGAAAACCAGCGATATATAGTCGTCAGAAATGCCTGCCGCCGTGAAAATATCGCTTATCTCCGTGAGGATCGGTCCTGCCATAAGAAGCGCTCCTCCCACGACCGCGGTACACGCAGCAATTGCCGCAAACATCGCCTGTTCGCGGTTGTACTGCCGCAGAAGCACTGCAAGAACTGCCGCACAGAGACAGAATGAAGCTGCCGAAAAACAGTTGTCTACCATAGTCCGAACACCGTCTTCACAGTATCAAACAGCTCGCCTATCTCCTGCACTATCACCACAAGAACCACGATAAGTCCGGCAAGAGTGGTCATCATCGCCTGTTCCTCACGCTCGGCACGTTTCAGCACAAGATTGAGCACAGCCACGATTATTCCGGTACCGGCGATCTTGAAAATCAGATCAATATCCATATCTTCCTCCGCTAAATGACAAGAATTCCGACCATTACCCCGAAGAGAACGCCGACGCTCCGGTACATTCTGCCCTTCTGCGAGCAGACCGTCCGGCGCTCGTTCTCAAGGCAGCGCACACGCTCCTCAAGGACGCTTAATTCCGCAAGCTGACCTTCGATGTCGGTTCGCCCGAGCATTTCGCCCAGCTCGGCAAGTATCTCCCTCTCCTCCGCCGGAAGCTCCTGCTTCATCAGTGACTGCCGCCACATCTCGCGGAAGTTCTCACCCTCTGAAAAAGACTCAGGCAGATACTCCAGAAATGTGAGACCGGCGAGCTCCGGGCTGCTCCGAAATCTTCTCACCATATCGTAAACGTTCATTCCGACATACCTTATGCAGACTGCAGCGTCCCTCAGGAGAACGCCGATCTGCATACAAATGTCCTGCCGCTGACGAAGCCGCTGCGAGAGCATTACTCCGACACAGGCTCCGGCAAGTGTGAACAGCACAGCCGCGATCAATCTAAACAGCATCGCACAGCCTCCGTATCTCCCTTATCTCCGAACAGCCGCCGCTGCCCTGAAGAAATACCGCGTACCCGAACACACCTGCTTCTATAAGCGAACGCCCGACCTCACGCTTCATCAGCTCTTCGTATGTACCGGCGTGGATAGTCGCAGCGAAACGGACTCCGCTTCCGAACGCAGAAAGTATAGCCGCGCTGTCAGCCGGAACGGCAAGCTCGTCACAGAATATAACCTCCGGCGAAAGAGTCCGCACTGCCGTGCATATTGCGGCAGCCCTCTCCTGACCGACTATCACGTCCGTCATCGCCCCAACGTCAAATCCGGCAGAACCGCCTGATGAAGCCGATATCTCGTTTCGTTCATCTATGAGAACAGCTTTTTCCGAATTGCCGGTGATACGGCACAGATCGCGCAGGATAGTGGTCTTTCCGGAATTCACCCTGCCGCAGATCAGAACGCCAGAGGAGTTTCCGCACATTCTGTAAAGCTCCTCCGCACAGCCTTTGACCTCACGGGCAATTCTGAAATTGAGAGAGCTGAACTCGCTCATAGCACCTCCGGCAGAAGTGTTGACAGTGCCGGCAGCACCAACTCTTATTCCGCCAGCCGGCACAAAATAGCCCTCGCACAGCTCGCGTTTGCAGCTGTGTACCGAATACCTGCACAGCATCTCGACCGCTGCCGCAATTTCAGCCGGCGACGCGCATAAACAGGCGGAATTCTTATGACTGGCAGTCAGTTCACCAGTATCCGTCACGAAACGAAAGCCGTAAGGATAGACCAGCGAGCCCGGTCTGCCGCTCCGGAGCCTTACCTCCGTCAAGCCGCGGCGGTCGTTGATACTTATTGAATTCATAACACGCCTCAACCGCTCCGGAAGGTAGCTGCAAACCACCTCATAGCTTGTACGCTCTCTCATTCTGAACACTCCCTTCACTTGATTATATTCGGTACAAGCCTGCGATATTACAAAAAAAGGACGCCGAAGCGTCCAGACAAAAAAACAGCACACCGAAGTGTGCTGTTAATAATGCTATTATTCCTTTACACCGCCAAGTGCAACACCTGCGATGATAAATCTTGAAAGCAGAACATACGCGATAATGATCGGAACGATACTGAGCGCGATACAAGTGTAAACAACGCCGAGGTCGCTGGTCTTATCGGAAGCCTGGATCGAAGCGATCATCATAGGCAGAGTCTTCTGATTAGTCTTAGAACTAAGAAGGATCATTGAAGGTGTATAGAAGTTATTCCAGTTAGCAACGAAAGCGAAGATCGCCTGAACAGCGATAGCCGGCTTCATCATAGGAATAGCAATAGTAAGGAAGGTTCTGAACTCGCCGGAACCGTCGATACGAGCAGCCTCAACGATGTCGAGGGGGAACGACGATTTCATATACGATCTCATAAAGAATACGATCGCCGGAGCAGCTGCTGCCGGAAGGATAAGAGGCCAGTATGTATCGGTAAGACCGATCTTAGCCATAAAGTTAAGAAATCCGGTAGCGGTTACCTGAGTAGGAACCATCATAATGAGAAGTATTACAGTGTATGAAACTTCTTTGAGCTTGAAGTCATAAACGTGAATACCGTATGCTGTAAGAGCTGAGAAGAAAACGGTAAGGAAAGTAGCGGAAACAGTAATGATAGCACTGTTTCTGTAACCGATAAGCGGCTTGAAGAGGTTACCGAAGTTATCTCTCATACTCTTGATATTATGTCCGAGGTACTTATCCGGAACGATAGCGAGACCGCCGGCAATATCAGTATCAAGACGTGTAGCATTAATAATAAGGATGTATATAGGGAGCACACAGATAAGTGTAAGGAACAGGAACCAGATAAAAAGTATACCTGACTTCAGTCTGATCTTGAACATATAGTTATCCTTAGGCTCTCCGTATACAGATTTCATATTACTCATACGCTGAGACCTCCAAACTGCTTATTCTGCGCTTTTACCTGCTTAGCGAGCTTTTTACGCTGCTTCTTCTTGGCAATAGCGTCAACGTCTCTGTTCATATAGAACGTGATCGAACCAAGGATAAGCGTTACAATAAACAGGAGTACGGAAGCCGCACCTGAGTAACCATAGTTCTGGTACTTCTGACCTGTATGGAAGTGTCCGTAAATGAATACAGCCACTGTGGAAACTTCCTTGTTAGGAACGTTACCTGTATGATACAGATAAGGAATATCGAACATCTGGAGACCACCGATCATAGATGTTACGAGTGTGTAAACCATGATAGGGCTCAGGAGAGGAAGAGTGATCTTTCTGAATACCTGTCCGCTGCTTGCACCGTCGATACTTGCAGCCTCGAACAGAGACGGGTTGATACCCATGATACCAGACATAAGCATGATCATAGTATTACCGAACCACATCCAAGTCTGGATAAACATTATAACGAAACGTGCCGGCCATGTACCGGAAACGAATTTTACAACGTCACGATCTGGTCCTTCAAGCTCCTTTACGATACCAAGACTGTGGAACAGCTGGTTGAAAGCACCGTACTTACTCTCTGAACAGAGTGACATAAACAGTACGGCAACTGAAGCGGCAGTAATGATATTGGGCATATACATTATTACCTTAAAGAAGCCTTTTCCCGGGATCTTCAGCTTAGCGTCTGTAAACCAAACGGCAAGTGAAAGAGAAAGAGCGATCTGGGGAATAAAGTTTCCGAACCAAAGGATAAGAGTATTTTTAAATGCTCTGACAAAATCATTGTGGATAGCGCCCTGCATTTTCTTTGCAGCGAGCTCCTGGTATTCCGCGTCGGATTCAACGGGAAGGATACCGAGGACCTTACGGTTTTCCTCAGTAGTAAGAGTTACCTTAGTCAGGAGGTGCTTGAAGTTATCAAGACCTACGAAATTTCCGGTTTCGGAACCGTTACCCTGAAAGCTAACAATAAAAGTATTGATCAAAGGCCAAAGTTGGAAAAAGAAATAAACAAGAAAAAACGGCAATATGAAAATATAGCCATATTTAGCATAGCTGATAGATTTAATTCTTCTCTGGGCAGCTGATGCCATAGCACACACCCTCTCGTTAAGTATAGTAAAAAGATTATAAATAGCTGCCCATAGGGCATAAGCCCCATAGGCAACTATTATAAGTTAAGTTAAATTGTAATTCAATTACTTAGCAAGGTCAGGGATAGCTGTGAGAACGTCGTCCATAGCCTTGGAGATTGTATCCTCGTAAGACTTGCCGCCTTCGCAGTATTCCTTAGTGATTGCATCGAGGAATGCGCTCTTGATTGTAGCATCGTAAGGTGTGATAAGTCCCTTGATGTCGATCTTCTTAGCGTTCTCGTGGAGCTCTGCGAAGTAGTTCTGACCACCGAGGTTCTTAGTAACCCACTCGTTAGGACACTCGTTGTTGTCAACGATTGTCTGCATTACTGTGAGGTTGTTTACATACTCAGGCTTCTCGAGAGCGAGCTTTCTCATTGTCTCAGGATTTACAGTTGCAGTAGCGATGAAGCTCTGAGCCTCTTCTGCGTTATCTGTCTTGGGGTTAACAACGATCCAAGTACCGCCCCAGAAGTAAGGTGCAGGTCCCTGAACAACAGCCCACTTACCGTAAGACTCGGAAGAAGCCTGGCCGAGGAATGCCTTCTCGCCGAAGCCCCATGTTGATACGAAGTAACCCATTGCTGAGCCGTCCTTACCAGCAGGGATCCACTCATCAGACCACTGACCGTTGTGTGTAACACCGCCGTTGTCCCAGAGAGTCTTAGCATACTTAGCGAATGTCTCGCAAGAAGCATCGAATGCAGGCTTGCCGTTGTTTACCCAAGGAGTTGTTCTGTTAGCAGCGAATACCTGCCACATACCACCGATTGAGTCAGCAAGAGCAACCTTCTTGTCAGTAGCTTCTGCAACTGTTGTAGCTGCTGCTACGAAATCGTCCCAGCTGCCGATCTTAGCCTGCATCTCAGCAGGTGTCTTAACGCCGAGGTACTGCTCAGCGAGGTCTGTTCTGTAAGCAAATCCGCCTGCAGCTGCCTGCCATGAAGCACCTACCATCTTACCAGCGTTTGCGCCCTCGGTAGCTCTACCGATTTCAGCTGTGTAAGGATATGCATCTCTGAAGTTGTCGTCTGTAAATCCGAGAGCCTCGAGAGGAGCTGTCTTAGTATCATCGTTGATGTACTTGAGTGCCCAGTCAGCCTCACAGAAGTAAACGTCAGGAGCGTTGCCAGCATCGAAGAGAGCGTCATACTTCTCAGAAGCCTTGCCGCCGCCTACGCCGAATGAATTGAAGTCAACCTTGCTCTTGTCTCCGCCGTTGCCAGCCCAGAGATCGATAAGTGCAGGAACGTCATCTTCGTTCCAAGCAACGATTGAGAACTTGTCTCCGCCCTTGCCGAGTGTAACTTCGCCGAGCTCAGTTGAATTGCCCTGGCCTGAAGGTGCAGCTGATGTAGCAGCCTCTGAAGCGTCTGAACCAGCCTCTGTTGAAGCTGCGTCTGAACCAGCCTCTGTTGAAGCTGCGTCTGAACCAGCCTCTGTTGAAGCTGCGCCTGTTGTTGCAGCCTTAGAGCTTGAAGAATCATCGCTACCACAGCTTACGAAAGCTGTTGCAGACATAGCGAGAGTAGCAACTAAAGCTAATGTTCTCTTAAGTGTGTTCATTGGTATTTCCTCCTTAAATATGTATATTACGCTCCGCTGGAAGCATAATATGAATGGATAAGATCTACGGATCGCCGCCGGCATATCAATGCGAATGTACTCGCACCGACGCTGATGCCATCGGATCACCGCCGCTGACCATAGAGGGCAGCTATTACCAAGACTATTGTGTCTGTGTAATCTTTTCACAAGCGGCAGTGCGGAGTTATCCTCTTTACATACCTCTTGCTTTTGTACTTCAAATATACAGCATTTTTTATTCAAAGTCAATGCTTTATATCGTTCTTTAATATTTTTTGTGCGTTCTGTACATTTTCAACACGATTTTTTTGTTACTAATCACACAATTAAAAATCCAAAAATCTAAAAGTTACAAAACGGTTAAAGTTAATTTGACTCTTATTTCACAAACTTTATCACTTTCTTTTATTGCTATTGCCCAATGGTTACAAATTCCAGTATTTCCGCAACCTGTTTTTGTGTAAGTTCGTCAATCAATAGCAGCTCATAGGTATTGCCAAAACCGTTCAGCTCGCCGCGCAGCCTGATGATATGCTCCGCGATCTCCCTGTCAACGTGCGGAAGCAGCATAAGCTCCTCAGCTCCTGCGGTATTTATGTTTATCGGAGCTGCTTCCTCAAGCGTAAGAACGTGCTCCGTCTCATGTTCTGCCGCTGTCGTCTGCGCAAGGACCGTTATTTCAGGTACAGCAGTCGTAACGATCACGGCAGAAGCAGCAGTTTCCGGCTCGGTGACCTCAGTCACTTCAACATATATATGCTCCTTTATCGCTTCAAATGTCTCCTGCCCGATACCGCTGACCTGCATTATCTCCTCGATGCTCCGGAAAACTCCGTGCTCCTCACGGTAAGCTATTATCGCAGCCGCTTTTGTATCGCCTATGCCATTCAGGAGTGCCAGTTCAGCGGCAGTTGCCTTGTTAAGATCGAGCCGCAGGAATTCCGATACAGTTTCGGTCTCTGTTTCCGTGACCACAGTTGTTGTGGTCACAGTCGCCTTAGTTGTACTCACTCTGGTCACAGTCGTTGTAACAGTTGTCGTAACCGAAACTGAGGTCGTCCCCATACTAAGAGCCGCAGCCGTCCCTGACGTCGTTTCCGTAGTCTCAGTCGCGGCAGTCGCCTGTGAAAAATCGGTTTTCTTCTTCTCCGGAGGCTGACGGAGCATAAACGCCCCGATAGCTGCCAGCATAAACAGAATACCTATAATAAGAGCTCTCTGCCCATTATCCTTCATTTTATATTTCCTGACCTCAATGCATAAAGTCTGAGCACCGCGCTTGCATCATCAGCACTGATATTTCCGCTCCGGTCAAAATCAGCTGCATAGCTGTATTCTTTTTTCAGCGCACCTTCCTGTCCGCCCGAGATAAAGGAATAATGACGCAGGAGGAGCGAAGCATCGTGCATCAGGACCATACCGTCCCCGTCAACATCGCCCTTCTCGACCGCGGTTATCGCCGCAGCCTTGGAAGCGAAGCTCTTGTCGCTTGCCGCACGCCTTATCAGCAGCTTGTCACCTATCTCAGCCTTGCCGTCCTTCGACCAGCCTCCGGTTACGACAGCGCCGTCGTCTTTCAGATTATCGTTGCCGTAAGCACGGCTGAGTGCCAGCTTATAGCTCTTCATATCAGCGTAGCCGTAACGCTCGGGATATTCATAAGCAGCCGCTTCATCAGACGTCACCTCAAAATCAGCCATATCCTCAATAAGCAGCGAACCGTCCTCGCAGTGCTCGAACACAGGGAGCTTGCTGCTGATCTCCGGAGCGTCCGGAACAGCATAATCGACCGTTTTGCTCTCAAAGCTGCCGTCGCCCGCCTTCACTCTGAGTTTCAGCTTCTCCGAGGGGAATATCCTGAATACCTTACCAGCTTCGGTGCTGATGAGTCTGCCGGCTGACGGTACGAAGCTGCCTCCGTTCACCGAGTATTCAAGGCTGCCGGCAATATCCTCCGGAACAGTCCCGAGAGTCTCAGCGCGGTAGTCTATCTTCAGCTCCGGCACAGCAGCGTACTCCGGAACCTTTACCGGAACATCACCGGAAGGAGTTTCGGCTCTCAGAGTCATTCCGGCAAACGCGCCGATATCAGAGCCTGTCTCGAGCTTAACGCCATTCGCATCATACAGCGAAACACTTTCGTCAAATTCTACTGTCTGCCTGTTAAGGTTTATATCGACCGGATCGAATATGACCTTGACCTCGGCATCGGTGCTCAGCTTGTTTTCCTGAGTCAGACTTAGCTTAATGATATTCTCGCCGTACTTCTTGTCAATGCTCAAGCTCTTCTTGTACGGAGCTATCCCCTGCTCGTTCTCAGCGATCGCAGCTCCCGTGTACGGGTAGAGCACCATATCGCCGAACTCCGGACCGACCTCTATGATGTAGCTTGCCGGACCTGTCCTCACTGCATTTTTGCAGGACATTTTCCTGTCGCTTGCCTCGCAGTAATACAGCGCGTTGAACTGTGCCTTTGCCGGAGTATAATGTCTCTTTGAGAAATTCTTCCCGTCAGCGGTAGCAGCTATCTCCATATCCGAGCTTATTTTCAGCGGCTCTGTATATTCCTGTAATACGCCGCCGTTCACTGAATACTTCACCTTTGAGCCGTCCCTTGAGCTGAGAGCTACCCTCTCGTCAAGTCCGACCTCGCCTGATATATGGGAGAAATCAACTCCTCCCGGTGCAGAACCAAGAGCCTTTATCGAAATGTTGCCGACGCTCGTATAAATATCCGAACGCTCAAACAATGCCTTTAATCCCTTGACAAGCTCGGAAGCAGTTTTGTAGATACTGCCGTCCTCCGGAAGGAGTTCGTCAAGATAAGCGTGTTCAAATTCATCGAGAAGCTCAGCCTTTTCATCGTCAGTAAGAAGCGCGTCCTCCTCACTGACGTCCTCCCATTCATTACTGTCAGCGCTGATGAAGCTCCTGTGCGAAGCCGTTGCTTTCAGCTGCTCATAGCCGGCAGAACCGTCAACGTCCGTGAACTTGCCCGTACTTTTCAGCTTAGCTGCAAAGCAGCCCTCTACCGGAACAAGATCTCTTGACTTGTCGCTGGTGAAATGCACAACTACGCTGAACAGCTCGCCGTTTTTCACGGGGACATTCTCATTCAGCTCGATAGTTCTGAGACCGGTCAGCTCGCTCACGCCGGAAGCAAGAGCTTTATGCGCCGTACCGGACGAAGGCGACTTCTCATCTGAAACGCTCGTGTATACCGTAACCTCATAGCCTGTTTCCGGCACAAGGAAGTAAGTCGATACGGCATTTATATCCATATCCTGCTGAGCTCGGAATATATTCGCCGCATAGACGCTGCCCTTTGTATCACTATTTGAGGAAAGTCTGAAATAAGGCGAGTAGCAGTCGTTCTGGCAGAGGTAAGTATGCTCGTCCTTGTCGCCGAGCTCGAACACGGTAAATTCATCAAGCGAATTATCGTAGTAAGACACCCAGAGGAAGCCCTCCTTGCCGCTGTCCATACCCCAGCTGTTCTTCACAAGCCACGCACCATTTCCGGCAGGAGAATTCCTGAATTTATCAGCGGACATATTATCGTCCCAGCCGATGATAGTAACCGCGTGGTTCTGGAGACGCTGAGTGCGCTGGGTATTCGTGGTATAGAAGTTGCTGTCGTAGTTTTTGGAAGAGTCATAGTAAAGGTTGCAGTCAACGGCTTTTCCGCTGAGTATGAACTCTTTCAGCTTATCATTGACTGCCTGCCTGTTTGAGTGTTCATCGTCGTAGGATAATGTATAGGCGTTTTTCAGATGATAGTCGCTCTGAGTCAGCATATCGGTAACGCTGAAACGATCTTTGAAGATGTCCCTCTCGTCATAAGGCATACGCTCGTCATTGACCGGTCCGCACCACTTTGACCACAGATTTATGACTCTGCTGCTGTTACCGCCGTTTACCAATATAGAGTCAACATCGAGATCCATAATATCCTCTTCGCCGTTCGGATCATAGTAAGAGTAA